>RCMZ01000864.1_pt1 | contig 12056 bp, 10 predicted proteins | sample 2041141 | NCBI WGS metagenome assembly RCMZ01 (sample SAMN09708263, study PRJNA481090) | Wastewater metagenome, whole genome shotgun sequencing project. | biome: sewage; isolation source: Davis station wastewater (DW) | place: Antarctica: Davis Station | collected 2010-03-01
CAGCACATCTTTGCACTGATGCAACTGGAACAGACGGCGCGCCGCATCTACGTTGATCCGGCCCAGGCCCGCGTCGTCGCCCGTTCCCTGCACGGTTTCATCGACGTGTGCCGCGAGGCGGGCGTGGCGCTGGGGGGCTTTGCCGGCTGGCTGGGCGAGATGGAAGAGGCCGTGACGGTGTCGACCGGCAAGGCCAAACTGGTCATCGCCTGCATCGACCAGATCAAGGGCCTGGAATACCACCACGTGATCCTGCCTTACCTGGCCGTCGACGAATTCCCGCGCAGCAAGAGCGACCCGCTGGAAGAGGAAAACCGCTTCTATGTGGCGGCCACGCGCGCGCGCGACAGGCTGACCTTGCTGACGCCGGAAGACCCCGCCTACCGGAGCCGCTACATCGCCGCCCTGCAGCTCAAGATTGTTGCGTCCAAGTCATAAATCCTTTGCCGCGCGAACGCTTTTTGCGAAAGACGAAAGCGGGCATACTGGGCTGGTGTGATTGACAGCAATCTAACCAGACAGGGAGTAAATATGCAGGTATTTTTGACAGGCGCGGCAGGTTTCATCGGCAGTTCCATCGCGGCGGGCCTCGTGCGCGCCGGCCACCAGGTGACGGGCCTCGTACGCAAGCCGGAACAGGTGGCCGAGCTGGCCACCATCGGCGTGCAGGGCATCGTCGGCACATTGAACGACCGCGACCTCATCATCGAGCAGGCGAGGGCGGCGGACGCCGTCATCAACGCGGCCAGCAGCGACCACCGGGGCGCCGTGGAAGCCATCATCGAGGCGCTGGCCGGCAGCAATAAAGTGTTCCTGCACACCAGCGGCTCGTCCATCGTGGGCGACGCCTCGGGCGGCGAGGGCACGGAGCAAATTTACTTTGAAGACCAGCTGCCGGCCCCCACGGCCGACAAGGCGGCCAGGGTCGCCATCGACGACCTGATCCTGGCCAGCGCGGCGCAAGGCGTGCGCGCGAGCGTGCTGTGCAACACCCTGATCTACGGCCACGGCGCCTTGCCGCGCGACAGCGTGCAATTGCCCCGCCTATTGAAACAGGCGCGCAAGAGCGGCATCGTGCGCCACGTGGGGCCGGGCCGCAATATCTGGTCCAACGTGCACATTGACGATGTCGTCAGCCTGTATCTGCTGGCGCTGGAAAAGTCGCCCGCCGGCACCTTCTACTTTGTCGAATCGGGCGAAGCGGCCTTCCGCGACATGACGGCCGCCATCGCCGAGGCCTTGCAATTGGGCCCGGCGCAGGATTGGCCGCTGCCCGAGGCGATCGCCGAATGGGGCTACGAAATGGCCTCCTATGGCCTCGGTTCCAACAGCCGCGTGCGTGGCGAGCGGGCGCGCAAGCTGCTGGGCTGGCAGCCGCAGGGACCGTCCGTGCTCGCGTGGATCGAGCGCGACATGCTCAACGCGCCGCATTAACCGGCCGCATGGGTTGATGTAACTCAGCAAGGGTGTTTCTGTGTGCGCTAGCGAACGGTGAAATTTCGCAATCGGGAGTATGATGACTTTGCTTGGTTGAGACGCACTGCCGTGAAGTTGGCGGCATGTTCGATCTTCCAGCAGGTCAGCCGGTCGCCTCAAGGATCGGCACCATATTTCTTTGCATGCGCATCGTGACGCCGCGCATGGGATCCGTAAGTCGTGTACTGCATTAACCCCTTCAAGGCCGGCGCTAGCCGGTCTTTTTTTTCGCCTTTTCCTCCCGCTGTCGCCATCCACCGCAGCATATCCGCCATTCGCCGAAGAAGGCTGTCGCCGCACGCCCATCGCGCGTATCTTGGCGATGAACCAACAACAAGGGGCTCTCGTGAAACCAGAACAAGCGTATTGCCGGCGTACCCAGCTGCTGTGGGGCGTGCTGCTGATCGCCATCGGCGCCGTCATCCTGCTGGACCGGCTCGATGTGATCATCCTCCACGATTACTATTCACTATGGCATTATTGGCCATTGATCATGGTTGCCTTCGGCCTCAACAAGCTGGTCGCGCCCGTGTCCGCCAAACAGGTATTGAGCGGCCTGTGGCTGATCTTCTTTGCCGCCTGGTGGTATGTCTCGTATGAAGAACTGTGGAACCTGAGTTTCTACAACAGCTGGCCAGCCCTGCTGATCGCCTGGGGCGTGGGGCTGGTGCTCGAGCCGCTGCTGAACAAACACTTTATTGCCTACCGGGAGTCCGAGCATGAAAAATAAACCGCCGCCGCATTCGCCATCGCAGATCGTGCTGGGCGTGATCGTCATCGGCCTGGGCTTGTTGTTCCTGCTCGACAACCTAGGCTTCATCAATGTGCGCTATACCTTCCGCTTCTGGCCCACGGTCCTGATCGTCTTTGGCCTGCTGAAACTGTCGCAAAGCCGCAGCGCGAACGGCTACTTGCTTGGCGGCATGCTGGTCTTCCTGGGCGTAGTCTGGACCCTCAAGCACATGGGGATCTTCTACCTGAACTGGGACGTGCTGTGGCCGCTGCTGATCATCGGCGTCGGCGTGGCCGTGGTCTCGAAGTCCCTGCCCGGTTCGCAGCAACGGCTGCGGCGCCGGCGCTTTTCTGCGCAGCAAGACAGCACGGCGCCGGCCGATGCGTTTGGCCAGGCCAGGAATGGCGCCGTCTCGCTCGACAAGCAAGCCGCCTCGGCAGCGCCAGGCGCTGGCGCGCAAGCCGACGACGACAGCATCATCGAGGTGACGGCCATCCTCGGCGGCTATGTGCGGCGCGTGTCGTCGCAGCGTTTCAAGGGCGGCGACATCAATGTCATCATGGCCGGCTGTGAAATCGACTTGCGCCAGGCCTCGATCGAAGGCGAAGCCGTGCTGAACGTGTTTGCCCTGTGCGGCGGCATCACCATCAAGATTCCGCCTGACTGGAGCGTCGTGCTGCAGGGCACGCCCATTCTCGGCGGCTTCGAAGAGAAGACCATCGTGCCGCCGAACAAGGACAAGCGTTTGTACGTGACGGGCTACGCCATCATGGGCGGCCTGGAAATCCGCAACTAGGCGCGCATGTCCGGGGCCTTGTCGAAGCGGCGCGGCGCCGTGGCGGGTGTGCTGGTGTGCATGATGCTGGGCCTGGCCCTGGCGTCCGCGCTGGCCAGGGTGGCCCACGCGCCATGGCTCAACGCGGCCTTGCTGGTGGTGCCTGCCACGCTCGTGTATGCGATCGGCACGGCTTTTTCCGCGTTTTACCTGTGCCGCGCCTATCCTTTGAGCACCCGCCATCCGGCCGCCATCGCCGGCGTGATGGGCGTGGCGGCCCTGTTCGCGGGCTTGCTGTGGGCCACCCTGCTGCAATTCCTGAACAGCGTCAGCCTGCTGCCGGACGTGCGCTGGCTGGGCGTGAACCTGACGCAATCGCTGCTGGCCCTGTTCTTTGGCCTGGGCGTGCTGCTGTATTGCCTGGCCGTCGCCGTGCATTATCTGCTGCTCGAATTCGTGCGCGCCAGGATGGCCGAGCAGCGCGGGCTGGAAGCGCAGCTGATGGCGCAGGAAGCGCAGCTGCGCATGCTGCGCACGCAGATCGACCCGCATTTCCTCTTCAACAGCCTCAATTCCATCAGTGCCTTGACGTCCATCAATGCGGCGGGCGCGCGCCGGATGACGCTGGAGCTGGCCAGCTTCTTTCGCCAGAGCTTGAGCATGGAAGCGCACAGGAAAATCACCGTGTCGCAGGAATTGCTGCTGATCCGCCACTTTCTCGCCATCGAACAGGTGCGTTTCGGCGAACGCCTGCAGGTCGGGGAAGACATCGACGATGCCGCGCTGGCTTGCTTGCTGCCGCCCATGCTGATCCAGCCGCTGGTGGAAAATGCCGTCAAGCATGGCATCTGCGGCTTGACGGAGGGGGGCGTCATCACGCTCCACGTGCGGCGCGCGGGCAGCCTGCTGTATATCGACGTGCGCAACCCGGTGGCGGCGGACCAGGCGTCGGCGCGCGGCAATGGCGTCGGCCTGGAAAACGTGCGCCAGCGCCTGGCTGGCGCGTATGGCCACGAGGCCAGCGTGCACTGGGCGCGGCGCGGCGCCCTATTTGAAGTGACGCTATCGATGCCGGCGCAGACCGGCGAGACGGAGGAAACATGATGCAGGCAAGAATGCGGGTCGCCATCGTCGACGATGAGGCGCTGGCGCGCGGCGTGCTGCGCGAATACCTGGCGCGCCATGACGATATCGAGATCGTGGCCGAATGCGCCAACGGTTTCGACGCCGTCAAGGCCATCGCGGAGCTGGAACCGGAACTGGTCTTCCTCGACATCCAGATGCCGCGCCTGGACGGCTTCGAAGTGGCCGAACTGATCGGCGCAAAGTCCCGGCTGATCTTTGTCACGGCCTATGACCAGTATGCCTTGAAGGCGTTCGAATGCCACGCCTTGGACTATCTGCTCAAGCCGTTCAGCGAACAGCGTTTCGAGCAGGCGCTGGCCCATGCGCGCGCCCACCGCGGCACGCCCGCCGCCTTGAACGCCGTGCAAACGCTGGCGCGCGAGGCGGCCACGCGCGTCGCGCCCCTGGACCGCGTGCTGATACGCGACGGCGCGAAAGTCCACGTCATCGCCAGCGCGCGCATCGATTACATCGAAGCACAGGACGATTACATCAGCATCCGTTCGGAAGGCAAGTCCTACCTGAAAAGCCAGCGCCTGAGCGAACTGGAGACCCAGCTGGACCCGGCCAGGTTCCTGCGCGTGCACCGGTCCTACCTGCTGAACATCGACAGCATCCGCCGCATCGAGGCGGCCACCAAGGACAGCCACGTGGCCATTTTGCGCGACGATACGAGGATACCTGTGAGCAAGGCGGGCTACCAGAAGCTGAAGTTACTGGTTGGCTAGCTGCACATTCCACCACGCGGGCAGGAGCTGGCGGATTTCCGGGCGCGAAAAACGGTCGTCGATCAGGTACACGACGCCCCGGTCCGAGGTGGTGCGGATGACCCTGCCGGCCGCCTGCACCACCTTCTGCATGCCCGGATACAGGTACGTGTAGTCGTAGCCGGCGCCGAAGATGTCGCCCATGCGCTGGCGGATCTGCTCGTTGACGGGATTGATCTGCGGCAAGCCGAGGGTGGCGATGAAGGCGCCGATCAGGCGCGCGCCGGGCAAGTCGATGCCTTCGCCGAAGGCGCCGCCCAAAACGGCAAAGCCGATGCCGCGCGTCTCCAGGCCGAAACGGCCCAGGAACTGCGCGCGCGCCGCGTCGTCCATGCGGCGCGGCTGCTGCCAGATGGGCACGTCGGGGTAATGCTGGGCAAACAGTTGCGCCGTCTTTTCCATGTAGTCGAAGCTGCTGAAAAACGCCAGGTAGTTGCCCGGCGTTTCCGCGTATTGCTTCGCCATCAATTGGGCGATGGGCAGCAGCGAGGCGGCGCGGTGCTGGTAGCGCGTGGAAATCGTGTCGGCCACGCGCACGGACAATTGTTCCGCCTGGAACGGCGATTCCACGTCGACCCAGGCCGTGTCGGCCGGCATGCCCAGGGTATCGCTGTAGTAATTCCACGGGCTCAGGGTGGCGGAAAACAGGGCCGTGCTGTGGCTGGCCGCGAAGCGCTCTTTCAAGAACGGCGCCGGGACGATGTTGCGCAGGCAGACGGTGGAACCCGTGTCCGTCTTGCTGACGTCGAACAGCGAATGTGCGCCGAAGCTTTCCGCCAGGCGGTTGATCAGCAGCACGTCGAAATAAAAACGCTGCAAGTCCTCGTCCAGCGCCGCTGCGTGCTCGGCCATGTAGTCGCCGATGGCCGTGGCCACGCCTTGCAGGGCGCCAAAGAATTTCTCCGGCAAAGCCGCATGCACGTGATAGTCGCCATCCTGCTCCTTGAGCAGGGCCGTCCATTGGCGCGAGAGGCGGTCCAGCGGCTTTTTTAACGCTTCGGGCGCGAACTTGCGCAGCATTTTCAGGTCGATCTGCGCCAGTTCGGCCGTGTACATGCTGCGCGCGCGCGACACCATATTGTGCGCCTCGTCGACCAGCACGTTGACTTTCCAGTCGTGCGCCAGGGTCATGCCGTACAGCATGGCGCTGAGGTCGAAATAATAATTGTAGTCGCCGATGACGACGTCGCTCCAGCGCGCCAGTTCCATGCCCAGGTAGTAGGGGCAGATACCTTGCTGCAAGGCGATGGCGCGCACGGCTTCCTTGTCGAGGATCAAACCGCTGGCCAGCGCCACCTCGCGCGCCAGCGGCAGGCGATCGTAAAAACCTTTTGCCAGCGGGCACGATTCGCCGTGGCAGGCCTTGTCGGGATGCTCGCAGGCGCTGTTTTTCGCGCTCAGTTCCAGCACGCGCAGGGGCAGCAGCGGGGTGCTGTCCTTCAGGATGGCACAGGCGTCGAGCGCCATCTGGCGGCCCGGCACCTTGGCGGCGAGGAAGAATAATTTATCCAGGCCATGCGCGGCCGTGGCTTTCAGCATGGGAAACAGGCTGCCCACCGTCTTGCCGATGCCGGTGGGCGCCTGCGCCAGCAAGCCGCAGCCGCGGCTGCTGGCCTTGTACATGGCTTCGGCCAGCTGGCGCTGCCCCGGGCGGAAGTCCGCGTGGGGAAAGGCCATGCCGGTGAGCTGCGCATCGCGGCTGGCGCGGTGCGCCAGCTCCTGTTCGGCCCAGTCGAGGAACAGCGCGCAATGCTGCTCGAAGAACAGGCGCAGCGCCTCGGCCGTGCATTCTTCGTGCAGGATGGTTTCCTTCTGGCTGGCGATATCGAAATACACGAGCGCCACGCGCAGCATGGGCAAGTTCAGCTGCTGGCACAGCAAGTGGCCATAGATGCGCGCCTGCGCCCAGTGCAGCTGGCGGTGGTTGGCGGGCATGGCGTCCAGTTCGCCCCGGTAGGTCTTGATTTCTTCCAGCTGGCGCCGCGCCGGGTCGTAGCCATCGGCGCGGCCCCGCACGCGCAACGGCCCGAAGTCGCCGCACAGGCTGATTTCGCGCTGGTAATCGTCGTCGCGCCGGCCCGTGACGGTGGCGTGGCCCGCCATGCCTTCCTGCGCCGTGGGCGAGGGCGTGAAGCGCAAGTCCAGGTCGCCCACCTTGGCCGTGAATTCGCACAGGGCGCGCACGGCGATGGTGTAGGTATGGCGGCTCACGCGGCCGCCTGCCATTGCAGGTAGCACACGCTGACGGGCATGGCATGCTGGGCGCAATACGCGATCCAGCGCAGCTGGTTGTCTTGCAGGCGGTCGCCGGGGCCTTTGACCTCGATCATGCGGTAGCGCCGTTCCGCCGGCCAGAACTGGATCAGGTCAGGCAAGCCGCTGCGGTTGCTTTTGATGTCGAGCAAGATGCGCTCGAAGGCTTTTTTCAGGTGGCTGGCAGGCATGCAGGCCAGTGCCAGGTCCAGCAAGCCGTCGCCCAGCACCTCCCAGCTGACGAAGGGCGAGACGATGCCATGCTTGGCGGCCACGGTGGCGCGGATCGCCGCCTGGTAGCTGCCGTCGTCCAGCTGCGCCAGGCAGGCGGCGAAGTCGGCGCTGCGGCGCAGGTAGAAATCGGCGCTGTGCAGGTCGGCCGGGCCACGGTGGAAGGGGTGGAAAAAGGCGCCGGGGATGGCCTTGAAGATGGCGGGCCAGCACAGCAGGCCGAACAGCGAATTGATCAGGGTGTTTTCCACGTAATACACGGGGGCGTCGTCCTGCATCAGGTGCTGTTGCACCACGCCTTCCACGTAGCAGGCTTTGCTTGGATAGGGCAGCCGCAGGTCGATGCGCTCGACGCTGGCGGGGGCGTTGGCCGCCTGCTTGGCATGGCCCAGCTTGCGCCGCAGGCGGGGGGCCATGCGCAGCAGCAGTTGCTGTTCCGCTTCGCTTTCCGGCGCCGCCAGGGCGATCGTCAGGCGCTCGTAGGCCGCTTGCGGCTGTTCATCTTTTTCCAGCACGCGGATGGCGCGCCCGCGCGCGCCCGGATAGCGGCAATCGGCGTAGGCGCGGTAGGCGGCGGGCCAGTCCTGGCATTTCTCCAGGTGCTGGCCGATCTGGAAGCGCAGCTTGTCGCGCCGGCTGGCCAGCCAGGTATTCTCGGGCGGCAAAGGCAGGGCGGCCAGCTCCTGCAGCACTTCGTCGGGCGGCGCGCTGTCGTTGTAGCGTTCGCGGCACTGGTGCAGCACTTCATAGTGCTCGATATCCTGGCGCGTGCGGAAACCGCGCGACGCGGGCGAGAATTCCACTTTTTCATACTGGTACACGCCCAGGTCGGAGAGCACGAATTCCGACCAGTCCTGGTGATAATTGCCAAAATAAATCAGGCGCAGGCGGTCGCACAGCGCTTGCATGCCGATGCGGTACAGCACGTCGTTGGATGTGGGATACCAGGCGGAAAACGCTTGCTCGTTCGCATGCCGCTCGCGCAAGGCCTCCAGCTGCTCGGCCTTGCGCGCCGCCTTCAGGGGCGCGGCGAGATCGAAGGCCTGGGCGATTTCCGCCTTCAGCAGCAAGTCGAACAGCTCGTCGAGCCCGATGGCCGGATCGGCCTCCACCCAGCCCGTGGCCAGCAAGGGCTGGGCGGCCGCGCGCGTGTCGCCGATTTCCGGGTAATTGAGCTTGCTGGCGCGAAACAGGCACCCTTTGCGCATGACGAGGCGCACGAACAGGGCGCGCGACGGCAGCGGCAAGGCGGCGAATGCGCCGATGAATTGGGTTTCTTCCGCACTCAGCAGGTCGGCATAGCGCGTGGCTATCCAGCGCAGCACCTCCTGGAAATTGTCCAGATAGTACAGGGGATTTTCCAGGACTCTCAGCATGGGAATAATAATGTGGCTAGATGCAACTTGGACATGGTTTTACTGTGTTTATATACAGTTTAAACCTTCATCCGCCACTTGCCCAGCGATTTTATGTTCAGCCAGCCGTGCTGTAGGCAAAACAGCTGTCGAACTTTTCGTAAGGAATGAATTCCTTGCGCAGGCTGGCCAGTTCGATATCGGTCAGCAAGCCCCGGTGCGCTTCCTTGCGTCCTTTCGGCAGCACCACCTCGTAATCGACGATGTCCCTGGCCAGCAAGGTGTGCAGCACGTCGGCTTGGCGCGCCGTCAGGTAGCGCGTGTGCGTGCCCAGGGTGTTGGCCAGTTGCTCCCTGACTTCATCGTCGCTGACCGCGTTGTAGGTATCCTGGTCCGCCATGCTGATTAACAACATGTGAAACAGGAAGTCCTGCAGGTTTTTCGCCAGGTACCGGGCTTCATTCTGGTCATGCCACAGCAGCACGATGGGCATCTCGCCATCGTGCTGGCCCGAAGCGAAAAAACAGTAGTGGTCGCCCGCGCCCGTTTGCGCGAACGGGATGAAGCGCAAGGCAGGGTCGATTTGCCGGTAATCGTGCGGGGCCAGCAAGGTTTCCGCTGCGTCGGCAACGGCCTTGATATTGAGCAATTCGAAATCATCGGCATGCAGCAGCAGGGTGGGTTTATCCTGTAATGTGGGATAGACCAGCTTGTACCAGTCGGGGCCATATTCGCCCACGGCCAGCATGCCGTCGCACTCCAGCTGCCGGTACAGCGGGGGATAGGTGAAGCCGTGTTGCTGTTCAATTTCTGACAGTGTCATGTGTGCCCTGTTCAACGTGATTCATGCGGGCATGATAGCCGAGGCGATGTCCGGCACGCTTCACGGCAGCAATGATGGGCATATTAATAAACATTTTAGTTTACTTATATGGCATGACCACGTAGTCTTGCCAGATCAAAATCCGCCGAGCCCGCATGAAAAACATCCTCCTGATTTCCGCCGCCTGCCTGCTGGCGCTGCTGTCGACCATCGGCGCGTCCCTGCCGTATCCGATCCTGCCGCCGCTGTTCGCGGCCGAGGCGCCGAACGCTTTCAACAATTTCCTCGGCTTGCCCTCCAAGCTGCTGTTCGGCCTGGCGCTGACCATCAATCCGCTGGGCTTGCTGATCGGCTCGGCCTTGCTGGGGCCGCTGTCCGACCGCTATGGCCGCCGCCCCTTGCTGATGCGCACGGCCGTGGGCGCCGCCATCGGCCACGCCATCACGGCCTGGGCCCTGGTGATCCAGTCGTATCCGCTGTTCATCGTCGCCCGTTTCATTACCGGTTTGCTGGAAGGGAACGGCGCCGTGGCGCGCGCCATGCTGGCCGACCAGCTGACGGGGCCGCTGCGCCTGCGCGCCATGTCCTGGCTGAATGGCGCGTTCTACCTGGGCTGGCTGGTGGGACCGATCCTGGCGGGCGCGACCCTGCACTGGGGCGTGACGGTGCCGTTCTGGATCGCCGCCGCCGCGCTGATGCTCGTCGCCGTGCTGGTGGCCGTCGGCTTGCCGCGCGAAACGCCATCGCTGCTGACGACCTCGTGGTGGCAAGTGGCGCGCGACCGCCATTCGCTGAACCTGCTGCGCCACGACGAGCTGCGCACCCTGTTCATCGTGCAACTGGCGTTCACCTGCGGCGTGGCCAGTTTCTATGAGTTCTACCCGCTGTGGCTGGTCGAGACGGCCAACTACCATGCGCAGGCGATTGCCTGGGTGAATGTGGGCCTGTGCGGCACGATGACCATCACCTCCCTGCTGGCGGGCGGTCCCAGCCGCCATGCGCCGCTGCTGCGGGCCAGCTGGTATGCCTGCGGCGTGGCGCTGGCCGTCGGGATTTTGGCGCTGGGCAACATTTGGGTGGGCATCGCCGCCATCGTGCTGTTCGGCATCCCGAACGCGCTGTACAACACGGTGATCCAGGGCTGGTGCGCCGAGCGCTTCAGCGCGCACGGGCAGGGCGCCGTGATGGGCTTGCTGGCCACCACGTTTTGCATCGCCAACATCGTCGTCGCCCTGAGCGGCTCCGTGCTGACGCTGATCGACACGCGCCTGATCCTCATCGCCGGCGCCTGCTCCGCTGCCTGGGCCGCGTGGCGCATGGCGGCCTGGCGCCGGCAGCTGGCAGGTAGTGTTGACGCGAAAGCCGTGGCATGAGCGCGACCACGTCCGAGCAGACCTTGTTCCTGCTGAAAATGCGCGGGCCGCAGACTGCGCAGCAGCTGGCGGCCTTGCTCGACATCACCTCGATGGGCGCGCGGCGCCAGCTGGAGGCGGCGCAGGGCAGGGGCCTGGTGGCGTTCGAGGACGTGGCCGACAAGGTGGGGCGCCCGTCGCGCCGCTGGCAGCTGACGCCGGCCGGCCATGCGCGCTTTCCCGACCGCCATGCGGACTTGACGCTGGAATTGATCGCGCAAGTGAAAAGCCTGTTTGGCGACGAGGGCCTGGATAAGCTGATCGGCGCGCGCGAGCGCAGCAGCGAGCTGGCTTATGCCAAGCTGGTCGACCCGGGCGATGATCTGGCGCACAGGGTGGACAGCCTGGCGCGCGCGCGCGATGGCGAGGGATACATGGCCAGTGCCGAGCGGCAGGGCGATGGCAGCATGCTGCTGGTGGAAAATCACTGCCCCATCTGCGCGGCGGCCACGGCGTGCCAGAATTTCTGCCGCTCGGAACTGGCCATCTTTCAGCGGGTATTGGGGGACGATTGCACGGTGGAACGCAGCGAATATCTGCTGGAGGGGGGGCGGCGCTGCGTGTACCGGATCGTGCCGGTGGCGGCACTGTCGCGGTAGGTCGAAACCCGGCAAAGGCCGGGGTCGTACCCTGCAGGGTACGACCCCGGTATCTGCTCCTGGGGCTTGTTACTTTTTAGCCGCTTTCGGCTTGGCCGCCGGCGCCGCTGTTTCGGGTGCTGCCGTGGCTTTTTCCGTGGCTTGCGCTACCTGCGCGCTGGCCTTGGCGATCTGCTCTTCCACCGTTTTCACGGCCTGTTGCGTGGCCTTGGTGACTTGCTCGTAGCCGAGGAAGGCGTTGTCGATAGCGGCCTTGACGATGGCGACGGCGTTTTCCGAGCCGGGCGGCACGTTTTTCGTCACGTCGTAGATCAGCGCGCTCAAGTTGCTTTTTGCTTCGGCCACGTGGGCTTCGGCGGCCGTGGTGAATTCCGTGTGGATTTCCTTGATGATCTCGTCGAGTTGCTGTTTGTACGCTTTCGCGCCCGCCACGCCCGGTTGCAGCTGGGCGGCGGCGGCGGCCATGGCGGCCTTCGGATCCTTGGCCTGGCTGATTTCCTTGCCGGC
>RCMZ01000865.1_pt1 | contig 12050 bp, 9 predicted proteins | sample 2041141 | NCBI WGS metagenome assembly RCMZ01 (sample SAMN09708263, study PRJNA481090) | Wastewater metagenome, whole genome shotgun sequencing project. | biome: sewage; isolation source: Davis station wastewater (DW) | place: Antarctica: Davis Station | collected 2010-03-01
CACGTGCGTTATCAGCAAGGTCACTGCCAGCAATTGCCACGCCGAAAGGTCGAGCAAACCGTTGTACCACATGGATGAATGGCCTCTTGGAAAGGAAAACGCCGTCACCAGAACAAGCGTTCACTCATTATCTCCGAGCAAGGCACAAAAGTCCCGACTGCTTTTCGATAGATATAGGGGGATATAGACCCAGATCAACCAGCTTGTCCGCCCTGATCGCTGCAGATCGCGACACAGGACGGACAGCCGCACCGCTACTGCGGCTGCTTGCGCGCCGTCAGATCACGCAGACAGGTGGGGCCGGCACGCTCCTCGACGGCGCGGCGCACCTCGTCACGCAAGCCCAGAAGAAAGCCGAGTTCGGCCACCACAAACAGCGGGCCTACGGCCAGGCCCATGATGTCATCGACGAACGCCGGCTTGCGCCCCTCGTAGTAGTGGCCGACGAACTGGATGATCCAGCCCAGCACAAACAGTCCCAGGCCCCAGCCCAGCCACACACTCGTAGAACTTTGCGCCAGATCGGCAGCGAGCCACAGGCTGAGGCCCAGCAGACCGCTCATCAGCGCGCCAAAGCGCAGGTCGAGGCGGCAATAGAACAGCCCAGCCGCGATGGCGGTGAGCAAGGCTGGCGAGCACCACAGGCCCGACAGCGCCACGCCCGGCCGCGACAACAGCACCGCGACGGCCACGACGATCAGGGGAATGCCGATGAAATGGGTGGCGATATTGCGCCGGTCACGGTGATACGCGGCGTATTGCGCCAGGTGGTCGGTCAGGGTTTTCATTATAGTTATCCGCAAAGGCCATGGGCCGACCATGATGCCCAGCCAGCGGCCGCCGGCTCTGTCAGCCAGGCGACAAACTCGCGGAATGACCATGCACGATGCCCACACACACCGTACGCGCCTGCTCGGCGGTTACTGGTTCAACGGTTTACCCGTGGCCCTGCAGGACGCCCTGCTGCACGCTGCCAGCCTGCGCCAGCTGAGTGCCGGCCAGAGCCTGTTTCGCCGCGGCGACCCGCCCTGCGGCCTGTATGCCGTGCTAAGCGGGGCCATGCGCATTGGCGCGGTCAACCCGGCCGGCAAGGAGGCGCTGCTGACCCTGGTGGAAGCACCCAACTGGTTCGGCGAAATCTCCCTGTTCGACAATCAGCCACGCACCCACGACGCCAGCGCCGAAGGCCCGGTGACCTTGCTGCACATCCCCCAGGCCAGCCTGCAACGCCTGCTCGGCGCCGAGCCGCAGTACTGGCGCGACTTTGCCCTGCTGCTCAGCCAGAAACTGCGGTTGGCGTTTATCGCCCTGGAAGACATGAGCCTGCTGCCGGCAGCGCCACGCCTGGCTCGGCGCCTGCTGCAAATGGCCGAAGGTTATGGGGAAAGCAGCCATTCGCGGCGTGTGCTGCAACTGCCGCAGGAGCAGTTGGCGCTGATGCTGGCCATCTCCCGGCAGACCACCAACCAGATCCTCAAGGAGCTGCAAGCCCAGGGCATTGTGCAGCTGGCCTACGGCGAAATCGAAATCCTCGATCTGCAGCGCCTGCAGCAAGCCGCCCAGGCTTAAGCCGCTGGCGTGCCTGGAACGGCAGCGAGATTAGCGTCGGCCAGTTGCTGGCTGACGCGCTCGGACTGCAACAACAATTGTTCGGCGGCCAGCGTCAGTTGCCGGGTCTGCGCTTCGCCATCCTGAACATCGTCATGCAACCGCTCAAGGCCGGCCAGCAGACTGGTGAGTTGCTGCTGATGAGCCTGACTGCCGGCGCCTAACTGCAGCACATGCGCCTCCAGCGTAGCGGCCAGAGCGGTAATCCCGGCCAGTTGCTGAGCGCTCTGCTCAAGCTGCGAAGACGCCTGGGCCTGCGCCAGGTTTTGCGCCTCAATGCGCGCGCCGGCGGCCTGACTGCGCTGACGAATATCGGCGACGATCTGGGTGACTTCCTCGGTTGCAGTGGCGGTGCGCTTGGCCAGGTTGCGCACCTCGTCGGCGACCACGGCAAAACCGCGGCCGTCATCACCGGCGCGCGCCGCTTCGATCGCTGCATTCAGCGCCAGCAAGTTGGTTTGACTGGCAATCGACTGAATCACCTGGGTGACCTTCTCGATCTGCTCGGTACTGCTGCTCAACCCCGCCATCAGCTCACGACTGGCGTCAGTCTCGGTACTGAGTTGCTGCAAGGTGGTCAGGGCTTGCTGCAGGCTGCTCTGGCCCTGGGCACTCTGCTCGCGTACGGCGCCGACCACTGTCAGCTCCTCGGCACGCTGGGCGCTCTGCCATTCACTGTCGTTGAGCGCCTCGCCCCCCTGACGCAGGTGCGCCAATGCCTGCAACTGCGCCTGTAACCGATCCGCCAACTGGGCCACGGCAGCGGCCTGCTGGGCCGCGACCAAGGCATGTTCGTCGGTGCTGCGCGCGAGGCTCTGGCGCAATGCGCTGAACGCCAGCAGCGCCGGATCCGCCGGCGCTGCGTCCTCGGCCGGCCGCTGCCAGGGGCCGAACCAGGGCCACAGCGCCAGCAGCAGGTAAGCCGGGATGCTCAGGTGCAACGGCATCTGCCCCTGCTGATAAACCGTCATCAGGATGACCAGGCCAAGCCCGTGCAGCAGGCACGCCTGGGGATGACGAAGATAAGCGGAACGCATCGGCAAACCTCTTTGAATTGAACGCAGCAGCAAACATATAGCTCAGACGCGCCTGCATTCGAGCACGCCGGGCGCTTCTCCACCAGTGCGGCTTGGCGGCGCCTGCAACAGCTGCCGGCGCCGATCGATACCGCAGCACAGCACGCCAAGGCGTTGAAATTCTTGCGCCAGAGCCCTGCCGCTGCAGGCAATGAGCAGCAGACGCGGCAAGAAATCCTGGCTCGGCTAGTATCCACTAGCGCCACGGTTCTCCGGAAAAGCTCAGCAAGAAGCTCCGGCGCGGTTATTTCCGGCTCCGAGGTTTCGCCCATGCGTGTGTTTTTGCGACCCCTGCTCGCGCTGCTGCTAAGCGCTTTACTGCTGTGCACAGCAGCCAGAGCGGACGCGCTTCCGGGCCTGAGCCTCGACCCGAACGCTCTGCAGCCAGTCCCGGTGCCCCACAGTCAATTACTCGAAGACCGCGACGCCCGCCTGAGCGCCGCGCAGGCCATGGCGCAATTGCGCAGCGGCGGCATACTGCAACAGGGCAACCCACGCCTTGGCTATTCCGGCAGCACCTGGTGGATCGCCTTTAGCATCGACAAGCAAGGCGGCGACGCCCTGTCACTGGTAATCGACAACCCCTTTGTCGACAACGTCCAACTCTGGGTCAGCGCATCTGAATCGAGCGAGCCCGCTGCACTGCTGGCGGCTACACAGGCCGGTGACCTACAACCGTTCAGCGCCCGTAGCGAGCCTTATCCGAACTTTATCCTGCCGTTGCCGGCACTGCAGGCCGAGCGCGTTGACGTGCTCCTGCGCATCAACAGCAGCAGCGCCCTCAACCTGCCACTGGCCATCGTCTCTGCCACCAGCAGTAAGCAGCTGCTGGTTCGCAGCTGGCTGAAAAGCGGCTTGATCTGCGGCGCCCTGCTGATCATGGCGCTGTTCCACCTGGCCAAATTCAGCACCCTGCGCAACCGGCAGCTGGGCTACTACTGCGCCACCCTGCTGAGCGCCACCGTGTATTACAGCGCCATTCTTGGCCCGATCAACCTGTTATGGCCGCACTACCCGGCGCTGCCAACCATCCTGCTGAACCTGGCGGGCGCCGCCACGCTGATCTTCAGCACGCTGTTTATCTGCAACCTGCTGGTGCTGCGCGAACCGCTGTTGCTCTACCTGCGTAACAGCCTGTTTATTGTCATCGGCTTGTGCGCGGCGCCGGCGGTGCTGGGCATCAACGACTATCGCCAGCAACAACTGATCAACGTCATTTTTCTCATCAATGGCCTGTTCCAGCTCAGCATCACCCTCTACGGCGTCAAGCAGCGTCGGCCATTTGCCAAGCCGTTGCTGCTGCTCTGGTCCGCCGTGTTCCTGCTGATGATCATCCTGCCGCTGAGCCGCATGGGCGTGCTGCCGAACGTGCCGCTACTCAATGAGCTGAGCATCTACCTGCCAGCCATCAGCTTCTTTATGTTTGGCATCCTCAGCGCCATGCAGCTGGAGCAGGTGCGCATCGACCTGTTGGGCAGCCAGCAACAAGCCATCGGTAATCTGCAACGCTACCAGGCGCTGTTCAACAATGCCGCCGAAGGCATCGTGCGCTGCACCCGCGAGGGTGCCATCCTCGAAGCCAACCCGAGCTTTATGCGCCTGCTCGGGCGTACCACCCGGCAGGCCAGCCTGGTCGGCCTGCCAGTCCAGAGTCTGCTGAAAGCCGCGGACTGGAATCACCTGCTGCTGCAACTCAGCGACAGCCATCCGACCGTCTGCGGCGAATGTGAGATCCACGACCACCACGGCAACGCCCTTTGGGTGTACCTGTCGCTATACCTGCTGGCCGACCAGGACAGCATCGAAGCCATCGTCGTCGACATCAGCGAGCGGCATGCCCATCAGGAGCACCTGCAAACCCTGGCCAGCCACGATTCACTCACCGGCCTGCTCAATCGTCGCGAGCTGGAGCGCCTGCTGCAAGAGTCGCTGAGCCATCCCGAGCGGCGCCGCTACAGCCACTTGCTGTACCTCGACCTGGACCAGTTCAAGCAGGTCAACGACCTCTGCGGCCACTCGGCCGGCGACCAGTTGCTGCGCCAACTGGCCCTGCATCTGCAGCATCACCTGCCGCGTCACGCCGAACTGGCGCGCATCGGCGGCGACGAATTTGCCGTGCTGCTGCGTGAAGTCGATACCGCTGCGGCCATGGCCCATGCCGAGCACCTGCGGGCCTGTGTCGAGCAGTTTGTCTTCACCTGGCAAGGACGACCCTTTCGCTTGTATGTGAGCATCGGCCTGCTGGAGCTGGACTCCGGCGTCAGCGACTGGGAAACCGCCCTGAACTGGGCCGACAATGCCAGCCAGCGGGCGAAGAACCACGGGCGCAACCGCGTGCACCGCTTCAACCAGGCCGACGGCGCCCTGCTCGAACACCAGCGTCAGCTGCAGTGGATCACCCGCCTGCGCGGCGCCATCGAGCAGCAGCACTTCGAGCTGTTCTTCCAGCCGGTGCTGCCGCTGCAGCACGCCCAGGAGGGCTGGCACTATGAAATCCTGCTGCGCTACCGCGACCCGCAAACCGGCGAGTGGATTGCCCCTGGGCAGTTTCTCGCCGCGGCCGAACGCTACGGTTTTCTCGGCGCCATCGATCGCTGGGTGATCCGCCGCCTGTTCGACTGGATGGCGCAAAACCCTCAGCACCTGCAGCAGCTGGCCCAGGTCAACCTCAACCTCAGCGCCTCCTCGCTGCTGGACAGCGAAGTTCACCAGCTGCTCAAAGACATGCTGGCCCGCCAGCAACTACCGGCCAGCAAGCTGTGCATCGAAGTGACGGAAATGGTGGCCCTGGGCGAGCTGGGCGTGTCCTCCGAATGGATCGCCCAACTGCGCGAGCAAGGCCTCAAGGTCGCCCTCGATGACTTCGGCAGCGGCTTTGCCTCCTACGCCTACCTGCGCCATCTGCCCCTGGACCTGTTGAAGATCGACGGCAGCTTTATCAGCGGTATCGAGCACGACCCGATCAACCAGACCATGGTGCGCTCGATGCAACAGATAGCCGAGCAACTCGGCCTGAAGACCGTCGCCGAGTTCGTCGAGACCCAGGCCACCCTCAACTGCCTGCGCGAACTGGGTATCGATTTCGCCCAAGGCTATTTTATCGACCAACCCCGGCCGCTGGAGTACCTGGCCGACGCCCGTGCCAGCGCCCAGGCCGTGGCGCTGGCGGCGGGCAGCAGCCAAGCCATCGACTGACGGCCTAAAGGGCCGTGCCGCTGTCCAGCCAGGCGCCGCAGATAAACAGCCCCACCTGCAACAGGGCCAGCTTGGCCAACCACGGCAACTCGGCATCCAGCTCGCCCTCCGGCAACCAGTTCAGGCGCTGCCACAGGCGCACATGGGCCGGCAGCAACAGCAACGCCAGCCAGGTCCAGCGCCCGTCCTGCAGGACGACCTGCAACGCCCACAGAGCATCAGCCCCGAGCAGCAAGCACAACTGATAGCGACGCCCACTGCGCACGCCCAGACGCACCACCAGCGTGCGCTTGCCCGCCGCGGCATCGGCCTGCCAGTCGCGCAGGTTATTGAGGTTGAGCACGCCGACACTCAGCAAGCCCAACGCCAGCGCCGGCCACCACGGCCACTGCGGTGCGACGGGCGCCTGCAACGCATAACTGCCGAGGGTTCCGAGCAGGCCGAAAAACACCAGCACGGCCAAATCGCCCAGACCGGCATAGGCATACGGCCGTGGCCCCAAGGTGTAGGCCAACGCCGCGGCAATCGCCAACAGCCCAGCCAACGGCCAGAACCAGCGCCCCCAGTCAGCCATGGCCGGCCACGCAAGCAGCAACAGCGCAGCCCCACTCAGCGCCGCCAGCAAACCGCACAGAGCAATCGCCCGACGCATCGCCGCGGGTTGTATCCAGCCCTGCTGCATCGCCCGTGGCGGACCGATACGCAAGGGGCCATCGGCACCATGCAAGGTATCGCCATAGTCATTGGCCAGGTTGGCGAGGATCTGCAGCAAGAAGGTGGTCAGCAACGCCAGCAGGCCGATGCGCCAACTGCCGCCGCCCTGCAGCCCTGCCAAGCCACTGCCGAGCAAGATGCAGGCAGCCGCCAGCGGCAGCGTGCGCAGGCGAAAGGCATGCCGCCAGGCAGCCAGGTTGGACGAGGGAAACGCGGGGACTGATGACATGCTGAACTCCGTGGACCTGCACGCTAGCCTGGCGTACATGGCCGAGCCTGTCACCGGGCCAGCGCTAAAACCCAGGCAAAAAAAGACCCGCCGAAGCGGGTCTTAAAAACGCCTGACTGGTGAGCCTTAGGCGAGTTCGTCGAAGCACTCAGCGACAATGGCCAGGCCTTTGTCCAGCTGTGCATCAGGAATGGTGACCGGCATCAGGAAGCGGATGACGTTGTAGTAGGTGCCGCACGACAGCAGGATCAGGCCTTTTTCGCGAGCGCGAACCACGATCTTGCCGACCAGTTCAGCGGCAGGCTTGTGCACGTCGCCACCTTCGAACAGCTCGATAGCAATCATCGAACCCAGGCCACGGACGTCGCCGATGACCTTGTGCTTGGCCTGAATGGCGCGCAGACCGGCCTTCACACGTTCGCCCAGGGCGCTGGAGCGCTCCAGCAGTTTCTCTTCGTCAAACACCTTCAGCACGGCCAGGGCCGCAGCGCAGGCGATCGGGCTACCGGCGTAGGTGCCGCCCAGGCCACCCGGAGCGATGGCGTCCATGATTTCCGCCTTGCCGCACACGCCGGAGATCGGGAAGCCGCCACCGACCGATTTGGCGAAGGTGGTCAGGTCCGGAACGATGCCCAGTTGTTCGGTGGCGAAGAAGGTGCCGGTACGACCAGCGCCGGTCTGTACTTCGTCAGCGATCAGCAGGATGCCGTGCTGGTCGCACAGGGCACGCAGGCGCTTCATGAAGGCCGGCGAGTTGGTGTAGAAACCACCTTCACCCTGCACAGGCTCGATGATGATGGCCGCGATGTCGCTCGGCTGTGCATCATTCTTGAAGATACGTTCGATGCTGGCGATCGACTCGTCTTCGCTCACGCCATGCAGCTCGCACGGAGCCAGCGCACGGAAGATGCCGCCTGGCATCAGGCCCATGCCGGCCGAGTAAGGCACGACTTTACCGGTCAGACCCAGGGTCATCATGGTGCGGCCGTGGTAGGCGCCGGTGAAGGCGATCACGCCGGCGCGGCCAGTGGCGGCACGGGCGATTTTTACGGCGTTCTCAACGGCTTCGGAGCCGGAGGTGACCAGCAGGGTCTTCTTGGCGAAGTCGCCCGGTACGCGCTTGGCGATTTCTTCGCAGAGCTCGATGTAGGGTTCGTAGGCCAGCACCTGGAAGCAGGTGTGCGACAGCTTGGTCAGCTGCTCTTGCACAGCGGCAACCACTTTCGGGTGCAGGTGACCGGTGTTCAGTACCGCGATACCGCCGGCGAAGTCGATGTACTCGCGGCCTTCAACGTCCCAGACGGTGGCGTTTTCGGCGCGCTCGGCGACAACCGGGTGGATCTGCCCAACACCGCGCGGAACAGCGGCGGCACGGCGTTTCAGGATAGCTTCGTTAGTTTTGCTGGTCATGTTGGTCCTCGTTGGCTCGGCTGCCGAGCCCGGTTACGCAATGTCGTTGAATGTTGGCTGCCAGCCCCGCCGAGTAACTCGGACAGGGCTGACGAGCAGATCAGATACCGCCGAGGCAGACGTATTTGATTTCCAGATAATCTTCGATGCCGTACTTGGAACCTTCACGGCCCAGGCCCGAGGCCTTGATGCCGCCAAACGGCGCCACCTCGGTGGAGATGATCCCGGTGTTGACGCCAACAATGCCGTATTCCAGCGCTTCTGCGACGCGGAATACGCGGCCCAGATCACGTGCATAGAAGTACGAGGCAAGACCGAACTCGGTGTCGTTGGACTGGGCAATCACATCGGCTTCATCTTTGAAGCGGAACAGCGGGGCCAACGGACCGAAGGTTTCTTCCTTGGCCACGGCAGCGTTCTTCGGTACGTCGACCAGAATGGTCGGCTCGAAGAAGTTGCCACCCAGGGCATTGCCGCCGGCGATAACGCGAGCGCCTTTGCTCACCGCGTCAGCGATGTGCTCTTGCACCTTGGCCACGGCTTTTTCGTCGATCAGCGGGCCGGTGGTGATGCCATCTTCCAGACCGTTACCGATCTTCAGCTTGGCCACGGCAGCTTGCAGCTTGGCGGCGAAGGCGTCGTAGACACCCTCCTGCACGTACAGACGGTTGGCGCAGACGCAGGTCTGGCCGGCGTTGCGGTACTTGGACGCCAGCGCGCCATCGACGGCGGCATCCAGGTCTGCATCGTCAAACACGATGAACGGAGCGTTGCCGCCCAGCTCCAGGGAAACCTTCTTGATGTCCTTGGCGCATTCCTGCATCAGCTGACGACCGATTTCAGTCGAGCCGGTGAAGGACAGCTTGCGTACCAACGGGTTGCCAGTCAGCTCGCTGCCGATGTCGCCAGCGCTGCCAGTCACCACGCTGAGCACGCCTTTCGGGATACCGGCACGTTCGGCCAGCTCCATCAGTGCCAAGGCCGAGAACGGCGTCTGGCTGGCCGGCTTGATCACCATGGTGCAACCGGCGGCCAGGGCCGGGCCGGCTTTACGGGTGATCATCGCGGACGGGAAGTTCCACGGGGTAATCGCGGCAGTCACACCGATTGGCTGCTTCATGACCAGCAGGCGCTTGTCCGGCTGATGACCCGGAATGATGTCGCCATAGATGCGCTTGCCTTCTTCGGCAAACCATTCGATGAACGAAGCGGCGTAGGCAATCTCGCCCTTGGCTTCGGCCAGCGGCTTGCCTTGCTCCATGGTCATCAGGCGGCCGAGGTCGTCCTGGTTTTCCATCATCAGTTCAAACCAGCGACGCAATTTGGTTGCCCGCTCTTTGGCGGTCAGGGCACGCCAGGCCGGCAGAGCACGCTCGGCGGCTTCGATGGCGCGGCGGGTTTCCGCAGCGCCCATCTTCGGCACGGTACCAATGATTTCATTGGTGGCCGGGTTGTTCACCTTGATGGTCAGACCACTGTCCGCATCCAGCCAGGTACCTTCGATGTATGCCTGCTGGCGGAACAGCCGAGCGTCTTTCAATTGCATAGCGGTCTCCTTTAGCTCAGCGCAGCGCACTGAGTGGTGTTTATCAGTCGACCGCGCGATGAGTGCTACAGTCGGGATTGCTCGCGCATATGATTGCGCCTGGATGGGCCAAACTCTGCACCAAACACCCAGAAACGATAGTTCTTTCTGCTGTTCGTGCTTCGCCGGCCAAAGCGTTTGAAATCTCAAACGAATCCTAGAGTCCGCGACGGTAAAGGGCAATAGCCTGTGCAGAAAAATTAACGAAACAGCATAAATATGCGACTTTATTGAGCGCTCGACCTGAGCCCATACGACTTTCGTTCAATATCATGAACGACATATCCGCCATGGACGCACACCCGCTAGATGCGTATGATGGCGCCCGCACTGCACCAGTAGCTCAGCTGGATAGAGTACTGCCCTCCGAATGCGGACGTCATTTGCAGTAGATGACGAAAAACGATTACTGCACTTACTGTAGAATTTCAAAACGCACCAGTAGCTCAGCTGGATAGAGTATTGCCCTCCGAAGGCAAGGGTCGTGGGTTCGAATCCCGCCTGGTGCACCAAATACCCTTCAAAATCAAATAGCTAGCAACGTCATCAAGCAGTTAGAGATGCGTTATTACTATTCCCTCGAAACAGAATCTCCACATAACAACTTCCGTCGCCCACCCAGCGCCCTAATACTGGCGGACGTCGTGCAATTTTTCGCACACCATAGCGTGCCCAATCCGTGCCCATCTGGTGCCCAACCCGTGCCCGCTCCCTTTCAGTTACCTGCCGTGCTGACTACTGCTTGCTGCGCCCCTCGCCCCGTACATCACACATAGTCCTTGAATCCCACTATTTAGCCGGCACGGATCACTCGACTGTCAGACTCTGAACATCAGCCATCAACTATTACAGCTGTGCTGCGTCCACCAACATACCTAAAGATTGCTGGCTGGTTGCGTAATTACGTGGACAGACTTGACAAGTCAATTGCACAACTACTAACCAATCGTTTGCATTCGACTTGACCAGCGCACGCCGGAGTAACGGCCGACAGAGAACGGCCGACGCTGTTGAAAAAGTAGCGGCCTCATCATGCCGTTGGCAAAATTGCTCTGTCAGCGAACGTGGAGGCGAACAGCATGATGGGACAGTTACCGGGTGGACAGCAGCGCTCGTTCAATCTGGAAGATCACGTCCCGCCCAAACACCTCCTGCGCAGCATCGACCAGTGCTTGGATCTCAGTGACCCGCGCGCCTACCTGACGGACTTCTATAGCCCTATCGGGCGCCCCTAGATTGATCCGGAATTGATGGTGCGCATGCTGGTCGTCGGCTACTGCTATGGCATTCGTTCCGAGCGACGATTGTGCGAAGAAGTGCACCTGAACCTGGCCTCGCTGGTTCTGCCAGCCGGGTCTGGAAGACGAAGTACCCAATCACTCGACCTTCTCGAAGAATCGCCATGGGCGTTTTCGTGACAGCGATCTGTTCCGCTAGTTGTTCAATGAAGTGCTGCGACGCGGCATGGCGGCAGGCCTGGTCAAGGGCGCTCGATGGGCTTGAGTTGACGCACGGCTTCATGCTCGACAAGCTCAAGCGAGATGACCACAACAGGCTGCGTTTTTACACACTCTGGCCCGGTTGTTGCCAGTCGCCGAGTTTTCCGATGAAGCAGATGACCTTCGCCGATGCCGAGTAAGCCGGCAAGCGCAAGCAGACCCGCAAAGAGCTGTTCCTGATCGAGATGGATCGGGTGGTGCCGTGGAAGGGTTTGGTTGCCTTGATTGATCCGCATTACCCCAAGGGTGAAGGCGGCCGACCGGCCTATCCGGTGATGGCGATGCTGCGTGTCCATCTGATGCAAAACTGGTTCGACTATAGCGACCCGGCGATGGAGGAAGCCCTTTACGAGACCACTATCCTGCGCCAGTTTGCGGGGTTGAATCTGGAGCGCATTCCGGACGAAACCACCATCCTCAACTTCCGCCGGCTGCTGGAGAAACACGAACTAGCTACCGGCATCCTGGCCGTGATCAATGGCTACCTGGGTGACCGAGGCTTGCCATTGAGGCAAGGCACCATCGTCGATGCCACGCTGATCAATGCGCCGAGTTCGACCAAGAACAAGGACGGCAAGCGTGGCCCGGAAATGCACCAGACCAAGAAGGGCAACCAGTATTACTTCGGCATGAAGGCCCACATCGGCGTGGATGACGAATCGAGTTTAGTGCACAGCGTGGTCGGCACGGCAGCCAATGTTGCAGACGTTACCTAGGTCGACAAGTTGCTGCTC
>RCMZ01000866.1_pt1 | contig 12046 bp, 10 predicted proteins | sample 2041141 | NCBI WGS metagenome assembly RCMZ01 (sample SAMN09708263, study PRJNA481090) | Wastewater metagenome, whole genome shotgun sequencing project. | biome: sewage; isolation source: Davis station wastewater (DW) | place: Antarctica: Davis Station | collected 2010-03-01
GCGGGGCGATGAACAAGAACTCAATATGAGGTGTGACATATTCGGGGCCAGCGGGCACGTGACCGCTAAGCCCTCCATCTGCAACTGGAATATATTTTATGAATTGAGCGTCTACGCGCGGAAAGTTAACATCGCAGGCGAAAAGCAGTGCTTTTCGAATTCCCAGCTCTACTTACCCCGGGAGGTCTGCAGTGTGTTGAAGGATCAACTGACAATGGAACAATCGATTGTGACCGCATTGCAGAAATCAGCAGAAGGCATAGTAGGCCGCACTCTTGCATCTGAAGGCCTGAACAAATCACGGAAAGTATTCGTTGGGGAAGTGATTATCATGATAAATAGTAAATATAAAAGAGCAGTTTTAGGTTTTTTTCTTATAGTTATGCTCAATAGTTGTGGAGAAAGTGCTGGCCTAAAAATTGAAAACGACTTTTCAAGTGAAATATTATTAAAAGCCGTATTCATAAATGGTAAAAATATATTATTTGCTCCTAAAAATCTTCCACCAAGAAATAACAGATATTCACCAGAAGGGCATATATCAGGAGCTGTACTTTCTGGAGAAGAGGTATTATCTATAGAAACAAGCATAAATGGGGCAGCTGTTACATCTAAGTGCCAAATTCCTAAATTAATTGGGGAGGGAAGTTGCTATCAGGTATTTGCCTATTTTAATGGCACAGAAACTATGAAATGTACCTATGTATGTGACAATTTATATGAAGGATTATGAGAGCTAGAGACGCTAACAAAGCGTTCAAGCTTTGTATGCAGCAAGCTGCTTAGCCAGGTGTTAAATTTTCTTGACGGCACCTTTTAACTGGTGCTATTGATGATACCTGTTGTGCTTCGGAGTATGCATCATGCACGTAAAATTTTCAGAAGACGTTGTTCCTCTTTCAGACCTAAAGATTAACCCAGGCAAGGTGGTTAACCGAGCTCAGGATACACATCGTCCGATCTTGCTTACGAGCCGAGGTCGTGGCGTAGCTGTTATTCAAGGGCTTGAGCAATTCGAGCGAACAGCTGAGGAGCTTCGGTTTGTTAAGGCTGTAGCGCAAGGTCTCATGGATGCTCGCGAGGGTAACACTGTGTCTCTAGCTGAGGCGAAGAAAGTACTGGGCATCAACTAAATGGAACTACGCATCGCACAGTCCGCTCTTGAGGATTTGCAAACCATTCAAGAGCACTATATCGAGGAGGGTGTGCCGCATATCGGTAATGAATATGTAGCTGCGATTCTTGAACAGGCCGAAATACTGGTGCGTCACCCTGATGCTGGGCGAATTGTTCCCGAACTTGGCTTGAGCCATATCCGAGAACTAATCCATACGCCTTTTCGAGTTGTTTATCTGAGGCAAGAAACCGATGTTGTTTTGATTCGAGTCTGGCGAAGTGAGAGACAACTTGAGTTACCCGAGAGCTGAATATAACAAGCGGCCGTTGTCAGGCACCCCACCGCAGGCGCTCCGGTACACCCTAAAGCCAAGCCTTATCTATTCCTCTAGCCCATGGAGCTTCTGATGAAAGTTAGCCACCTAGATCATTTGGTTCTGACTGTTGCAGATATTCAAACAACAACGAACTTCTATGAAAAAGTGTTAGGAATGAAAGTTGTGCGTTTTGGTGCGGGTCGTATTGCTTTGGAGTTTGGTCAGCAGAAAATCAATCTTCATCAACTCGGTAACGAGTTTGAGCCTAAAGCTGAAAATGTTCGCTCGGGTAGTGCTGATTTGTGTTTTATTACCAGTACAGATCTGTCTGACGCAATGAAACATGTGGAAAATCATGGTGTAACTATCATTGACGGGCCGGTACAACGTACAGGCGCGCAGGGTCCAATTACATCATTCTACTTCAGAGATCCCGATGGCAATCTCATTGAAGTATCAAGCTATGTAAGCGCGTGACAATTCACAGTAATTAGATGGCGACGGCGCTGGGCACTCACTTCGTTGGTTTATTTGTGCTGCTGTGCTAGCGCGTTATGCCGACATGCTCGTAGCGCCTAAGTCGTGACGCAGTAACGTGCATATAAAGAAGCGAAATTCATTATCCGCGAGCCGAATGTTTTTAGCCCACAGCCGCACAACATAGAGCATGCGGTTGTGCACGGGGCGTTTCACTTAGAATGCTGATGCTTGACTCCTTCATCGCGCCATTCATACAGGCCCCACGGTTTTAAGCGAGCATGTGCTGGTTTTACTGCTTATACTAGCCAGCCTGTTTAACGCCATCGCTCACCATCGTTTTGATTATTGGTACACCATGAACGCCGTAGAAATTGAAGCTGCCTTATCTGAACTTGCTCTGCAGCCCTTTGCTGCACAAGAATTCGCCTACGAGTTTTTAGCGGCGTTTGGGCACAAGGAAACCACGCTGAAGCGGCTGCGTAGTGGCAATACCAATACCTCCGATGTCGCTGGTGGTGTGTTGCTGCGAAACAATATTCATATTGCCGTGTGTGCAGAAAACGCGGTTAGCGAGACGCTGACTATACTGGCTAACAGCCCCGCCACCAGCAAAGCTAAAGCGAAGTTTATTCTCGCCACCGATGGCGTCACGCTCGAAGCGGAAGACCTTAACAGCGGCGAAACTGTTGCCTGTAACTATGCCGATGTTGCCGATCACTTTGGTGTGTTTCTGCCGTTGGCGGGTATTTCTACCCTTAAAGAAATCAAAGACAACCCCATTGATGTGCGTGCGACGGGGCGTCTCAACAAGCTGTATGTCGAGTTACTGGACGATAACCCTGAGTGGGCGTTAGCCGAACGCCGCTGTGATATGAATCACTTTATGGCGCGTTTGATTTTCTGTTTTTTCGCGGAAGATACCGATATTTTTGCCGGTGATGACCTGTTTACTAAAACGGTGGATCAGGTCAGTGAACGGGACGGCTCCAATACCGATGCCGTGCTGGAAACCATTTTCAAAGCCATGAACATTAAACTGGCCGATCGCGCCAGTGCTGAGCCGCGTTTGCCGAGCTGGGCGGATCGCTTTCCTTATGTGAACGGTGGCTTGTTTTCAGGCTCGACCGCTGTGCCGCGTTTTTCACGGATGTCACGCACCTACTTAATGCATGCGGGCAAGCTGAACTGGAAGCAAATTAACCCAGATATTTTCGGCAGTATGATTCAGGCGGTGGCTGATGATGCCGAGCGCGGTGCCTTGGGTATGCATTACACCAGTGTGCCGAATATTCTCAAAGTGCTGAACCCGCTGTTTTTAGATGAGCTGCGCGAGCAGCTTGCAGAAGCGGGTGACAATCCGCGCAAACTGCTGAACTTGCGCAAGCGCATGAGCTGCATTCGCGTGTTTGACCCGGCCTGTGGTTCGGGTAACTTTTTAGTGATTGCCTACAAGCAAATGCGCGCGATTGAAGCTGAGATCAATCATCGACGTGGCGAAGCACAGCTCAAATCCGTTATCCCGTTAACCAATTTCCGTGGCATTGAGATTAATGATTTTCCTGCGGAAATTGCGCGGCTGGCGTTGATTATCGCCGAGTACCAGTGTGACGTGCAGTATCGCGGTCAGCAGGATGCGCTGGCTGAGTTTTTACCGCTATCAAAAGAGAACTGGATTATTTGTGGTAACGCTTTGCGTCTGGATTGGCTGAGCATCTGCCCACCAACGGGAACGGGCGTGAAAGTGTTAGGTGATGATTTATTTAATACGCCACTGGATCAGACGGAAATCGATTTTGCCAATGAAGGGGGCGAAACCTATATCTGTGGTAATCCGCCCTACTTAGGTAGTCAATTTCAATCTGCAGAGCAAAAATCCGATTTGAAAGCTAGCTTTGATGGCTGTGAAAATAATTGGAAATCACTTGATTACGTGGCTGGCTGGTTTATGAAAGCTGCTAGCTATGGGACTAAAACGCCAACAAGCTCAGCTTTTGTATCTACTAATTCAATTTGCCAAGGACGGCAAGTAGCAAGTTTATGGCCGTTAATTTTCGCAACAGGGCATGAAATACACTTCGCTCATACATCATTCAAATGGGCTAATCTAGCTAGTCAGAATGCTGGGGTAACAGTTGTTATTGTTGGTATTACATCCCGTCCTATAGTAAGTAGTGCGCTCTATATAGAAACTGACCAAGGTGTCATTAGGCAGGAATCAGCTCGGATAAATGCTTACTTAGTGCAAGGGCGAAATATAATTGTAGAAGCTGTTTCAAAACCACTTAGCGAGCGCGCCGAGATGTCATTCGGCAATATGGCTAATGACGGCGGTCATTTGTTAATGAATAAACAAGAAGCTGAAAATTTATTATTAACACCTGAGCAATATACTAAGTTTATTCGTCCTTTTTATGGCTCTTTAGAATTTATTCGAGGCCATCTTCGTTATTGTCTTTGGATTGATAAGACGGATATTAACGAAGCTATCAAGATAGCTTCTGTTGCAGACCGCATCAATAATGTCAGAAATGTCAGATTGCAAAGTACAAGAAAAACCACAGTCAGTCTTGCTTCTATTCCATATAGTTTTGGAGAGATACGCCAGAAAGGTGATGAAGCCATTACGATTATTCCAAGCGTATCTTCTGAAAATAGGGAATATTTACCTGTTGGTTTTTTTGAGGCTGGGAGCATTGTAAGCAACCTTGCTTTTGCTCTCTATGACGCACCGCTGTGGAATATGGCAATCATTGCCTCTCGTTTGCATCTTATTTGGATTGCCACAGTTTGCGGCAAGATGAAAACTGATTTTCGCTATTCAAACACTATGGGCTGGAACACCTTCCCCGTGCCTTTGCTCACCGAACAAAACAAAGCCGATCTAACCGCCTGCGCAGAAAATATCTTGCTCGCTCGCGAAGCGCATTTCCCCGCCACCATTGCGGATTTATACGATCCAGAAAGAATGCCAGAGAACCTACGCCTCGCCCATGAACAGAATGACGAAGTGCTGGAGCGTATCTTTATTGGCCGTCGCTTCAAAAACGACACCGAACGCCTTGAAAAGCTGTTTGACCTTTATACAAAAATGATTGCCGCAGAGAAAACCAAGTCAGGTAAAAAGGTACAAGCATGAGCGATAAAATCATCAGCCTGACCACGCCACCCGACGGCTATACCGATTGGGTGCTAGAGCTTAAGGCGCGTATTCATACGGCTCAACAACGTGCTGCTCTGGCAGTCAACCAAGAGCTGGTTTTGCTGTATTGGCAGATCGGCCAAGACATTCTGGCAAGGCAAAGCGATGAAGGCTGGGGCGCTAAAGTCATCGACCGCCTAGCGCATGACCTGCGTAACGACTTCCCAGAGATGAAAGGCTTTTCACCACGCAACCTTAAATATATGCGCGCGTTTGCCGAGGCGTGGCCGGATGCTGAATTTGTGCAGCAAGCTGTTGCACAATTACCTTGGGGGCATAATTTGGTGCTCCTAGACAAACTACCCGGCCCTGAAACTCGCCGCTGGTATGCTGCCAAAGCAATCGAACATGGCTGGTCACGCAATATTTTAGTTATGCAAATAGAAAGCCGTTTGCTGGAACGCAGCGGTAAAGCTGAAACAAACTTCAGCACGCAACTGCCTAAAGCTCAGTCGGACTTAGCACGCGAATCACTTAAAGACCCTTATCGTTTTGACTTTCTTGGCTTAACTGATGATGCTCAAGAGCGCGATATTGAAAATGCACTCGTCAAACACGTGACTGAGTTTTTACTGGAACTGGGTGCTGGCTTTGCCTTTGTTGGCCGCCAAGTGCTTTTAAATGTAGGCGGCGAAGAATTTTTTGTTGATCTGCTGTTTTACCACCTCAAGCTGCGCTGCTATGTCGTCATAGAGCTTAAAGCCGGCAAGTTTAAACCTGAGCACTTAGGGCAGTTGGGCTTTTATATGACGGCTGTTGATCGCCAAGTAAAAAATGAGCACGACAACCCAACCATTGGCCTTTTACTGTGCAAGAGTAAAAACAAGATCGTAGCTGAATACGCTTTAGGTGATAAATCACAACCTATGGGGATTGCTGAGTATCAACTACTTGAATCCTTACCTGCCGAACTGCAAAGCAACTTGCCCAGTATTGAACAAATAGAGCGTGAACTCGCCATAGCCGATGATGTTAGCGAGGCGTCAGAAGAGCATGACTGAGCTAATCCTGTATACCTCTGATGATGGCCAAACACGACTTCACTTGCGTGGAGAAACAGATTCGATTTGGCTCAGCCAACTAGAAATTGCCGAGCTGTTTCAGACCACCAAACAGAACGTATCGTTGCATGCAAAAAACATTTTTGCAGATAAAGAGTTATCCCAAGAGGCAACTGTCAAGGAATCCTTGACAGTTCAAAACGAGGGTGGTCGACAGGTTCAACGTAAGTTGAGTTATTACAATCTTGATTTGATTTTAGCCATCGGCTACCGCGTGCGTTCGTCACGTGGTGTGCAGTTTCGTCAGTGGGCAAGCACTCATCTTAAAGAGTTTTTATTAAAAGGCTTTGTGATGGATGACGAGCGCCTGAAAAACCCTGGTGGCTGGGATTACTTCGATGAGTTGCTTGAACGTATCCGTGAGATTAGAGCCTCTGAGAAGCGTTTCTACCAGAAAGTACGCGATCTATTTGCGCTGAGCTCTGACTATCAAGCCCGTGAAAAAGATACGGCGCTGTTCTTTGCTGAAGTGCAGAACAAGTTGTTATACGCCACGACCGGCTACACAGCAGCAGAGTTAGTGTTAAAGCGTTCAGATCCAAGCCAACCAAATATGGCGTTGGCCAGCTGGAGTGGTTCACGTGTGCGCAAAGAAGATGTGATCGTTGCCAAGAACTATTTGAATGCGGATGAAATCGACACACTCAACCGTTTAGTGGTGATGTTCCTTGATCAAGCTGAATTACGGGTGAAGCAGCAAAAAGAGCTGAGCCTCGATTTTTGGCGTAATAACGTCGACAAGATGTTAGCTTTTAATGATCAGTCTATTCTTGTTGGTGCAGGTCCTGTGAGCCGTGACAGCATGAAAAAAGTTGCCTATGAGCGCTATGAGTTATTCGACCAACAACGTCGTAGCGCCGAAGCTAAAGCAGCCGATCTTCAAGACATCGAAGAATTAGAGCAATCGCTAAAGCACAAGGACCATTAGACATCATAAGGCGCTCTTTAAGCATGATTTGTAAGTGAAAGAGGCTACCGACGCAGAGCGCAAGATATTGGCATTTTGATACACTCATTGCTTTATTAAGGATTGAATCTATGCGTAAGTTAACTACAGTAGTTATAGCTACAACAATGCTGGCTGGCTGCGCGGTTAAGCCAGCTAACTTAGCTCAATACGGTAATGTGCAGCTGGACGGCAATGTTCTTCGCTCTCTAAGTATTGAGCATTCTGAGCCTGCTAGTCTTGGCAAACTACCGTTCTGTGTTGCTTCAACTGTGATGAATGAGTCGATTATGGTTAGCGACTCAGCAGGTAGTTTTGTAGGTGCTTATACTGGAAATTATTACCAGTTTAATCAGTCAAAAGAGGTTGGCGGTGGGAATGTGCTTCAGTTTGTATCGCAAGATGGTACTGAAGTTGTCGCTCGAGGTACAACACGCTACTGGGCAGCAATGATTGAGAGAGCTGTGAGATTTACTGTGACGATTAAGGATGACGGAATTTCAAGGCACTATAAGTTTACAGGTGTAGAAGTTGCGCAAATAAACTCTGGATCATGGCCTAATAGCGGATATATGAAAGCAGCTATGAATCCCGGGACTGGTGGCGGTCACGCATTAAAAAATATCAAGCAAATTGCTGAGGATATTGATGCATGCTTGAGATAACCAAAGCAGCTTCAACCAACAATTATACGATTCCAGCCGTTTCGATTACGACTGCGCACACCGGTGCATCAAGCACATCTAATGCGCTGGGCATGCGTACCATGCAAGAGCGTGCCTTTGCCAAGCGTGGTGAGCAGTACTTGTTAATCAAGTCGCCGCCGGCATCGGGTAAATCACGTGCACTGATGTTTATTGCGTTGGATAAGCTCAATAACCAAGGCGTTAAGCAAGCCATTATTGTGGTGCCAGAGCGCTCCATTGGTGGCAGTTTTGCCAATGAGCCGTTAACTGAGTTTGGTTTTTATTGGGATTGGCAGGTCGAGCCACAATGGAACCTGTGTAATGCACCTGGCATTGATGAGCCGCGTGTAGCCAAGTCAAAGGTTGAAGCGGTTCGTAAGTTTTTAGACAGCAATGATCAAGTGCTGATTTGTACCCATGCGACCTTTCGCTTTGCCTTTGAAGAGCTGGGTGTTGCCGCCTTTGATAACCGCTTAATTGCCATTGATGAGTTCCATCACGTTTCTGCTAATCCGGATAACAAGTTGGGCAGTCAGCTGGGCGAACTGTTAGAGCGCGATAATGCACATATCGTCGCCATGACCGGCTCTTACTTTCGCGGCGATAGTGAGGCGGTACTCTCAACGGTTGATGAGAGTAAATTTGAGACTGTCACTTACACCTACTATGAGCAGCTCAATGGCTATCGCTGGTTAAAGTCGCTGGATATTGGCTACTTTTTCTATACGGACCGTTATGTCGATGCTATTGCTAAGGTGCTTGATCCAGCGCTGAAAACCATTGTCCATATTCCCAACGTAAACGCGCGTGAAAGCCTTAAAGATAAGCAGCGAGAAGTTGACGAAATTATGGGTACGCTGGGTGAATGGCAAGGTGTTGATCCTGAGACGGGCTTTCACCTGATCAAAGCCAAAGATGGCCGCATTCTAAAAGTGGCCGACTTAGTGGATGACAGTGATGCGGCTAAGCGTTCGTTTGTTCTTAACGCATTAAAAGACCCTGCAGCCAATAATAACCGTGACCATGTGGATATCATCATTGCACTGGGGATGGCTAAAGAAGGCTTTGATTGGATTTGGTGTGAACATGCGTTAACTGTGGGCTATCGCAGCAGTTTGACTGAAATCGTGCAGATTATTGGCCGTGCCACCCGTGATGCTGAAGGTAAAGAACGTTCCCGCTTTACTAACCTGATTGCCGAGCCTGCAGCAGAACAGTCAGCGACCTCGGAAGCGGTCAACGATATGCTTAAAGCGATCTCGGCCAGCTTGTTGATGGAGCAAGTGTTATCACCACGTTATGAGTTCACCCCGAAAAACATTGGCCCGCAAGAAGGCTTTGATTATGGCCCTGAAGGTTATCAACCGGGTGCCACTAATGCCGGTGTCAATGAAGCAACGGGGCAGTTTCACATTGAAATCAATGGCCTAAAAAAGCCTGAGACTGCTGAAGCGACGCGCATCTGTAAAGAAGATTTAAACGAGGTAGTGACCAGCTTTATACAAGACAAAACAGCATTAGAGCGTGGCTTGTTCGACCAAGAGAATACGCTGCCTGAAGAGCTGACCCAGCTACGCATGGGGAAAATCATCCGTGACCGCTATCCTGAGCTGAGTGCAGCAGATCACGAAGCGATTCGCCAACATGCCATTGCGGCCATGAATATTACCCAGCAAGCCAAGATGGCGCTCGCTGAGCCAGGTACACAGCCTTCTGATACTGCGCTTGGCAGCACGGCTTTAATTGATGGTGTGCGTAAGTTTATCAACGTGCGTGAACTGGATATTGATTTGATTGATCGTATTAATCCGTTTGACGCGGCTTACGCGATTCTCAGCAAGGCGATGGACGCTAAGTCATTGGAGCAGATACAGGCCATTATTGGTGCTAAGAAAATCAGTATTCCTGAAGATGAAGCCCGCGAGTTAGCGCGGCGTGCCGTCCAGTTCAAGGCCGAACGTGGGCGCTTGCCGACAGTACACTCAGCGGATCCATGGGAGCAACGTATGGCTGAAGGTGTGGCGGCATTCGCACGTTATCGCGCACAAGCTGCAGCACAGCAAGCATAAGGTAGAACTGAATGAATGATGATGAGCTATTAGCCGCGCTGGGTATTGAAGCCGCACCGATAAAGGCTGTGACGCGTACGCCACGCGAAGAGCGCATTATTGCCGGATTTGAAGACATTGTGCGTTTCTATGAAACCCACGGACATGCGCCACGCCAAGGCAGTGATCTGGATATTTTTGAGCGTTTATATGCGGTACGTTTAGAGCGGATTAGACAACTACCTGACGCACAAACCTTGCTGGCTGACCTTGATTCGCATGGCTTGTTAAGCGCTTCTAATGATATTCCAGCAGACATCAGCGCCATGGATGCCGACGCCTTGTTAGTCGAGCTGGGCATTGCTGATCTGCAAGCCGATCCCAATGATATAAGGGTGTTGCGCCATGTCCGCTCATCAGCTGAAAAACGCGCTGCTGAAGAAGTTGCTCACAGAGAAAAATGTGAAGACTTTGAGTGCTTTGCCGACTTGTTTAAGCGGGTCGAGCGTGAGCTGAAAGCTGGAGCGCGGCAGACACGCCCCTTTGGTAATAACGTCAGCATTGAAGTGGGGCACTGGTTTATTCTGTCGGGGCAAATGGCGTATGTGGCCGAGGAGGGCGAAGACTTTGATTCGCCACAGGGTAAAAAAGACGCACGTTTACGGGTGATTTTTTCCAATGGTACGCAAAGCAATATGCTGCGTTTATCACTGGTACGCGCACTCTATAAAGATGAAACCAGCCGGCGTATTACCAGTACGGATATGGGGCCATTATTTGGCGATGCTGCAGAAGAAGATGACATTGCCAGCGGCACAATCTACGTGTTGCGCAGCCAGTCTACACATCCGTTTGTCACTGAGCATCGCGAGCTGATTCACAAAATTGGCGTGACCGGCGGTAAGGTCGAAACCCGCATTGCCAATGCCGCAAAAGACGCCACCTACTTATTGGCCGATGTAGAAATAGTCGCGACCTACACGCTGCACAACATCAACCGCACCAAACTAGAAAATATCTTCCACCGTGTTTTTGCTGCCGCACAGCTTGACCTCATTATTGAAGATCGCTTCGGTAACCCGGTAAAGCCGCAGGAATGGTTTTTAGTGCCGCTGCATGTGATTGATGAGGCCGTGGAGCGGATACGTGATGGGTCGATTGCTGATGTGGTGTATAGCGCGCAGACGGCGAGGCTTGAGGTGGTGGGCTGAGCTGAATTTGCTGGACGCATGCCGCGCCGTCAAGATATGCGATTAAAAAATAAGACATAGCGGCTACCACGCCTTTTGAATAGAGTTTCTGTTGCTGGGCGGTATAGGCTACGCTGGAATTGTTAAAACGTTATAGATCATCAGGCTGAAGGTATCGTTATGAAAATCAGACATGTGGTAATGGCTTTAGCGCTCATATCTGCTGCGCCCATGGCATTCGCTGATCTTAGCTGTCGTACCGATTCCTTTGGTACCAGTCGATGCAGCGATGGCACAACGTATCGAACGGATTCGTTTGGAACCACGAGAGATAATCAAGGAAACTCTTGGCGTACCGATTCATTCGGTACAACCCGCGGCAGTGATGGCTCAACATATCGAACCGACTCTTTTGGCACAACCAGAGACAATCAGGGCAACACTTGGCGCACAGACGCTTTCGGTACCACGCGGGGTAGCGATGGCACAACGTGCCGTACTGACTCTTTTGGAACCATGCGCTGTAACTAAGCGCGTAACACAGCACTCAACCAAGCATGCCGTAAAGCGGCGTTGCTTTGTTTGGCGTTGTGCATGCAGACAAAGAGCTGCTCCGTTAATTTAGCTAGGAAGCCCTTATGACCTTTGCACTGCACCGTTTGTATTCCTTTCGTCGTTGCCCTTATGCGATGCGTGCTCGGCTCGGTATTGTGTTTGCTGAGCTGCAGGTGGAGTTACGGGAGATTGTGCTGAAAAATAAGCCGGCGCAGATGCTGGCGATCAGCCCTAAAGGTACGGTTCCTGTGCTGGAACTGGTTGAGGCTGATGGTTCTAAGAAGTGCGTGATTGAGGAAAGCCGAGAAATACTGCAATGGGCGTTGGAGCAGCATGATCCGCAAGGTTTGTTAGACGTAGATTCTGTCAGTGCTAATGCTTTAATCGAGCAGAACGATAACGAGTTTAAACACTGGCTTGATCGCTATAAATACGCTGATCGTCATCC
>RCMZ01000867.1_pt1 | contig 12025 bp, 6 predicted proteins | sample 2041141 | NCBI WGS metagenome assembly RCMZ01 (sample SAMN09708263, study PRJNA481090) | Wastewater metagenome, whole genome shotgun sequencing project. | biome: sewage; isolation source: Davis station wastewater (DW) | place: Antarctica: Davis Station | collected 2010-03-01
AACAGCACAAAGGTGTCGCCCTTGCGGAAGATATTTTTTTGCGGGATGTCTCTCAGGGACGTGATCTCGGTCATGGTGTCAATTCATTCAAAAATTAGCCGGCGGACGATGGGCAGTCCGGCCAGCTGGTTCAACAGAGTTGTAAATTATGCGCCATTCCAGTGGGGAAAATCCGCTTGCGAACGATTCTCGTCTGGAACGGCATCTTCTTCTTGGGTAGAGCTCTTATTCTTTCGCCATGGCGTATTTTACGCTGCCGCGGCGCGCAGCGCCTGCGGACAGGGCCAGACGACGCCCGGCAGGCGCCGATATTACCTCAGCTTGGCCGTGCAGGTAAGCAGAATTGATTTAAAACAAATTCAAAACAGATCTTGCTGGCCCGACACGAGGCGCGAAAAATCGTCGCCGAGGAAGGGGAGTATGGCGTCGGCCACCGGCTGCAGCTGGCGCGTCAGGTAATGCTGGTAGTCGATGGGCGAGCGCTGCGTCTCCAGCGGCTCCGGTCCCGCCACCGTGATCACATAGCTGATCCAGCCGCCGTTCTGGTATTGCAGCGGCCGTCCCTGCGCCAGGTTGTAGGCGTCGGCCGTGCGCGCCGCGCGCACATGGGGCGGCACGTTGCGCTGGTAATCGTCGAGCGGGCGGCGCAGGCGCTTGCGGTAGACCAGCAAGGCGTCGCATTCGCCGCGCACGGTGCGCGCCACGTAGTCGCGCACATAGTCCTGGTAGGCCGTGCGCTGGAAGATGCGCCGGTAGAGCTCCTGCTGGAATTGCTGCGCCAGCGGCGTCCAGTCGCTGCGCACCGTTTCCAGGCCCTTGTAGACCATCTCCTCGCTGCCGTCGGGCTTGCCCACCAGGCCCGCGTAGCGTTTCTTGCTGCCTTCTTCCGAGCCGCGGATGGTGGGCATCAGGAAGCGCCGGTAATGCGTCTCGAATTCCAGCTCCAGCGCATTCTCGAGGCCGAATTCCTCGCGCAGGTGCCGCTGCCACCAGGCGTTCACATGCGCCACCAGGGCGCGGCCGATGGCGCCCGCTTCTTCATCCGTATGCGCCGTTTTGAGCCACACGAAGGTGGAATCCGTGTCGCCGTAGATCACCTGATAACCCTGTTGCGTGATCAGTTCGCGCGTGCGGTGCATGATGTCGTGGCCGCGCAGGGTGATCGACGAGGCCAGGCGCGGGTCGAAAAAGCGGCAGCCGCTGGACCCCAGCACGCCATAAAAGGCGTTCATGATGATCTTTAACGCTTGCGACAAGGGCGCGTTGCGCTCGCGCTTGGCGACCTCGCGTCCTTGCCACACCTGTTTCACGATGGCCGGCAGGCAGTGTTTGACGCGTGAAAACTGCGCGCCCCGGTAGCCGGGCACGGTATCGGCCTCGTCGCCGCTCGTGCCCACCACCAGGCCCACGGGGTCGATCAGGAAAGTGCGGATGATGGATGGATACAGGCTTTTGTAGTCGAGCACCAGCACCGAGTCGTACAGGCCAGACTGCGAATCCATGACGAAGCCGCCGGGGCTGTTCTCGCCGGAAACGTCGCCCAGATTGGGCGCCACGTAGCCCTGCCGGTGCATCAGCGGCAGATACAGATGCTCGAAGGCGGCCACGGAGCCGCCGCTGCGGTCGGCCGCCAGGCCCGTCACGCTGGCCCGCTCCAGCAAAAAGGTCAGCAGTTCGGTTTTCGCGAAGATGCGCGTGACCAGTTCGCAATCCTTGAGGTTGTAGCGCGCCAGCGCCGGCTTGTCTTCGCGGAAACGGCGGTCGATCTCGGCCATGCGCTGGTAGGGATTGTCGATGGACTTGCCTTCGCCCAGCAAGGTCTGCGCCACGTTTTCCAGGCTGAACGAGGAAAAGTTCCACGTCGCCGAGCGCAGCGCTTCGATGCCGTCGATGATCAATCTCCCTGCGGCGGCGGCGAAGTAATGCTCCTGCTTGCCGCCGTGTGCGCGCCATTCCATCACGGCGCCGCCGCGCCCCAGCTGCAATGGCACCTGGTAGCGTTCGGCGTGTTCGCGCAGCACGCGCAAGTCGAACTGCACCAGGTTCCAGCCGATGATGGCGTCCGGATCGTGCCGCGCCATCCAGGCGTTCAGGCGTTCGAGGATCTGCGCGCGCGTGTCGCAGTATTCCAGGTCGAAGTCCAGCGCCTCCTCGCCGCCATTGCGCGGCCCCAGCATGTACACCTGGCGCTGGCCGCAGCCTTCCAGCGCCAGCGAATACAGCTCGCCGTGGGCCGTCGTCTCGATATCGAGCGACACCAGCTTTAATGCGGGACGGTAGCCGGCCGCCGGTTTCAGCTGCACCTCCTGCGCCGCGTCGCCGCTGAAGGTGACGGGCGCCGTGATGAAGCGCTCCATCAGGTAGCGCTCGGGTGGGCGGATGTCCGCTTCGTACACATCGATGCCGTGTGCGCGCAGCTGCTTTTCCAGTTTCAGCAAATGCCGGTATTGCTTGCAATACAGCCCCAGCACGGGCCGGTGGTGGAAATCGCACAGCGACAGGGGGCGCAGTTCCGCATGGCGTTCGCCGCGCAGCAGCTGTTCCGCCTGCTCGCGTTGCTCCATGGGAATAAAGGCGACGGCCGTCTGCACGGGCAGGCGCACGTGGCGGGGGCCGGCGTCTGTTGCCAGCCAGAAATCGACCTCCGTGCCGGCGCTGGTGTCGCGCCAGTGGCGGGTCAGGATAAACCCCTGTTGTGATGGATGCACCGCGCTGCCCTTGTTGATTAAAAATGCTCGCCGCCATCCGGCGGTGCTGCATGGTAATGTAAATGCCCCCATTCGCCTATGCCGCCGCCAGCCATGCGGTGCGGCGCGACGTTGTCGGCCTCTAGTAGAATAAAACATCTCCCACCGCCGCACAGGCACGAGTTGCCGACATGAAATAATATGCTGCCAGTCACGCCCGCTCCCCATCCCCTGAACCTGACGACTTGTGAGCAGGAACCGATCCGCATACCGGGCAGCATCCAGCCGCATGGATTCCTGCTGGCCTTGCCGCAGGAGGGCGCGCGCACCATCCTGCAGGCGAGCGCCAATCTGGCGCAGATGACGGACGTATCGGCAGCGCAAGCCTTGGGGCGGGACTGGGACGCCATCCTGGGCGCGCCGGCTGCGGCGCAGCTCGAAGCCGCGCTGGCCGCCGGCGCGCCCGGCGCGCAGCCCGTCTACCTGGGCACGGTGCGGATCGCCAATGGGCGCCACTTCGACGTGCTGGCCCATGTGTGCGACCAGTTGCTGCTGCTGGAGTTCGAGGCGGCGCGCCGCGCCGCCGCGCCCGATTTCCGCCACCTGTATCCGAAGGTGGGGAACTTCCTCCTGAAAATCAACGACGTGCAGGACATCGCCGAGATGAGCGCGCTGGCCGCCGCGCAAATGCGCGAGGTGACGGGCTTTGGCCGCGTGATGGTGTACCAGTTCGACCGCGACGGCCACGGCCACGTGCTGGCGGAAAGCCGGGAGGAGGGCTATGCCTCCTACCTGGGCCAGCGCTTTCCCGCCTCGGATATTCCCCGCCAGGCGCGCGAACTGTACATGCTCAACCGCATCCGCCTGATTGGCGACGCCAACTACACGCCGGCGCGCCTGGTGCCGGACCTCAACCCGCTGACGGGCGCGCCCAACGACCTGTCGTTCGCCGCGCTGCGCAGCGTCTCGCCCATCCATTTGCAATACATGCGCAACATGGGCACCCTGGCCTCGATGTCGGTGTCGCTGATGGTCAAGGGGCAGCTGTGGGGCTTGATTTCCTGCCACAACGCGACACCGATGCCGGTGGCCTTCGAACAGCGCACCGTGTGCGAGCAGCTGGGACAGATCCTGGCCCTGTGCATCGAGACACGCACGGATGCTGGCGAGCTGCAATTTCGCCTGGAAGTGCGCCGCACCATGGTCAGCATGCTGGCCGGGTTGACGCAGCAGGGCGATTTTGCCGATAACCTGAGCGGCGTGTTTCCCGAGCTGCTGCGCTTTGCCCGCGCCAGCGGCGCTGCCATCGTCGTCGACGACCGCGTGCTGTGCCATGGCGACACCCCTGCCGAACACGAGATCCGGGCGCTGGTGCAATGGCTGGGCGCGAGTGGCCATGGCGAGGTGTTCCATACCGACCAGCTGAGCCGGGATTACCCGCCGGCTGCCGCCTATACGCGCAATGCCAGCGGCCTGCTGTCGATGTCGATCTCGCGCATCCATCCGCATTATTTGCTGTGGTTCCGCCCTGAAGTCGTGCATACGATCGACTGGGCCGGCAAGCCGCAGGACAAGGCGGGCGTGCACCAGCTGACGCCGCGCCTGAGCTTTGATGCCTGGCGCGAAACCATTCTGGGCAGCAGCCTGCCCTGGCATGACGGCGAAATCGAACTGGCGACGGAGTTCCGCGGCGCCTTGCTGGGCATCGTCCTCGAGCGCGCCGAGCAGATGGCTGAGCTGGCCGAGGAACTGGGGCGCGCCAACAAGGAACTGGAGGCATTCTCGTACTCCGTATCGCATGATTTGCGTGCGCCGCTGCGCCATATCGTGGGCTTTTCCGATTTGCTGATGGAGACGGCGGGCGCGGAAGACCAGGAAAAACGGCGCCGCTTCCTGAAGAACATCAAGGATTCGGCGCGCCTGGCGGGCAAGCTGGTCGACGATCTGCTGAGCTTTTCGCAGATGGGCCGCGCTTCCCTGCACCCCAGCCTGGTGAACATGACGGAGCTGGTGCGCGGCTGCATCCAGAAGCTGGCGCTCGATATCCGCGGGCGCCAGGTGGAGTGGGACATCGGCATCCTGCCGACCGTGCAGGCCGATCCCACGTTCATCCAGCTGGCGCTGTACAACCTGCTGTCGAACGCCGTGAAATTCACGGGCCAGGAAGCGCTCGCGCGCATTGCCGTCACGGCCAGCGAGAACGCGCAGGAAGTGGTGTTCCACGTGGCCGACAATGGCGCCGGCTTCAATATGGAATATGTGCACAAGCTGTTCGGCGTCTTCCAGCGCCTGCACCGCATGGAGGATTTTCCCGGTACCGGCATCGGCCTGGCCAATGTGCGCCGCATCATCGAACGCCATGGCGGCAGGGTCTGGGCCGAGTCCGTGCCCGGCGCCGGCGCCACGTTTTCGTTCAGTATCCCCAAAGACATTGTTATGTAAGGAACGCCTATGTTAAAACCCATTCTGTTAGTCGAAGATAACCCGCATGACCTGGAACTGACCCTGATCGCCCTGGCGAAAAGCCAGCTGGCCAATGAAGTGATCATCGCCCGCGACGGTGCCGAAGCGCTCGACTACCTGCTGTGCCGCGAGCAGTTCGCGCGGCGCGAGGCGGGCAACCCGGCCGTCGTCCTGCTGGACCTGAAGCTGCCGAAAGTCGATGGACTGGAAGTGTTGAAGGAAATTCGCAGCACGACGGGATTGCGCAGCATCCCGGTGGTCATGCTGACCTCATCAAAGGAGGAGCAGGACCTGTTGCGCAGCTACGAGCTGGGCGTGAACGCGTATGTCGTCAAGCCCGTCGATTTCGAGGAATTCGTGCGCGCCATTGCCGACCTGGGCATATTCTGGGCGGTCCTCAACGAACCGCCACCGGGATCGCACCGCTACGTGCGTCCGCAATAGGGGGGGGCGGCCGGCCTGAGGCCGGTCTCAGCCGGCGGCCTTGCGCCGGCGCAATAAATGCCGGATGCGCGCGCTGAGCACGTCCGGCGTATACGGTTTTTGCAGCAGGTTCACGCCGGGATCGAGCCGTCCCTCATGCGTCAGCACGCCCTCGGCATAGCCCGAGGTGAACAGGATCTGCGTGTCGGGCAAATGCTGGCGCACGGCCTCGCTCAGCTGCAGGCTGCTGGTGTCGCCCGGCATGATGACATCCGTAAACACCAGGTCGATCGGCATGCCGGAGTGGACCAGGCTCATGGCCTTGCCCGCATCGGCCGCCTGCAGCACGCGGTAGCCCAGGGCCGACAGCAGTTCGACGGTCGAGCGCCGCACCTCTTCCTCGTCTTCGACCACCAGGATGGTTTCCAGGCCCCGGCTGAGCGGCACTGTCACGGGCTCCTCGACGGCTGCGGCCTGGCTTTCGCTGCGCAGCAGGAAAATCTTCACGCTGGTGCCCACGCCTGGCGTACTGTCGAGAATGATTTCGCCGCCCGATTGCTTGACGAAACCGTACGCCATGCTCAGGCCCAGGCCCGTGCCCTGTCCCGTGGGCTTGGTGGTGAAGAATGGCTCGAAGGCGCGCTGCAGCACCGCCACCTCCATGCCCTTGCCCGTATCGGCAATTTCCAACATGACATAATTTTCATTGCCCACCTCCGACAGCAGGGCGGAGCCGGCCGGCAGGTTCTGCGCGCGGATGGTCAGGGTGCCATCGCCCCCCATGGCGTCGCGCGCGTTGATGGCCAGGTTGAGCAGCACATTATTGAGCTGGTTGGCGTCGACCATGGTGCTCCACAGCCCCGCTTCGATATCGGTGACGATGGTGGCGCGGGGATCGAGCAGGCGGCGGATCATGTCGCCCATATCGCGCAAGACCTGGCCCGGATTGACCAGTTGCGCCTGCAGCGGCTGGCGCCGGGCAAACGCCAGCAGGTGCGCCGACAGCTTGGCGCCCCTTTCCACGCCGCCCAGGGCGATGTCGATGCGGCGCAGGGCTTTCTCGCTGACGCCGCCCAGCAGTTTGATCAGCTGCAGATTGCCGCCGATGATTTGCAGCACGTTGTTGAAATCATGGGCGACGCCGCCCGTCAGCTGGCCGATGGCTTCCATCTTCTGCGCCTGGTGCAGCGCCGACTGGCTCACGGCCAGTTCTTCCTGGCTCAGGCGCAGCGAGATGAAGGCGGCATCGCGCTGCTGGCGCGCCACGTAGGCTGCGCTGTGGTAGCGCACGCGGGCCAGCAATTCGCGCGGGTCCGGCCATTTCACCAGGTAATCATTGGCACCGCTGGCAAAGGCGGCCACCTTGATCGACGGATCTTCCTCGGATGACAGCAACACCACGGGAATATGCTCCGTGGCGGGATCGGCGCGCAGCATGCGGATGACATCGAAACCGTCCGCGCCGGGCATGCGCAAGTCGACCAGCACGGTGGTGGCCGACACTTCGCGGGCCAGGGCTACTGCGTTTTCCGAGCGGGCGTCGTAGCGCAGCCGCACATCGTTGCAGTGTTCGAAGCCATACGCGATGAAATCGAGCGCCAGGGCTTCATCATCGATGAGTAAAACGGAGAAGCACGGAGATTCTTGATTCATAAGCAAAATCGGGGTAAAAGGAGGCGCTATTCGGCATGCCCGGCTGGCGCAAAAAATATTCTACAGGAGCTTTGACGCATCCCTTTGCCGGCATGGCTGCGGAGTGCGCTTATTTGTTAAGTCAGCAACATAGGTCCCGCGCGCCTGGCGCCCCGCATGGGCGGGCGCAGGGCGCTGGCATATGCGGCTATAATTTTCAGCATCGATGACGATAACAAGAGCGCCGCGCGCCACACACCCTGGAGACAGCATGCAAGCAATGAGTTATGTACATGGCGCCCACGAGACGCCGTTGATCGGCGAGACCATCGGCGCCTACCTGGACGGCATCGCCGCCCGCTACGGCCAGCACGACGCCCTGATCGTGGCGCACCAGAACGTGCGCTGGACGTATCTTGAGTTCCAGCAGCGCGTGCACCGCCTGGCCGCCGGCTTGCTGAAGCTGGGCCTGCAGCCGGGCGAGCGGGTCGGCATCTGGTCGCAAAACTGCGCCGAATGGGTGCTGACGCAGTTCGCCACGGCGAAAGCGGGGCTGATCATGGTCAACATCAACCCCGCCTACCGGCGCGCGGAACTCGAATACGTGCTCGACAAGGTGCAATGCAGCGCGCTGATCCTGTCGCCCAGCTTCAAGTCCAGCGACTACCTGGCCATCGTGCAGGACGTGGTGCCGGAAATCGCCCGTTCGCGCGCGGGAGCGCTGCAGTCGCCGCGCCTGCCGCAGTTGCGCCACGTCATACGCCTGGGCACGGCCGCCACGCCGGGCATGCACAACTTCGATGCGCTGATGGACGGCATCACGGACGCCGACCTGGCGCGCCTGGAAGCAGTGAGCGCCACCTTGCAGTTTGACGATGCCGTCAACATCCAGTTCACCTCCGGCACCACGGGCGCGCCGAAGGGCGCCACCCTGACGCACCACAATATCCTGAACAACGGCTTTTTCATCGGCGAAGCCATGCGCCTGACGGCACAGGACCGCCTATGCATCCCCGTGCCCCTGTATCACTGCTTCGGCATGGTGCTGGGCAACCTGGCCTGCGTCACGCATGGCGCGGCCATGGTGTTCCCCGGCGAAGGCTTCGATCCGAAAGCCGTGCTGGACACGGTGCAGGCCGAGCGCTGCACGGGGCTGCATGGCGTGCCCACCATGTTCATCGCCATTCTCGACCATCCCGACTTCAAGCAATATGACTTGTCCCGGCTGCGCACCGGCATCATGGCCGGTTCGCCATGCCCGATGGAAGTCATGACGCGGGTCATCGAACTGATGCACATGGCCGAGATCACCATTGCGTATGGCATGACGGAAACCTCGCCCGTCAGCTTCCAGACGGCGATCGAGGACCCGCGCGAGATGCGCGTCTCGTCCATCGGCAGGGTGCATCCGCACCTGGAAGTGAAAATCATCGATGCGGAAGGGCGCATCGTGCCGCGCGGCGAAAAAGGCGAGTTGCTCACGCGCGGCTACTCCGTGATGCAGGGCTACTGGGGCGATGCGGAAAAGACAGCCGAGGCCATCGACACGGCGCGCTGGATGCACACGGGCGACCTGGCCGTCATCGACGCCAACGGCTTTTGCAGCATCGTCGGCCGTTCGAAGGACATGGTCATCCGCGGCGGGGAAAACATCTACCCGCGCGAAGTCGAGGAATTCCTGTACCGCCACCCGAGCGTGCTCGACGTGCAATGCGTGGGCGTGCCGGATGCCAAGTATGGCGAGGAATTGTGTGCCTGCATTATCTTGCGGCCTGGCACGCAGGCCACCAGCGAGGATATCCGCGCCTTTTGCGACGGGCAGATCGCCTATTACAAGATTCCCCGCTACGTGCGTTTCGTCGAGGAATTCCCCATGACGGTGACGGGCAAGATCCAGAAATATGTGTTGCGTCAGCAAGTGGCCAATGACCTGGGCCTGGGCACGCAATAAGGTTTGCGTGGATACATAAAAAAACACCGGGACGCTTGCGCGGCCCGGTGTTTTTTATGGCGTCAGCGTCAAGCTCAAGCCATTTGTGCCTGTGGCGCGCGCGCTGGCGTGCGGCGGCGCAAAAAGGCCAGCAAGCCCAGGCCGGCCAGCAGCATGGCGTAGGTGCCTGGTTCCGGCACGGCCGAGACGTTGACCGTGTTGAAGCCGGAGCCGTTCATGGCCACATGGCCGTAATTGACCGAGCTGACCGAATTGGCGATCAGGGTGCCGTTCATGTCGCCCGAACCCGAGAACGCGGCGTTCGGCGCCAGGATGCTGCCGTTGATGCCGACATTGTTCAGGCTGGTGGTGGTGGCGTTGGCGAAGTTGAACAAGGTGCGGTTGGCGAAACTGGCGAAATTGTCGAAGCCGCCGCTCATGGTGATGCTGGTGGCGGTGCCGTTGATGATGATGCTGGCCGTGCTTTTCAGCGAGGACAGGTCCAGCGTCAGGTTATGCAGATTCGACGCGTCGATGTTGAAAATGTTGACATCGGCATTGATGTTGCCCACCAGCGTCATGTTGCCGTACTGCGAAATGACGGTACCGTTCGATTGCAGCTTGGCCACATCGCTCGACAGGGTCGTCAATTGCTGCTTGGCGCCCGCGAAATCCAGGGTCGAGGCATTGCCTTTGCTGATGTTGTCGGTCGGGAACCATTGGGGGGCCGTCAGGCTGGCGTTCGAGTTGCTGACGCCGTACACAGCCGAGCCTTTCAGCGTGCCCCAGCCCGTGTTCAGGTTGCCGCCAGCCACCACCGTATTGGTGGCGCTGCCTGCCGTTTTGTTGGTGCCAACGGAGTAGTTGTTCAGGAAAATGTCGCCGCCAGCGGCAATGCTGCCGCCAACGCTGGTGAAGCCGCTGGCTGCGCTGCTGCCGATGTTACCGAAAATAAAGGCGGAGTAGCCATTGGCGACGCCAAGGTCAATCACGGTAGCCTGGGCGGAGGCGCTGAAGGAGAAGGCGAACAGGGCGGCGCTGATGAGCGGCAAGGTGCGTGTGGCAAATGATTTCATGGGTATTTTCATATTCAATGAGGGACGAAAGGGCGGGAGAGCAAGAACACCGCCATCACGCTGGCCCATATTATAACCTTAAAAGCAATTCTCGTTCAATTTAAGTAATGAACTATATTTAAAGGCAACATTTTTCCAATGGATTAATGTTTCTTTAAGTGCAATAAAAAACCGGGCTAGCCCGGTTTTTTTTGCTGCTTATCTGACGCGCTGGTACAGGCGGAAGCGTTCCACGTCATCGGTGGGGCGACGGCCTTCCCATAGCTTGATCCAGTCGGCGCCATGGTGCTCGGGCAGGCGTTCCTTGTTGTCCGGGACCTTGATGCTGTCTTGCAACAGGAACACGTCGCACTGCTGCTGGCCCACCTGGGCAAACGGCAGGTGGCCAAAGTAGGCGAACGAGGCGCGCTGGGCCGGGCCGACGTTGCTGTTGATGCAGCGGGTTCCCGGCGGCAGATGCACGGAAATCTGGTGCGCCACGCTGGCGTAGCTCTTGCTGTAGTTCAGCGGCGGCAGGAACAGCGTCATGATCAGCACCCAGATCAGGATCAGGCCGCCCGACGACAGCACCACGGCGCGCCACAGCACGGCCGGCTGGCGCGAGATGCGCCAGTGCACCAGCGCCACCCAGCCCGCGCTGGCGCAGGCGGCGACGAAAAAGGCGCCCAATTCCAGTTCGGGCTTGAATCCTGGCAATAGTTTCAGCGCATTGTAGGCCAGGCGTGGCGGCCAGCCCGTCAGGGTGGCGAACCAGAACAGCCACAGCACCAGGGCGCAAATGGTCAGCACCATCACGGAGAACCAGTCGATGGCGTTGATGGCGCCCCGTTTCATGGTCAAGAGGCCGAATGCGGCCATCACGGCCAGCGGCGGCAGCAGGGGCAGCAGCTGGCTCGGTTCCGGATCGGGATGGCACAGGCCGAGGATGGCCAGCATGGCGACAAAGGTCAGCGGCACGACGATGTGCAGCACGTGGTGCTGGCGGCGCCAGGCATACACGGCCCAGGCGGCAAATGGCCAGGCGGGCCAGAAGAACCAGATGCCGACGCGGAAGAAATACTGCACGCTTTTCACGCTGGGCGGGCTGAACTGGCGGCAGTTCCACTCCATCCAGGCCTGCAGCGGCGAATGGCCATACGGTTGCAGCCATTCGCCCGGCAACAGCCATACCAGGGTCAGGGCGATGGCGACCAGCACGGCCAGCGCCAGGTGGCGCACGCTGCGCAGCAGCGACAGGCGCAGGAAGACGGTGCACAGCAGCATGGCGACGGTGAGCGCCGCCGGCGTGATCCAGCCGCGCGCGAGGGTCAGGCCGCCCAGCGCCAGGCCCAGCAGGGCTGCGTTGCGCACGGACGGACCTTCCACGTAGCGCACGGCGCGGTACAGCAGATAGGCCATCAGGGAAACGTATAGTGCCTCGGCCGTAATGTCGTGGCTGTGCTGCAGCAGGCCCAGGCAGCCAAGATAGATGAGCACGGCGGCATCGGCCAGGGTCCGGCCGAAGTCGTCCGGCTCGGGCTGGCCACCGAAGGCCAGGCGCAGCGGCTGGGCGTCGTTGCGCCGGCCCAGGTTGAAGGCGGTGTACCAGACGGACAGGGTGCTGACGACGAAGATGCCGATGGTCGACATGCGCGCGCCGAACACGTCGCCATCGATCCAGCCGAACAGCTTGATGGTGATGGCGCCCAGCCAGAAGGCCAGCGGGCCTTCCTCGGGCATGGACAGGCCGGCCACGTTGGGCCACAGCCAGTCGTTCAGGCCGCCATGCGCCATGGTCCACATGATGCCGAAACTGGCGGCGTCATCGTTCTTCC
>RCMZ01000869.1_pt1 | contig 12009 bp, 10 predicted proteins | sample 2041141 | NCBI WGS metagenome assembly RCMZ01 (sample SAMN09708263, study PRJNA481090) | Wastewater metagenome, whole genome shotgun sequencing project. | biome: sewage; isolation source: Davis station wastewater (DW) | place: Antarctica: Davis Station | collected 2010-03-01
CAGTGAATACAAGGGCTCACATCAATCAGGAGCGACAAACACGCACCAAAATAGTGCACCAACTCTGGGCGTGGCACCAATCTGATGCGTTGATCTCGTTTACATTTGATCAGAGATTAACGCGCCCTTAACACCTTAATCATCCTGGCGGTTTTTCAAAATCTCACCTGTCGCGGCATCCATTTCAACTTCCCATTTCTGGCCTTGCTCATCACGCAGGTCGACTTGGTAAATGTAGCGACCGTATGACTCATCCAGCTCTGTGTCGACGATGCTGGCTTTGGGATGTTGCGCTAAAGCGGTCTGATCAAGTTTATCAAAAGCTAAAATCGCACCTGAAGTGCTGAGTTCAACTGTTTTAGCTGGGCTGACATCCGCTTGGGCTAAACTTGCGCCCATTATTAAAGCAGCGGACACGCATAATGTAGTTAAAGTTTTCATGGTCATTTCCTTGTCTAGAAGCTGTAACACAACGATATTGCGTGTTTACGATGCCAAGGTTACAGACCCGACCTTAATTGAAGCTTAAAAAACATGGCCTCTTTAAAGCTGTGCTAAACGTTTTTCGTCAAGGCCATTGAATGCTTTAAAGTCCAATGCAAACGCCCCTGTAAAGGTCAATTCAATCAAGCTGCATCACTAAAAAATTTAGCTTTTAGAACCCGTTAGCGACTATGCTGTCAATACGTGCGGATCAACCATCATTTGCAATGGGGACAAAGATGAATACTCGCAGCTTGCTCGATCAGCTTCTCAGTTCAGGTAAAGAATTACTGCAAGGACAAAATACAGCGCCATCCAATCAGGCTGCACCAACCAGTCCTAATACCGCACTCAATGGCCTGCTCGGCAGCATTGGAGGCGGTGCCTTGGGCGGTGGTATTATCAGTTTGCTGATGTCCAGTAAAAAAGCACGCAAGGTCGGTGGCAATGTGATCACTTACGGTGGCTTAGCCGCGCTGGGTGTGGTGGCTTATAAAGCCTACAGCAACTGGCAAAATAACAATCAACATCGAGGTCAGGTCGAGTCCAGCCCTGCTTATACACCAGCGCAACCGCAGACAGTGGATCGCGTGTCACCGACCGTCATGGAAGAGCATAGCCAAGCTATTCTTCGCGCAATTATTTGTGCCGCCAAGGCCGACGGTCATATTGACGAGCGTGAGCGGCAGCTGATTGATGATGCAATTGCCAAGCTCACCCAGGAACCGCAGCTACAATTATGGTTCCAGCAAGAATTACGTAAACCTCTCGATCCTGCAGAGCTCGCCCGTGCAGCCAAGACTCCAGAAATTGCAGCTGAGATGTACCTGGCCAGCATTCTTGTGGTCGATGAGGAAAGTTATATGGAGCGCGTTTACCTTGATGAACTTGCACGTCAACTGCAGCTTGCTCCAACATTGAAAGCAGAGTTGGAAGCTCAAGCAATAGCGCACCTGTCTTGATACAGGACGCTTAAACTTAAGCGCCCAAACAGCAACCCATGGGTCTCAACACAACTGTAAATGACCAAACGATTGTATTGTGCAAGCTACATCGGCTTGCACAACCAGTCCTTACACTGCATTGCTGGCGAATATAAAAGCTGTAAACTCTTTTGCTTGACCCGCACAATACATTAAGCAAATAAGTGAGCAACGCACTTTGCTGATCTTTACTCAGCCGCCCCTGAGCATAACGTTAGCCTCACGCACGTTGCTAGATGATCTTGTGCGATAAAGAGCGAATAACACTTCTCTAGGTATTGCACCTGTCACGGCCAGCTGCAGGAGTTACGAACAGTCATGAGTAAAACACGCACTAACGGCTTATTTATCGTAAAAGCATTTTTGTTAGGCTTTTACTCTGTATCCAGCAGTGTCACAGCCGCCGATGCGCACACGCTCGATTTTTGGCACTGGTGGGTTTCAGACAGCGAAATTAAAAATATCAACTTAATCAAGCAGCATGCAAAACAACAAGGCATCACTGTGCAAGATCAAAGCATGCGCAGCTATAACAACTCAGATTACTCAAACGTTTTAAAAAAACATATACAACAGCACAACCCTCCAACCGCCGCCATGCTAATCAGTAGTCAAGTGCATCCATACAACAATACATTTCCTCTACTGAATTTAGATGAAGTCGCACAAGAGCAAGGCTGGGAAGACGTGATTCCTGACGCAATCCAAGAGACAGCAAAGTTTCAAGGACACTGGATTTCTGCTCCGATCAATAGTCACTCAACCAATTGGTTGTGGATCAATAAAGCCCTTTTCAACCGTTTAAATCTACCGATACCAGAGACTTTCGATGATTTACTGGTTGTGCTTGAGCGCGCGCAAAGGATGGGCATACCCGGCTTAGTCTCGCTGACCGTAGGGTGGGAATACACTATTTTATTTGAACTGGTAGCCATCAGCAGTAATGGACTGGAGTTTTACCGCCGCCTGTTTATTGATCGACAGCAACTGCCCGGTGATAAGCAATTATTAATCAATACTTTAATGCGTGTTCAACAACTCACACATTATTTTTCTGCCGATACAGTCAACAACTCATGGGATGAAAACACCGCAGCTATGCTCCAAGGTGAAGTACTGATGCAAATCCAAGGCAGCTGGGTCGCCAGTGAACTCGACACCTTAGGCGCAAAGGCTGATGTCGATTACCTTTGCATACGTTTCCCAGATACCCAAGGTGCTTATTTATTTCATACCGACCATGTGGTTTTTTTTGCTACACCCACGAACGATACTGCACAGCAAAAAAACTTTGCTCGCATGCTGCTTGATAAAGAATTCCAACGCAACCTGAGCATCTCCAGCGGTGCTTCTCCAGCACGAGTTGATATATCAACTGAAGGTTTAAATAGCTGTGGCAAGAAAAGCATCTATGATTTACGCATGGCTAATATGCGCCATGCGGTAATGATATCCATGAACAATAACGCTATGCACAGCATTATGACTGATTTTATGGAACATAAAATGAGTGCAGAACGTGCAGCGCAATTGATTTTAGACACTTACGCTCCGTAAGCAAGTACATCCTAAGCGTCCGACCATCACCGGTTGCTAACAGGCATTGCTAAATGTTTTATTCAATTGCACAGCCAGATTCTTGGAGTTTTATTTCTACAGGACATTAGCGGCCTGACAGCTTACCAGCGCCCCACTGCCTTACTCTAAAGCAGTCCAAACTACATATTAAATATGAGCTAGAGCAAACTGACGCATTAACACCTAGCTACTTTTCAGCTTCTATCTATAATAAGCGATACTACTTACACAAGATTAGCCGCAAAAAAAACATACGAAATTTCATTTCAGCTTTGAATGGATACAACGCATGTCTATTAAACGCGTTTCTAAGCAAATAGAGCTGATTAGTTTATGTGCAGGCCAAGGAGTAATGAGGAAAGCAAATGGGAATGTATGACAGAGATTGGTACAAAGAAAAATATCAAAAAAAGACTGATAAAAACACTTCAGCACACGCTTGGTCACAAGATGAACGTAACCAATGGCAAAGTAAGCTAGATGCTGCAAGCAGCAAAAGTCGTAATAACAAGCTAGGCAAAAATATAGCCTTGTTCGTAATCCTTTCAATCTCTAGTGCAGTTGCAATCAAATCAGTGGTTGGCAAGGATGGTTTTTCACTGCAAACCATCAGCGAAACTCTCGGGCTTGGCCGAGTTTTTGGTACTGCTCCCGACGGTACGCCATGGCCCCAAGCAACCGGCTACCTGCCGGGCCATCCAACACTGGCAACCCAAGGTCGCGGTAGCATAACCATCGATAACCGAAATGGTAATGAGGATGTCTTCGTACAGATTCTGGATGGTGCAAAAGCTGTGCGGCAAGCGTATATAAAGCGTAATGACAGGTTTGAACTGACCGGTGTCACTCCAGGCAGTTATCAATTAAAGGTGCTTAAAATCCAGTCTGGCACTGCTTATAGAATAATGGAGCCAATCACTCTTAAGGTCACAAGAGACGGCAACTCTACTTCGTGGAGTAGTACAACAATACGCTTGAACTCCAAAAGCGAGCAAGGAACTATTCTAACCCAACAGCGCATTTCTCGGGCAGGACTAACTAACACACATTAGTTTGCTTAAAAGTTTAGGGCAGCCCTGCTGGACGACCACCGCATTTCAGAGTGCTATTTGAGCTAAAGTATCGTAAACGTCCGGTAAACCGATCTTGAACCTAGCGGCATAGCCGTCAAGATAGTTCCTACTTATTACTTAGTGGACATGTTAATACCCCCATACTGAAGTGGCCAAGTAAAACTAACCACTGATTTATAGTTAATCCAGTAATTTTCCTCAGCTTTATTTGGGCTCATGCCAAAATTGTGTTTATGTGGCCTTAACTGACTGTAATACCCGATTAAATACTTAACTATATGATGCTGTGCTTGGGTAAATGAGTGGTAACCATAAGTTGGCACCCATTCAACTTTTAAACTTCTAAAAAGCGTTCCATTGGCGCATTATCCCAGCAGTTACCGCTTCGACTCCCCCTCCGTCACATAATGTTACGGGAGTTCTTCAAGGTAAAGTTAACAGACGAGTTTTACAATGCCTGAGAAAGTCAGGCATTGTCACAAAATCTGACCAAAACCTGAAGACAACAATAGCGGATGTAGATTCTCACTGGCGCAGTACCCGTCTGCAATAAAAGCTCCTGTTCTATTCATATCAATCAGCGACATTCAACATCACACCAAGGCTTTTTTAGCAGCCTGTTTAAGTCTGCAGCGAAGGTTCTCGCATTCATCGACCAACTTTTCAAGCTCTGAAGATTCAAGCATCACGTCAGACATTGTAAATGCTTGATCAACTCGATCGAAAAGAACTGTTCCACCTATCTCGAGAGCATCAAGCTTGAATGCATTGAGCTCGCTCCTGCGACTTTCCAATTGAGCAATATCAGCTTTGATTGCTTGCTGGTATGCATCAAACACGGCATCTAGTTTACTGTCGATTTTGTCCACGACATCCACCTTACAATTGATGGAGCGTAAAAACTCATGAAACGCTTGGCCACTGACGGCATATTCTTTTTTGCGTGTCGATGAGTATGCACACATACCAGCAAAATCAATACCTGCGAAACTCAGGTCGTCAGCCACTTGTTGCATGATCTGTTCTATATCATGCGTTGATTTTACATCGGCCTTGTTTAGCACTATGTACAGCGAGTCACCATGAAACGGAGTGGCTTCAATAAACTCGATATCGGACTGATCAATTGTTCCTGCAGGATCAAGTCCGATAACCCAAACTAATGCTGATGCCTGATTGACCAATGATGTCGCTGTCCCACGGTCAGCACCTGACGCCCCACCGAAGGCTCCAGGGTTATAGCCTGGGGTGTCTATAATGCATAGGTTACCGAACAGATCTTGCTCCATCGGCACTTGAAGGCTAATAAAAGGCAGTATGCGTCTTAGGTCAAAACCAAAGGCTTTGACATATTCATGAGACATTGATGCGTAAAGGCTAGATTCCAAGTCAATAGAACCACCATTGTATGAGTGACCCTTGATTCGAGTATCTTCAGAGCAGACCACATAGCTAGGCACTACAGTCACGGGGTTGATACCTGTTGCAAGTTTCACACTTTGATCTTTCATGAAGCTATTAACAAACGCTGACTTGCCGCTACTAAAGCCTCCTGCAATGCTCAGTATTGTCTTGCCAGCTATGCTGGGGAAATTAATGATCATCTGCATCTCGGCGAGAATGGCCTGCATCGCCAGAACGGCCTGGGCTTCTCCTGCCAATGACGATTCGCGGCTAGCAAAGTCCATATAGTCTTTATTGGTCAACTCCGCAAATGCAGCCAAGGCATCATTCCGCGGTGGCTGCTGAGCCAGCACTTTACTTACCAAAGAAAACTTTTCAGTCAGCGATAGGTGTTTCTGATTAATGTCTTCGTAATTACTTTCCAGATGCAGGTGTGAACTTTTCAGTTGGTCGGTCAGGTTTTCTAATAAGCTGACACTCTGCTCCTTAGACATTAGCTGATTTTTGTGATCAGCAAGAGATGCCTCCAGTACAGAAAGCTGCGCTAGGACTTGTGCCTGGCTCTCCTCTAGCTTTCCTTTATCAGCCTTGATTTGGGCAAAGGCGACCATAGCCTTCTGAAGTTTTATTTTTTCTTGAGCAAACGCTTCGGACATCAGAGTTAAGTTAGTCGTTTCTGTCTGTAGCTGCTCAACAAGAGACTTGCTGTGCAATTGCAGTGACCTAATATCATCATCTTGCACAGCACTCTTTACTGTCAGGTTTTGGTTGAGATTATACAGTTCGTCGAGCTGGTTTTGAGCGTCAAGCAGGTGAGCCTGAAGTTCAGAGGCCAGCTTCTTACGCTTGAACTGCCAGAACTGAGATAGTGACTCCAAGGTGGACAGGGCTTGCTCATTGATTCGTGGTGAATTACTCACAGCGTGACCTCTTCGGCCTTACGCTCCAGACGTTTAAGTCTATCGATGGTTTGAGCTGCGTTGTTAACCTGATCCTTGAGCACATTTATCCTGCGTTGAATTTCGTCGACGAAGGCATCTGAAATGGTGGCAGGCGCTTTGCGCTCCACATCGCTAATAAACGAACTAATTTTGCTTTTGACCTTACTGCCCATTGAGCCGATAAAGTCATCGGCCGCATCTTTAAACTGTTCAGCCTCGTACCCCTTGAGAGTACCTTTACTTTTTAGACTATCAGGCAAAGGGATACTCAAATCAAAGTCATCGTCTGGAATGGATTGAATGATTGAAACAATCGCCTGCTTAATCATTTGCCCGTTAGTATCCTGCTCTAGCACTTCACGAATTTTCGGGGTAAGTGTCCGAGCTAGATCTTCATTCAATACACGATGAGAGTTTTCAACCTTGAAGCCTAATTCATCCTGAATGTCGTTCATGAACTCGTTGATTGTGGATATGACCTGACTACTTATAATCTTGGCGCGGACTACTGTTGTTTCAGTAGTACCGCCACCCCATAGCTTTCTTGCGAACCAACTGCCAAGTCCGTCGTTTTCAGTAGTAACTTTTTCACTGAAAGATCCTTCTGCAGCTTGGATGGTGCCCTGTGTCTCACGTAGTAACTGAGCAGCCTTTTGACGCATTTCATCACGTAACTTTTGGCGGTAATCCGCCATTAGGTACTTGAAGCTGACATCCAGCTCTAGAGAGAGGCTCAACCGCTTCGATTCCAACGAAACGAGCTGCTCATCCAGTTGATCAACGTTAGCATTCTGGACTTGAATGATCTGGTTGCGCGCAAGATTGATAATCAGAGCTTTGAACGCCTCAAGGTTTTTCTGCTTGAGAAGCAGCATGTTAGTGGTTTTTTCACGGGTTATTTCGGACTTCTTCTCTCGAACATGTGCAAGTACATCTTTGATCGCATCAATATTTGCCAGTTCTTCCAAGCTTCTCAACGACAGCTCTTGGTTATCACGAGTAAAGTAGTCTGGGTAGTCAGTGGTTAGATTCTCCCAAGTAACCTGCTCATTAGAATCCCAGCTTTCAGGTAAGTCGAAGCGGCGATTGAGACTGTGGCACAAACCAGAACTGTGCAGCAAATTACGATGCACTGAACCTATAAGATTATCAAATACCGAGCCCACTTCCGGACTGCTTAGCTTAAGGTCCGCCAGAGTACTTTGCGCCCGCGCCGAAAGCTGCGCGCGTATGACGTCCACCGAGTCGCTCAACCGAGCACGCTTTTCGCTACCGTACAGCTGGGTATCGATCTGGCTGGCAACCAGCACGAGTTCCTGAATACCTTCTTTCTGAGTAATACGACCCATGACTTCGAGGTCTTGTTCATTAAGGAACTGCCCAGCAGGACTGACGATAAATACCACATCGCAGGTTTTAAGCAGATCAACTGTTCGCTCTTCACGCGATTGCACTGGGTCGTTCATGCCGGGGGTATCGATAATACAAATATCGCGCAGAGCCTCGAGCGGCATAGCGACATGAACAGTCTTGGTGAACGGCATGAAGGTTCCGTTGGCACCAACGTAGTTGTGCAAACGTTCGGCTAGTTCTGTTGGGTTACTGGCCTGAATCTCGCTTTGCAAGTGCAGAGTCTCCGTTTCGACGCCTGACTTTTTCATGCGCTGGTACTGATCGTGAGCTGCAAACAGTCCTTCTTCACGCTGCAGCTCGCTCAAGGCTTTTTTATTAGCCATGAGTGTAAGTTCCTCCATATCGACTGGCATGCCATTGGTCTGAGAAGTACGACGCCTCACCAGTTCTTCCAAGCACTCACGCTTGCGTGCAGCCAGTCGCTGTTCAAACTGATCCGACTTGAATTTGATCGTGGCGATATCTGTTTCGCTATAAAACTCAACTTTAGCTTGGAATACTTCACCCCAAGTGATCGTAGTTAGCGCAGCAGTCATAGGCGTTGCAGCTTTAGGTAAGATCGACTCACCATCGAAAATCAGCGCATTGAGCAAGGATGATTTGCCAGCTTTCACGCGACCAACAATACCTATATTCATCAGTCGATTCTGGTTCTGCAATGTCTCACACGCTTGCGCGAACTGTTTTGGTTCATCTATGCCGTTCATCCGTTTGAACTGCTCAATTTCGCGCGCAAACATATCCTGATTACTTTCAGCTAGCACGTGCAGATTTTCGCTGAAAGAAACGAGTGTTTGATAATTCATGAATTCGTCCGCCTTACTTATACAAATATTCGTTTGCAGTCGCTTTTACTGCGTTAGCGAGGCTTTCCAGTGTGGCGGTTTTTTCGCCGATCTGAGCTTCAAGCTGCAGGTTTTCCTGAACAATGGTATCAATCACATGTTTTTGCTTGGTGATTTGCTCTTCGAATCCATCGCCAATTTTCTTTAGCATGACGTTGAGTTGCTCGTCGATTATTGCTGGAATTTTCCCGCGCAGCTCTGCCTTTATGTTAGGGAATACTTCACCCGTAAGCTTCTGGCGAAACTTCTCGCGTTCGTTGCTACCACCGTTGAACATCTTAATGATTTCGGGCAAGAAAATGATTACCAATTCAATTAGCGGATTAACTACAGAAGTGGTCACGGCGAGCACAGTTGAAAGACTGCGGTATAGCATGACACCGTCATCTTTCTTGTTCTCAGCCCTATCACTCAGACGAGTGGACCAGTCGCTAAACATTTCTGTGGTGCGCTCTAGTGATAGTTTTACCTTGCTGGAAAGCTCTTCACTCCAGTTACCACTGATATCCAGCATAGACATCTGGTTACTGGTTACACTGAGGTTGCTGGCAATTCGGTCGACCATGCTGGTGGAGATGTCTTGTACTTCAGATTTAATAGTGCTGGCTAAGCTGCTACGTATGATATCGGAGAGAGCATTCGACATTGCACTCGTGTTTTTGTTACCGCTTAAAGTGACCAGTTCCTCTAGAGACTCATTAAGCGCGTTATCAAGACCGCGTAAGCTACGATCGAGCATTTTTCCTGAGTAACGCTCCTTCAGATCCGATTCCACATCCTTGCGTTGCTCAAGCAGTTTGATCAACGCTTGTTCGAGAGATCGTGTGGCCTGCTCGCTTTCAGATTTGTCCTTTTTCAACATACTCAGTGCAAGATTGATCTGCGCCAGCACTTCGAAGCTCTGATCCTTAAGAAGGTCGATAAACAATCGTGAAAATAGCTCGTCAGGTTGCAAAGAAATCAGCACCTGGATCAGCTCCTTTCCATCGCGATTACCAACGACAACTGAACGGCAGTGTTCACCAAAATATACAGATAACTGGTCATCAATATAGGCTCGCACTTCTGCGACCTGGTCTGCTGCGCGCAGGTTGCACTTGCTTAACAGGAAAGTGAAGTCAGTATTGTAAGTTTTCAGCTCGTCGAGTTTACGTAGCATCGACTGAGTAATATTACCGTCTTCAATACTGGTCAGAACCACAAAGTGCACAGCACGCGGTAAATAGTAAGCAATCGCCTTATTGTGGTTCTCCAGCGAGGAGCCAAAGCCAGGCATATCAACCAATACTAGAGGAGCAATGGCCTTCAAGGCCTCGCTATCCAGAAATAGGCGCAAGTGTGTAAATTCACTGGAGCGTTGATTGATTGAGCTCAACGCCTCGATAGGTAAACGTTCCTGTGTACCATCATGCTTGATCGCCAATAAATACGACTCTGAGGAGTAACGAAGTTCTGTCGCCAGCTCAGTTTCTGGAGCAATTCCCACTGGCAAGACCTCATTGTCCATTAGCGCATTCAGCAAAGAGCTCTTACCAGCACTGAAGGCGCCAATGACAGGAATTATAAGCTCAGTCTCCATCACTTTTGGAAGTAATGTCTGATCGAATGAAAACTCCTGATCATTAAGCAGTTCGTGCATTTTCTTCAAGTAAGTGGCGAACTCTTTTTGGCTTTTAAGCATAGTGATAATCCTTTAAATATTGGTAAATGGTGCTGTAAATCGAAATAAGCACTGGGAGCCGAACACCCTCAGATATTCAAGCATGTCTGCTTGGCCTTGCCAGATGAGAGTCAAGGATTTTGATTCATTAAAACTAATGAGGGTTGCCGCGTTTAGGGCATTTTTGATGCTAATCGCTAAGCTCAGCGCATCACTAGTTAGCGTCGCTGTCTTGCTCCCAAAGCTCTGATAGCAACTGAAGACTGTTAGAGCATGTGAAAAAAGCATTCAAACGTCCTTGTTTTATTGTGTAAAGCTCTTGCATCGCCCCGGCAACTGAAAAAAACTGCTTCTTAGATACGGTGGCGTTTAGCGCAAACCTGTAGAGCAATTTGTGTTGCTGGGTAGGTATAGTGGCATTCTGCCTGAAATTCGCAAACTGTTATAGATGTCGTACTTGGGTTTACCTAAAACACTAGACTCTCTTTAGCCTCGATTTTATTCAAATCTAAGTATTCTGTAATGGAGTTAGATACTGCATCCAACCAAGCAAGACCAGTGATATCGACCACTAAGTTGGCTCGGACATGGAATTCATCGAGCACACACTCATGAAAGTTCGGGTCCAAGGTCTCCATGTCTTCAAGAGTTGCACCGCGCGTTTGCAATCGACGTTGGCGCTCCGTCTCATCCAGATGCAGCAATATAGTTAGGTCTGGCTGAGTCAAGCTATTGCTCAGTGCAGGTCCCGGTGTGCTCATAGCATGGCAGGCGAATTCCTCAGCTAGTTTATTAACAAGCGTGGACTTACCCATGCCATCTAATCCCTCAATAACAATAAACCCGCTCATTTAACTCTCCTCCAGTATTTGGACAATGCGTGCCATCTCAGTGTGCTCTAGTTCAGAAAACGTGTTGTTTGCAACAACAATAGGAATGCGCTGATCATCGTTTTCAACAAACCCATACTTTTGATTCTGCTCGTAAAGTGGTGTTCCGCGCAGCAGCATCAATGGCCAGACTCTTACTCTGGGAATGTCCCGCTGCAAGCACCAATCAACGCTGGCACGAAAGTTCTCTAGCGTTTGATTCGGTAAGCCATAAATAAGAGACACTTCAAAGTCGATCTGTCGCTCATGTAATTGCCGAATACGATTACACACAATATCCATGCGGTTAGGTCTTTGAATCGCTAAATACTCATTTTTTACGATCGTCTGCAGACCTAACTCTAATGTCACATTGAGCCCGTCAAGTGCATCAAGAAACTCTTCATTACAAGTTTCAAAGCGGCATTGCAGTGCAAGCTGTTTCAGTGCGAGGTCAGCGATTTGCTTGAGTACTTACTAGGCAAGACAGAACAGGCGGAAAGCGGCCAAGGAGGGCTCAGTAATATACTGGCAAAAGGTGATTATTTAGGTGGTGTGACACAAAAAGACTTACGGTCATTTTAGCTCGGAGCACAGAGTAGGCTGTCACAGGATTTGGCACACATACGTCACAAAAGTGTCACAGAGCCATTTAGCGGAATATTTAAGCAAGGAATTACAGGCATAAAAAAACCCCTAACTTATTGAAAGTTAGGGGTTTAGTATCTGGTTGCGGGAGCAGGATTTGAACCTACGACCT
>RCMZ01000919.1_pt1 | contig 12002 bp, 9 predicted proteins | sample 2041141 | NCBI WGS metagenome assembly RCMZ01 (sample SAMN09708263, study PRJNA481090) | Wastewater metagenome, whole genome shotgun sequencing project. | biome: sewage; isolation source: Davis station wastewater (DW) | place: Antarctica: Davis Station | collected 2010-03-01
TGGGCTCCTGGAACACCATGGCGATGTCGCCGCCGCGCACGCCGCGCATTTCGCGCTCTGAGAGTGATAGCAGGTCGCGCCCGCGCAGCAAGGCTTTACCACTGATTTTGGCATCACCCGCCAGGCGCAGCAGGCTCAGAGCGGTGATGGTTTTGCCCGAGCCCGATTCGCCCACCAGCGCCAGTTTTTCACCGGGAGCGATAGAAAAATGGACGCCGCGCACCACGGCCTTGGCACCAAAGTGGACGGACAGATCCTGCACGTCCAGCAACGGGTCGGCAGGCATTTCCTCTCCAGTCATGTAAGTAACGTTCATTGCGATGCTTTGCGGGGGTCGAGGGCGTCGCGCAGCGCGTCACCCATGAAGGTCAGCAGCAGCAAAGTCACCACCAAAACGGCAAACGTGGACAGCGAAATCCACCACGCATCAATGTTGTTCTTCCCTTGACTCAGCAACTCACCCAACGAGGGCGTGCCCGGTGGAACGCCCAGCCCAAGAAAATCAAGAGACGTGAGCGCCAAGATCGCTGCGCTCATGCGAAACGGCAAAAACGTGACCACGGGCGTCAAGCTGTTGGGCAAGATATGGCGCCAGATGATTTGGCCATTGCCCACCCCGAGCGCACGCGCGGCCTTCACATAGTCGAGCTGGCGGTTGCGCAAAAACTCGGCGCGCACATAGTCGCTCAATCCCATCCATCCAAACAGGCTCAGCAAGATCAGCAGCAGTGAAATGCTGGGCGCAAAAACAGCACTGAAGATGATGAGCAGATACAGCTCCGGCATGGAGCCCCAGATTTCAATGAAACGCTGAAATGCCAGGTCGGTCTTGCCCCCAAAGAACCCCTGAATGGCGCCAGTGACCACGCCCAGCAAAACCCCTGTCACCGTGAGTGCCAAGGCAAACAGCACACTCACGCGAAAGCCATAGAGCAGCTGCGCCAACAGATCGCGGCCCCGGTCGTCAGTGCCAAGCCAGTTGTCGCCGGTGGGCGCCGAGGGGTTGGGTGACTTGGCAAAGTAGTTGAGCGTGTTGGGGCCGTAAGGGTTGAGGGTGTATATCGCCCAGTTGGCGCCGGCACTCAGCCGCGCCTTGATGAAGGGGTCCAGATAATCGGTAGGGGTTTCAAAGTCGCCGCCAAACGTTTTCTCAGGGTAGTCCTTGAGCATCGGGAAGTAGGTCTGGCCTTCATAGCGCACGATCAGCGGCTTGTCGTTGCTCACCAACTCGGCGCACAGGCTGAGCATCACCAGCGCGCAAAAGACCAGAAGACTCCAGTAACCGAGGCGGTTGCGCTTGAAGCGCAGCCAGGCCCGGCGCGAAGGAGAAAGCGACAGCAGAGGCAATGCGGGGGTCATCAAGGCGATAGATATGGTCAGAGCAATGAGCGCAATCAGTGCAAAGGGCTGTGTAGCCGCTTCAATCAAACTTCACGCGCGGATCCACCCACACATAACAAAGGTCACTGACGAGCTTGGTGACCAGGCCAATCAGTGTGAACAGATACAAGGTGCCCAGCACCACCGGGTAATCGCGGCGAATGACACTTTCGTAGCTGAGCAGCCCCAATCCATCGAGCGAAAAAAGCGTTTCGATCAACAGCGATCCAGCAAAAAAAGCACCGATGAAGGCCGCCGGAAAACCCGTGATGATGGGAATGAGCGCGTTGCGGAACACGTGTTTCCACAAAACCTGGCGCTCGCTCAGCCCCTTGGCACGGGCAGTCAGCACGTACTGCTTGCGAATCTCTTCGAGAAACGCATTCTTGGTCAGCATGGCCGTCACAGCAAAACTGCCCAACACCATCGCAATGACCGGCAACGTGATGTGCCACAGGTAATCGACAATGCGCGCGCCCCACGACAGCTCATCCCAGTTGGCGGAGGTGAGCCCCCGCAGCGGAAACCACTGCAACTGCCCACCAAAAATCACCAACAGCGCCACACCCAACACAAACCCCGGGATCGCATAGCCCACCAGAATGAGCAACGTGGTCACCAAATCAAACCGCGAGCCTGCACGCACCGCCTTGGCCACACCCAGCGGCACCGCCACGAGATAGCTGATGAAAAAAGTCCACAGCCCCAGACTGATGGACACGGGCATTTTTTCAATCACCAATTGCCACACGTCCTTGTTCTGGAAAAAACTCTTGCCCAGATCAAAGCGGGCAAACTGGCCGAGCATCGCGATAAAACGTTCGTGCGCCGGTTTGTCAAAACCATAAAGCGCCTTGATTTGGGCGATGCGCTGCGGGTCTACACCTTGTGCGCCCCGGTAGCTGAAACCGCCGCCTTCGGCACCTGAGCCACCCGCGCCCGCCTTGGCTTCGGCCATGTACTGCTCCACAGGGCCGCCCGGCACGAACTGGATGACCACAAAGGTCAGCAGGAGCACGCCCAACAGCGTGGGCAGCATGAGCAGAACACGTTTCAGGATATAGGCGAGCATGTGGGCGGACGGTCTTGTTATTTCTTGTCTGGCGCAGTTTGGGGCGGAATGCGCGCCCACCAGGTGTCAATCACCCAGCCTTCGCCGCTCGAATACGCAGGCACGACCGGTGGTTTTGCCAGCCGCCAGGCGTTATAGGCCATGCGGTGTGTGGCGGCCGTCCACTGCGGAATGAGGTAGTGGCTGTGGGCAATGATGCGCTCCAGCGCATGGCAGGCCGGCAGCAATTGCGCTTCGGTCTTCGCCGATGTCATCGCCCGAATCATGGCGTCCACCGCCGGGTTCTTCACGCCAGGGAAATTGCCCGAGTCCTCCACATCAGCCGCCTGGCTGCCAAACATATCGGCAAACTCCTGGCCCGGGTTGTTGGTGCCCTGGTAGGCCAGCGATGTGATGTCGAAATCAAATTTTTGCAGGCGTTGCTGGTACAGCGCAAAGTCAACCGACCGAAAGCGCAAGGTGATGCCCAGCTTTTCAAGGTTGCGCATCCAGGGCGCGATGGTGCGCACACCCACCTCGCTGCTGTCCATGTACTCCAGCACCATGGGCTGCCCCTGGGCATTGCGCAGCGCCCCGTCATGCACCTCCCAGCCGGCCTCCTTGAGCAACTGCTGCGCACGCCGCAAATTCGCGCGCAGCGAGGAGTCCCCGTCGGTGCGGGGCGGCACCGTCATGGGGCCAAAAGCGGCGGGCGGGATATCTTTGCGAAACGGCTCCATCAAAGCCAGTTCCTCGGCAGTGGGCGTGCCATGTGTCTCACACGCCGTGTTGCCAAAAAGCCCGTTGACCCGCTGGTAGGCGCCATAAAACATCTGGCGGTTCATCCACTCATAGTCCATGGCCAGCCCCAGGGCTTCGCGAACACGCGCATCTTGCAAGAGGGGACGGCGGGTGTTGAGCACGTAGCTTTGGAACCCCGAAGGCAACTTGTGGGCGAACTCGCCTTTGACCAATTCGCCGGTGTCAAACTTTTTACCTGTGACACGCCGCGCCCAGTCTCCCGCGCTGAAAAACCGCATGAGATCAAACTCGCCCGCCTTCAACGCCTCAAGCCGGGCCGTGCTGTCTTTGTAGATTTTGACCAGAATCTGGTCGAAATTGGCCGTGCCTTTGCGCACATTCAGATCACGCGCCCAGTAGTTCGGGTCGCGCACGTAGGTAATGTCCTTGCCAAAACGCACCGGGCCGATCTTGTAGGGGCCGCTGCCAATGGGGATGTCCATCACGACCTGGTCAAACGGTTTTGCTTTGCCGTTTTCCATGCCCCAGTCGCGACTGAACACCGGAAGACTCCCCACCGTCAGCGGCAGTTCGCGGTTGGGCAGCTTGAAGCGATAGCGCACAGTGCGTTCGCTCAGCACGTCCACACCGGCCACTTCGATCAGCATGGTTTTGTAGGCGGGCGAGGTGTAGGGCCCCACCAGGGTCTCGTAGCTGTACTTCACATCCTGGGCCAACACCGGCTTGCCATTGTGGAAACGCGCTTCAGGCCGAAGCCGGAAGGTGGCGGACAAACCATCCGGCGCCACCATGACGTCGTCAGCCAGCAAGCCGTAGCCGGTGGCGGTTTCATCCATGGAGCCCACCAGCAGCGAGTCAAACATCAGTGACGCAAGGTAGGCGGGCGCGTTGCCTTTGATGGTGAACGGGTTGTATTTGTCAAAGGTCGAGGTGCGCAGGTTACTCACCAGCCGCAACTCGCCCCCCTTGGGGGCGTTGGGGTTCACATAGTCAAAGTGCGCAAACCCTGCCGGGTAGCGCGGCTCGCCCCACAGCGCATAGGCATGCGCGGCCCACGCTGGCACAGCGCATCCCATCAGCAAAAAAGTCAGCCAAAACCGCATGCGACAATTCTGCACTACGTTCGCCGCGCCTTGCAGCAGATGCGCTATATCCATATGCAAAGGGCGCCAGGCGTGCATTTCGCCATTCCACAAGGAGATTACACATGGGTTTTCTGACCGGCAAAAAGCTGCTCATCACGGGCGTGCTGTCCAACCGCTCCATCGCCTACGGCATCGCCAAAGCCTGCCACGAGCAAGGTGCAGAGCTGGCATTCAGCTACGTGGGAGAGCGCTTCAAGGACCGCATCACCGACTTTGCCGCAGAGTTCAATTCCAAGCTCATTTTTGATTGCGATGTGGCCAGCGATGAGCAGATCGCACGCATGTTCGCCGACTTGGCCCAGGTCTGGCCCCAATTCGACGGCTTTGTGCACAGCATTAGCTTTGCGCCGCGTGAAGCCATTGCAGGCAACTTCCTCGATGGGCTTTCGCGCGAAGGTTTTCGCATTGCGCACGACATCAGCGCCTACAGCTTCCCCGGGATGGCCAAAGCCGCCCTGCCCTACCTGAACGACAAATCCTCGCTGCTGACGCTGTCCTATCTGGGCGCGTTGCGTTCCATCCCCAACTACAACACCATGGGCCTGGCCAAGGCCAGCCTGGAGGCATCGGTCCGCTACCTGGCCGAAGCCGTGGGACGCACAGAAGACGGCCGCAGCATCCGCGCCAACGGCATCAGCGCCGGCCCCATCAAGACCCTGGCCGCCAGCGGCATCAAGGACTTTGGCAAGCTGCTCAGCCGCGTGGCCGATGCATCGCCCCTGCGCCGCAACGTGACGATTGAAGACGTGGGCAATGTGGCGGCTTTCCTGCTGTCGGACCTGGCCTCGGGCATGACGGCTGAGATCACCTATGTGGACGGTGGCTTCAGCCAGACAGCTGGCCTGAGCGTAGACCAGGTTTGATGGCCACTCAAAATTGAGGTAAAAATGACTGCTAGCGCTTTATTCATAAGCGCTAGCAGCTATACATTCAATAGCAAATATCTGCCACCATGCACCGCAGAAACTACCTGTTGTGGTGCGCCTTAGCCGCCGTGCCTTGTGTCCCGGCGCTGGCGGCCACCGCGCCAGCCTTGCTGCTGGCCAATGTGTACCGGCCAGGCATGCCACTGACAGACTATTGGGTGAGCGAAAAGTACGACGGGGTGCGCGGTTTCTGGGACGGCCACACGCTGCGCACGCGAGGCGGCGAAACGGTGGCAGCGCCCACCTGGTTCACGCAAGGCTGGCCGACGGTTGCCATGGACGGCGAACTGTGGGCCGGGCGGAATCGTTTTACCCACGCCCAGTCCACCACCCGCCAGCAGCAACCCGACGACGCGGCGTGGCGCGCGATGCGGTTCATGGTGTTCGACTTGCCCCAGCACGAAGGCACGTTTGACGAGCGCCTGCCCGCACTCCAGGCCTTGGTCGAGCACATCGGCCAACCCTGGGTCCAAGCCGTTGCACAAAAACGCGTAGCGAATGACGCAGCGCTCCAGCTTCTTTTGCAGCGCACAGTGCGCGCAGGCGGCGAGGGTTTGATGCTGCACCGGGGCAGCTCGCTCTACCAATCGGGCCGCAGCGACGACCTGGTCAAGGTCAAAACCCACGAAGACACCGAAGCCCGCGTCATCGCCCATCTGCCTGGCAAAGGGCGCCACGCGGGTCGCATGGGAGCCTTGCTGGTGGAAATGCCATCCGGCCAACGTTTTCGATTGGGTGCGGGGTTCACGGATGCACAGCGAGAGTCCCCTCCGCCCGTTGGCAGCTGGGTCACCTTCCGTTATCGGGGAACCCATGAAGGGGGGCTGCCCCGTTTTGCCAGTTTTCTACGCGTGCGCGAGGACATGCCTCCCCATTGATGTGCGGACGCGCGGAGACACGCCAGGCTCGACCAGCACCCCACATTGACATCGCCCCCGACTGTCGTGAGGGCGATGCTTTTGCGGTTCCGCGCGCACGTTGTCTGCGCCCGAACCGCCGCTGGATCATTGTGGCAACAGAACCTTGTCAACCACATGGATCACCCCGTTGGACTGGTACACATCGGCAATCGTCACGTGCGCGGTGCCGCCCTTTTCGTCCGTGAGCATGATCGTCTTGCCGCTGGCTTTGGCCGTGAGTGAGCCACCCGCAACGGTCTTGATGGTGGCCATGCCCTTGCCGTCAGCAATCATCTTAGCAATGGCCGCTGCATCCCACTTGCCCGCCACCACGTGGTACGTCAACACCTTGGTGAGCGCGGGTTTGTTCTCTGGCTTGAGCAGAGAATCCACGGTGCCTGCAGGCAGTGCCGCAAATGCCGCATTGGTGGGAGCAAACACGGTGAATGGACCGGGGCCCTGCAGTGTCTCGACCAGGCCTGCCGCCTTGACTGCAGCCACCAGGGTGGTGTGATCTTTCGAGTTCACTGCGTTTTCAATGATGTTCTGGGTGGCCAACATGGGCGCGCCCCCCACCATGACCTGGGCAAAGGCAGGCACCGCAGCAACGGCAGACAACGTGGCGGCCAGACTTACGGCAGCGATGCGGGTATTGAAACGGGCTTTGAAGTGCATATTCATATCGATCTCCTGGTGTCAATGACTGACGGATGCCCCCTGAAAATCAGGCAGCTGTATCTCAATACGCGGCCGGCATCCCCCCGGATTCAAAGCCCCAGCCTTTGACCTCAAAAAACACACCACCCAAAAAAAATCGCCCCACGGCGGTACCGGGGGCGATAGGCAGGGCAAACCGCTGCGGCATCCGCCGCAGCCGCCGCATCAATCAAACATTGCGGCCATAAGGGCCGTCATCTCCGACCTGCACCAGGTTCTTGGCCGTCGCCAGTGGCTTGGGGTTCCTCGGCGTATTGCTTGCAGCCACGCAGTCGGCGTAATAACGCACCTGCCCTGCTTCATCTTCCACCTCGACCAGGCCGTGAATGTCGGTCTCAAAACCAGGACACAGCTTGGCAAATTCGCGTGCGAACTTGAGGTAGTCAACGATCTTCTTGTTGAACACCTCGCCCGGGATCAGCAGCGGAATACCCGGTGGGTAAGGCGTGACCAACCCGACCGTAATGCGGCCTTCCAAGTGGTCGATTTCCACACGCTCCGTCGTCCGGTGCGCGATGTGCGCGAACGCATCCGATGGCTTCATCGCCGGGGTGAGGTCGGACAAATACATCTCGGTGGTCAGGCGTGCAATGTCGTACTTGGCGTACATCTCGTGCACGTGCTGGCACAGGTCCTTGAGGCCCATGCGCTCGTAGCGCTTGTGCTGCTGGCAGAACTCAGGAAGGATGCGCCACATCGGCTGGTTCTTCTCGTAGTCGTCCTTGAACTGTTGCAGCGCCGTGAGCAGCGTGTTCCAGCGGCCCTTGGTAATGCCGATGGTGAACATCACAAAGAAGCTGTACAGGCCCGTCTTCTCCACCACCACGCCGTGTTCGGCCAGGTACTTGGTCACGATGGACGCGGGAATCCCGGTCTTGTCGAACTTGCCATCCAGGCTCAGTCCAGGCGTAACGATGGTGGACTTGATCGGATCGAGCATGTTGAAGCCGTCAGCCAGTTGGCCAAACCCATGCCACTTGCTCCCCGCCTTCTTGCTCTTGCTGTCGCTGCGAATGATCCAGTCCTCAGCGCGCCCAATGCCTTCGTCCACCAGCTTCTCGGGGCCCCAGACCTTGAACCACCAATCCTTTTTGCCAAACTCGGCTTCGATCTGGCGCATGGCCCGGCGGAAGTCAAGCGCCTCCAGGATGCTCTCCTCCACCAGCGCGGTGCCACCAGGCGGCTCCATCATGGCTGCGGCCACATCGCAGCTGGCGATGATGCTGTACTGCGGGCTGGTGCTGGTGTGCATCAGATAAGCCTCATTGAAGAGGTGGCGATCGAGCTTGGTGGTCTGCGAGTCCTGCACCAGCACGTGGCTGGCCTGGCTGATACCCGCCAGCAGCTTGTGAATGGACTGCGTCGCATAAGTTACCGAGTGCTTGGGGCGCGTGCGCTTTTTGCCCATGGCATGGTAGGTGCCGTAGAACGGGTGGAAGGCCGCGTGCGGCAGCCAGGCCTCGTCAAAGTGCAGGTTCTCCACGTAACCGTCGAGCATGCTCTTGATGGTCTCAGTGTTGTAGAGCACACCGTCGTAGGTTGATTGCGTCAGCGTAAGCACGCGCGGCTTCACCTTCCTGGCGTCCACGCCCTTGAGCAGCGGGTTGGCCTTGATCTTGGCCTGGATGGCCTCCGGCTCAAACTCGCTTTGCGGGATCGGGCCAATGATGCCGAAGTGGTTGCGCGTGGGCTTCATGAAGACAGGAATGGCCCCGGTCATGATGATGCTGTGCAAGATGGACTTGTGGCAGTTGCGGTCCACCACCACCACATCACCAGGCGCCACCGTGTGGTGCCACACCATCTTGTTCGATGTGGACGTGCCGTTGGTCACAAAGAAGCAGTGGTCGGCATTGAAGATGCGCGCCGCATTGCGCTCAGACTCGCCGATGGCGCCGTTGTGGTCCAGCAGCTGGCCCAGTTCTTCCACCGCGTTGCACACGTCGGCGCGCAGCATGTTCTCGCCATAGAACTGGTGGTACATCTGGCCCACCGGGCTCTTCAAGAACGCCACGCCCCCCGAGTGACCGGGGCAGTGCCAGCTGTAAGAGCCGTCTTCGGCGTAATCAAGCAGCGCCTTGAAGAACGGGGGCTGCACGCTTTCAAGGTAGCTCTTGGCCTCGCGGATGATGTGCTTGGCCACAAATTCGGGGGTGTCCTCGAACATGTGGATGAAGCCGTGCAGCTCGCGCAGGATATCGTTGGGCAGGTGGCGGCTGGTCTTGGTCTCGCCGTGCACGTAGATCGGCACTTCCGTGTTCTTGCGGCGCACTTCGCCGATGAAATTGCGCAGGCTCAGAACAATGGGGTCGAGCCCCTCTCCCACCGTGAATTCCTCGTCGTCGATAGACAGGATGAACGCACTCGCGCGGCTTTGCTGCTGAGCGAACTGGGACAAGTCACCATAACTGGTGACCCCCACCACCTCGAAGCCCTCGGCCTCGATGGCCTGCGCCAGCGCGCGGATACCCAGACCCGAGGTGTTCTCGGAACGATAGTCTTCATCGATGATGATGATGGGAAAACGAAACTTCATGCGCAGCCTCCGTGAAACCGTGCCCTGCCGGCCAAAAAACGAAATAGGCGCGAAGTGTAAGGAATAACAATGACCCGCCTTTGAACAGCAACCCATTTGACCCAGAATGTGGTGCACTAAACACAAACACAACAAGGAGGTCTGACATGGACGAATCCACCATTTGGTGGCTGGCAGCAGGCGCCGTGGTAGCGGCTGAATTATTGACCGGCACGTTTTACCTGCTGATGGTGGCCGTGGGGCTTGCTGCAGCGGCCGTGGCGGCGCACCTGGGCCTGCACACAGCGGGGCAGATGGTTGCAGCGGCAATTGTGGGAGGCGGATCTGTGGTGGCCTGCTACATCGCCAAGAAAAAACTCCCGGGCAGCCCCTCGGCACGTGCCGACCGCAGCGTGAACCTGGATGTGGGCGAAACCCTCTTGATCGAAAGTTGGAATCCCGACGGGACGTCGACGGTGAAGTACCGCGGAGCCCAGTGGATTGCCATTCACCGTCCCGGAGTCACCCCGTCCACCGGGATGCACCGTGTCGCCGAACTCGTGGGCAGCCGCCTGCTCGTAGACCCGCTGTAATTGCGCAGCAGATTCACCCGTCCATCGAAAAGGAAACTATCTCGTGGAAATAGCCATTGTCATTCTCGTCATCGCCGTGATCTTCATCGTTCGGTCGATCAAGGTCGTGCCCCAGCAAAACGCGTGGGTCAAAGAACGCTTGGGCAAATATGCTGGCACCCTCACCCCCGGCTTGAACTTCCTGATCCCGTTTGTTGACAAAGTCGCCTACAAACACAGTCTCAAAGAAATTCCTCTCGACGTACCCAGCCAAGTCTGCATTACGCGTGACAACACACAGCTGCAGGTAGACGGAATTCTCTATTTTCAAGTCACAGACCCCATGCGCGCCAGCTATGGCTCGTCCAACTACATCATGGCCGTCACCCAACTGGCGCAGACTTCGCTGCGCTCCGTGATCGGTAAGCTCGAACTGGACAAAACCTTTGAAGAGCGTGACATCATCAATGCGCAAATTGTGCAAGCCATCGATGAAGCCGCATTGAACTGGGGCGTGAAAGTGCTGCGCTATGAAATCAAGGACCTGACGCCCCCCAAAGAAATCCTGCACGCCATGCAGGCGCAAATTACCGCGGAACGCGAAAAACGCGCGTTGATTGCAGCGTCCGAAGGTCGCCGCCAAGAACAAATCAATATCGCCACCGGAGAGCGCGAGGCATTCATTGCACGATCGGAAGGCGAAAAGCAGGCCGTGATCAACAAGGCCCAGGGCGAGGCCGCATCCATCCTGGCCGTGGCCGACGCCAACGCGCTAGCCATCGAACGGGTGGCCGCCGCCATCCGCCAGCCCGGCGGCGAACAAGCTGTGCAGCTGAAAGTGGCAGAGAAGGCGGTCGAGGCTTACAGCCAAGTTGCTGCTGATGCCACCACCACGCTCATCGTGCCCAGCAACATGACGGAGGTATCAGCGTTGATCGGATCTGCCATGAAGATGGTGCAGGCCACCACGAAAGCCGCCTGAAGACGCCCACACACTTTGCCAAGGTTGAGGAGCCCTGTTTTTTTACTAACTCCCCGCAGAATCTAAAAATGATCGTTTTCGTGTGGTTATAATCGAAGGCTCCGGAGAGGTGGATGAGCGGTTTAAGTCGCACGCCTGGAAAGCGTGTGTGGGCTAATCCCCACCGCGGGTTCGAATCCCGCCCTCTCCGCGCCATAAAAAATTTCTAAGTCTTTGATTTAGAAACAAAAAAGCCACCGAAAGGTGGCTTTTTTGTTGTCTACCCTACTTTCTAACCATATTGCTTTCGTGGCTGCGGTTGGATCTGGTTGAGCGAAGTTGGACTGCCGCTAGAGCTGAAGGGGATGTCGAAGCTCAAGTAGCGCCCCCGCTTTTTCAGGTGTTTTTTTGCTCAGAAAGTGGCACACCCACCAGCCTGAAGAAGTTCTAGCGCCCCCGGCCCTAGAACTTTTTTTCGTTGGTGGCTTCCCTTGAGACATCAACCCCCACCAGCTTGGTATCGAGCGCCAGCGCAGCCCCCTGCTGCTTTCCCGCCAGCGCCACCATGCTGCACATCAGCAGCCAGTGCTCGGTCGCCTTGAGCGCCGTCTCCAGCGCCCAGCGCTTCACGTCAGCCACTGGCATATCCCGAGGCACCCACACCGCTTCATCCCAGTGCCATGTCGCCAGCCATGTGGCTTGGTCACCGCCATTTGCACTGGCATACCGCAACTGAGGCGCCCGGTGCCCCGCAGCCTCAAACCGCTCGGCAATGGTCGCTTGGTGCACGGCCGACAGCCGCCCCTCGCCCTGAATCTCCAGCCACAGCCCCAAGCCTTGTGCCCAACTCCGTTGGCGCAGTCGCAGCGCTGTGACCACAGGCGCGTTGGCCTGCAGTTCTCTTGCCTGGGGTTCCAGCACGACGCCAGCTTCGCCGTAACGCAATGCCGACGTTGGTGACAACTCGACGCGCCATTCGTCACCGCTGGCTGCTGTGCCTCTCTCCTGGGCTACATGCACCTGCAACGCCTCAGCCACACACTGCCACCACAGCACCCGCAGGCCCGGTGCATC
>RCMZ01000871.1_pt1 | contig 11960 bp, 8 predicted proteins | sample 2041141 | NCBI WGS metagenome assembly RCMZ01 (sample SAMN09708263, study PRJNA481090) | Wastewater metagenome, whole genome shotgun sequencing project. | biome: sewage; isolation source: Davis station wastewater (DW) | place: Antarctica: Davis Station | collected 2010-03-01
GCAGCCAAAGGGTAACTCCGAGCTCGGCGCTAAACCGGCAAAGCCCGCAAACTGGGCTGGCATAACCGCCGTATTGGCGGTTATGCCAGCCGTATTACTTGGCAGCCCAGGCGTTAAAGCGCTGTTCCAGCTGCTCGCCATAGTCAGCCCAGAACACCACGTCCATTGGCACCTGATTGGCGATGTTTTCCGGCGCGGTCGGCAGGTTCGCCATCATCGACTGGTCCAGCAGCGCGACAGCTTTGGTATTGGACGGACCGTAGGCGATGTTTTCCGCGTAGGTCTTCTGCTGCTGTGGCTGGATGGTGAAGTTGATGAACTTCTGCGCGGCGTCCAAATCTTTGGCACCTTTTGGAATGGCCCACGAGTCGAAGTCGTAGATGCCGCCGTTCCACACCACTTTCAGGTTGCTTTCGTTCTGCACGGCAGCAATACGGCCGTTGTAGGCCGAGCTCATGACCACGTCACCGGAGACCAAGTACTGTGGCGGCTGCGCGCCGGCTTCCCACCACTGGATGCTCGGCTTGAGCTGATCGAGCTTCTTGAATGCGCGATCAACGCCTTCTTTAGTGGCCAGCACCGTGTACACCTCTTTCGGTGCCACGCCATCGGCCATCAAGGCGAATTCCAAGGTGTACTTGGCGCCTTTGCGCAGGCCACGCTTGCCAGGGAACTTGGCGGTGTCCCAGAAATCAGCCCAGCCGGTCGGTGCGCTTTTCAGCTTGTCAGCGTTGTAGGCCAAAATTGTCGACCACACGAAAAAGCCCACGCCGCATGGCTGAATGGCGCCGGCAATAAAGTCATCGGGGTTGCCGAACTGGCCGGGCTCAAGGGTCTCAAACAGCCCCTCATCACACCCGCGCGCCAGTTCCGGCGACTCAACTTCGACCAGGTTCCAGGACACACTTTTGGTGTCGACCATGGCCTTAACCTTGGCCATCTCACCGTTGTATTCGCCGGCCAAGACCTTACCGTTACCGGCAGCTTCCCACGGGCTGTAAAACGCTTTGATCTGGGCGTTTTTGTTCGCTCCGCCAAAGGATACGGCGGTCAGATCGGCGGCCATGCTTGCGCTGGCAAACGCCAGCCCCAGTGTCAGCGCGGTGAGCTTGAGAGAGTTATTCATTGTTGTTGTCTCCACGGGATTGATAACGGATCGATCACACAGCATCGAGTAACGGGTCGAGCGCGCGGACGTGCTCCACTTGCCAGCCGAGGGGCACCACGTCGCCCACCGCGAGTGCCGGATCGAGCTCGGCAATCGGTTGCTTGACGACAAAATCGGCCTTACCACACACCTCCAAGCGCACACGCACGTGGTCGCCCAGATAGATGAATTCTTCCACGCGGCCACTGAAGCGGTTGTGGCAGGTTTCGCTGGCACCGTTCAAGCGGATGCGTTCCGGGCGGATCGACAGGGTCACTGGCTCACCGACGGCACCCACATTAACTGCCAGTGCCTCAACCTTCTCCCCGCGCCCCAGCTCAACCACACAACGATCACCATTACGGCTGTGCAGGCGACCGTTGAGGCGATTGTTCTCGCCGATAAAGTTGGCCACAAAGGTATTGCTCGGTTCTTCATACAGGCCGCGCGGCGGCGCAATCTGCTGGATCTCGCCTTGATGGAACACCGCCACCCGATCCGACATGGTCAGGGCTTCGCCCTGATCGTGGGTCACGTACACCACGGTCACGCCGAGGCGCTGGTGAATGTGTTTAATCTCCATCTGCATGTGCTCGCGCAACTGCTTATCCAGTGCGCCCAGCGGCTCGTCCATCAGCACCAGCTGTGGCTCGAACACCAACGCACGGGCCAACGCCACGCGCTGCTGCTGGCCGCCAGAAAGCTGGCCGGGATAGCGATTGCGGAATTTATCCAGCTGCACCATCGACAACGCGCGTTTAACCCGCTCGCTGCAATCGGTCTTGTTCATGCCGCGTACGGTCAACGGAAACGCCAGGTTTTCCGCGACGGTCATGTGCGGGAACAACGCGTAGTTCTGGAACACCATGCCGATGTCGCGCTTGTGCGGCGGCACGTTGTTGATGGCCTTGCCAGCCAGCAGAATTTCCCCGGCGGTGGGCGTTTCGAAGCCAGCCAGCATCATCAGGCTGGTGGTCTTGCCTGAGCCGGACGGGCCGAGCAAGGTGAGGAATTCGCCTTTGCGAATATCCAAGTTGAGGTCTTTGACGATGAGGTTCTCGCCGTCGTAGCTTTTTTGTACGCCACGAAAGCTGACCAGCACATCGTTAACTTGCGTATCGACCATAACCGCACCTTTTGTCTTGTTGTCTGTTGTGACCTAAGACTAGGACGGCAGGCGGATAGCGCACATCGGCAGGCAAGAGAGATTGCTATAAGCCCAGCGGACGATTGCGGGTAGGGATTGCCCTACAATCTGCTCATTTGCCTGATTGCGCTGGGTTGCCGCGGCAGCTTAACCCAGCCTGCACACGCGCCGTTGCCGGCGCTCAGAGCAGCTTATGCTCCATGGCGTAACGCACCAGATCAGCCATCGAGGTGACGTTCATTTTCTGCATCAGCCGCGCTTTATGGGTGCTGATGGTCTTGTTGCTGAGGGCCAGCTGCTGGGCAATGTCATTGACACTGGCGCCCTGCACCAAGCGCTCAAACACCGAAAACTCGCGCTCCGAGAGCAGCGCATGGGCCGGCCGCGCATCGGTCAGGCCGACCTCGAAGACCATCCGATCGGCCAACTCCGGATCGATATAACGCCCACCGGCTGCCACCTTGCGAATCGCCAGCAGCAGCAACGCCGGGTCGCTGTCCTTGGTGGCATAGCCGGCAGCGCCAACCTTCAGCGCACGGGCGGCCATTTGCGCCTCATCGTGCATCGACAGCACCAAAATGGCCGGCGGATTGGCCAGCGCCCGAATTCGCGGGATCGCCTCCAGCCCATTGACCCCAGGCATTGAGATATCCAGCAGCACCACGTCACAGGACAGATGACGCAGGGTCTCCAGCAGCTGCTCGCCATTGCTGGCCTCGCCCACTACCTGCAGGTCTTTGGCCATACCAATCAGCTGTTTGATGCCCTCACGGACAATGGCGTGATCTTCCGCCACCAGTACTCGAATCACGCGGCTGTCTCCTTATTCATTAGCGGCTTACTCAAGGGGAATACGCACACTCAGGGTCGTGCCCTCACCCAGTCGACTGTCTAGCTGTAAGTCACCGCCGAGCATCAATACCCGCTCACGCATGCCGACCAAACCAAACGAACTCGGCCGCCCTGTGGGCGCGACAAAACCGCAGCCGTCATCGCTGATGGTCAGGCACAACCAGCCATCTTCCAGCACCAGTTGCAGCTCAACAGTATGCGCCTGAGCATGACGCATGATGTTGGTCAGCGCCTCCTGCAGAATGCGAAACAGGCCAATAGCCTTGACGTCTGTCAGGGCTGGCAAGTTGTCTGGCACCTGCACCAAACAGGGTATTTGTGTGCGCGCTTCAAAGCGCTGGGCCTGCCACTCAATCGCCGAGCTGATGCCCGCATCGAGAATCGGCGGGCGCAGGGCGGTGGCCACATCGCGTACCAGCTGGAACAAGTTGGCAATCAAGCGCTTCATGCTGTTAAGGCGCTCTTGCAGGCCGCTGTCCAGCTCGCCATACGCCAGCTCGCACATCGAGGTTTCCAGCTTCAGCACCGTCAACACTTGGCCCAGCTCGTCATGCACTTCGCGGGCGATGCGGGCTTTTTCTTCTTCACGCACGCTTTCTAGGTGCGCCGATAATTCACGCAGCTGACCACGGGATTCGCTTAGCGCCAGCTCGATGCGCTTGCTCTCGCTGACATCCCAGACGATACCGTCCCACACCACCAGACCGTCCTGCAGGCGCCTGGCAATGGCCTTGATATCGGCCCAACGCTGCTCGCCGTCGCAGGTCAAAATCCGTCCCTGCCAATGCCAGTCGCGGTCGGCCTCCAGTGCGGCGGCTTGGCTCAGGTTGTAGCCGAGCAGGTCATCGGCGTGCACCAAGCTGCGAATCCCCCGACCCGGCTGCAGCAGGGCGCTGGCCGGATAACCAACCAATTGCTCGCTGCCTTCACTGATAAAAGCAAAATCCACTGGAGCATCAGGCTGCGGGCGCTCCAAACGGAACACTAAACCGGGCACGTTGGCAGCAATACCCTGCAGCCGCGCCTCGCTTTCTTGCAGGGCGGCTAGGGCGCGGCGCCGCTCGGTCACGTCAGTCAGGTAGACCACCAAGTATTCAGCCTGGCGAAAACGCAGAAAACTCAGCGATACATCAGCCGGCAGGCTGCTGCCATCGGCACGCAGGCAGCTGGTCTCAAAACTCAGCGGCTCTTCACCACCGCTGCGCGCGCGCCGCCACAGTGCTAACCAGCGGTCCATGCGCAGGCTCGGCTCAACCTCAATCAGCGGTCGCCCGAGCAGGCCGCCCACGTGATAACCGAGCATCTGCTCGGCGGCGAGGTTGGCATAACCCACATGGCTGTCCCAACTGACCCAGAGAATGCCCACCGTACTTTGATCGATGGAGAACTGCGTTAGCCGCAGCGCCTGCTCGGCGGTTTCACGCAAGGTGATGGCCTGGCGTGCGTCCAACAAACCGCGTTCCAAAATCGTGCGCTGCCGGCGCAGAGCAACCACGATCGCCAGCGCGCTCAACAGCAAGATCGTCAGCAAGATACTGAGGTTTTGCCAGAAGCCTGGCGACTCGCTGAGGCGCGGGTATTTGAGTTGCAGCCAGCGCTCGTGCAGTTGATCCAGCTGTTTGGGCGACAGGCTCTGCAAGGCGCTGTCGATCAACTCGGAGAGCTGCGGCCAGTCGCGCCGCGAGGCCACACGCAACAATTGCGGCAAGCCGATATCGGCCACGACTGCCAGCTCAGCAAACTCACTTTCACGGTTTAAACGGCTGAACTGCGCCTCGTCGATCACCGCATAACGCACCTGCTGGCTAAGCACTTGACGCAAGGCTTGGCGCTCAGCGCTGACGCCCTGCAGGCTGAGATTGATATAAGTGCCGCGCAGGTAATCAGCCACCGTGCTGGGCATGCGCACCGCCACCGGCTCGCTTGAACCTAGCTGATCCAAGTCCACCGCAGCACCGCCATTACGCGCGCCCACCAGCAGCTGCGGCACGCGCATGTAGGGGTCGGAATACAGCCATAGACGCAAACCGGCCGGGGTTTGACTGAGGCCAGGGGCCAGATCAACCCGGCCTTGGCGCACCGCGGTATCCAGTGCCGTTTGATCGGGATATTGCTGCCACTGCAACTCCACCTGCAGGGCGCTGGCCAGCCAGCTCATCAGCTCGACATTCAGCCCAGACAGCTGCTGTAAGCGCTGATCAAACTGAGCAAATGGCGCCTGCATGACCACGCCCACTCGCAGCTGCCGATGCTGATCCAGCCATGCGCGCTGTTGGTTAGTTAACTCCAACGGCTCAACCGCGGCGCTGCAAGACGGTGCCAGCAAGCCAAGCCCGGTCAATAGCCCCAGCACCAGCAGAACTCGAATCACGCCGAACACAACATGCCGCTCCTGATCATCCGATAAATAACACCGACTAGCCTGCCACAAATCTCGACTTATCCAGCAGGCTGGCTACAGACGCAAGCAGCGCCTGACAAATCGTTGTGCAGCTATTAGGCTGAACAAATAACTCCCGGCTTGGACTGCTCTGATGTCTCGCACACTTGCTTCGACACTTTCGCTCTGCTGTCTGACCCTGCTGCTGCCCTGCGCTAACCCCGTTTGGGCTGAAGACGCCGCCAGCGCACCCGCTGCTGCAGACCCGGCCACAGCTGCGTCGCAGCCGCCTGCAGAGGCCGCCACAGAAACACCACCCAACGAGCACGCCGCACTACCCGAGCGCAGCGAGAACGAGGCCCAAGCACTGGAGCAGCAGCTGCCCAGCACTGAACAGCAGCAACTGAGCAGCAGCGCTGGCGACTTTCTAGCTTTATGGAAGCCGGCCAATGCCGCCGAAGCCAGCGGCGTGGTGATTCTGATTCCGGGTGACAGCGAAAGCGCCGACTGGCCGCAAGCCATCGGCCCACTGCGCACCAAGCTGCCTGATGTCGGCTGGAGCAGCCTGAGCCTGACCCTGCCCGACCCCTTCAACCAAAAACCGCAGGTCGCACCGGCACCGGCACCTGCAACTCCAACTGAACCTGCGCCTGCACCTGCACCTGCAAAAGCCAGCACTACTGCGGCGGATGCCAGCACAGCGCCAGCCAGCACAGACGAGGCCGCAACTGCTGAGACGCTGGCAGTTGAAGCACAGGCTCCGAGCCAAGTCGGCGCGGAGCAACATGCCGAGCGCGTGCTCGCGCGCATCCAAGCGGCGGTAGCCTTTGCGCAGACGCAAAAACCCAAGCGCATCGTGCTTCTTGGCCATGGCTCCGGGGGTTATTGGGCGGCGCGCTACCTAAGTCATACGGCGAACGCCGAGGTGCACAACCTGCTGCTGGTGGCCGCCAACGTGCCGGCTGGCTTCAGTCCATCCCTAGAAGAATTGGTGCCCAGCCTGAAGCTGGCCGTGGGGGACTTTTACTACAAAGATCAGCCGGCCGATCGCACCGCCGCGTTGAAGCGCCAACAGGCCAGCAAGCGTCAGGCAAAGCCCGCTTATGTACAGGTAGCGATGAAAGCCTTGCCGGGCAATCCGGCCACCGAGCAGGAGCAGTTGTTCCGGCGGATTCGCGGCTGGCTGAGTCTCGACGTGCAAGCGCACGCTGCCACGCAGTAATCCTTAGCGCACGCTGCGGCGCTGGCGCAACAAGGCATAGGCGCGGTGCAATTCGCTGGTGATTTCCGTGGCCTCGCGCAAACGGGCGGCACTGGCACCCGCGCCGGCCAGCTTGTCCGGGTGATGACGACTGAGCAAGCGCCGGTATGCCTGCTTGATCTGCGCAGGCGTAGCGTCGCGACTCACACCGAGCACGCGCAAGGCGTCTAACTCGGCGTCGACACTGCCGACCACTGCATTTGGACGGCGAATATAAGGCGCTTGCAGCGCCAGTACGGCATCACGACTCCAGCCCAGCCACTGCCCCCAGCACAAAATCAGCTCACGCGTTGACGCCGACACTTGCCCCTCGGCCCAGGCCAGGCGCCAACAGGCACACAGCAAGCCTTCCGCCGTGACGTTTTGCCCGCGCAACCGCTGCAGTGGCCGACGGACATTATCCGCATCGGTCTTACCCCGATTGAAAGCTGCGACCGCGCGTTGCTGCGCCGCTCCATCCAACTGCAGCCGGCGCATTTCCTCGCGCGCCTGCTGAATATGCGTCGGTCGCACCGCGCCGCCACTTTTGGCCAAGCGGCCGAGCAGAATAAACAGCAGCGCCTGCTCGTCCGGCCCAGGCTTGCGCATGCGCTGACGCAAGTCGGTCCAAGAACGCAGTCGCAAGCGCCGGTCCAGCACCTGCCCTAGCAGCCCGCCAAGTAAGGCGCCGGGAATACTGGCCAACAGCAACCCGGCCAGTGCGCCCAACACGGTTATTGGCCAGAACACGCTAGCCACGCTCCGCAAGCAGCTGCTCAACTTCAGCCAAGCGCTCGTGGGTACCGACATCGACCCAATGTCCTTGGTAATGCTCACCGCTGACTTGTCCGGCATCCATTGCTTGGCGCAGTAACGGCGTCAGCTTAAAAGCGCCCTCCACACAGCCGGCAAACAGCTGCGGATTCAATACTGCCAAGCCGCTGTAGGTCAGGCTTGGTAGCCCTGGGCTGGAACCGAACACTTGCCCATACTGCAAAACAAAGTCGCCCTCGGGGTGGTGCGCTGGATTGTCCACCAAGACCAAATGCGCCAGTCCAGCCAAGCTAGCTGGCAGTGCAGTGAAGCGGTAGTCAGTCCAAATATCACCATTGACCAGCACAAATGGCTCGCTACCTAACAGCGGCAGAGCGCGAAAGATGCCGCCACCGGTTTCCAGTGGCTCGTTTTCCGCGGAATAGCGGATGTGCACACCAAAGCGCGCGCCGTCACCCAAATGGTCCTCGATCTGCTGGCCAAGCCAAGCGTGATTGATCACCACCTCAGTAATGCCGGCTGCGGCCAGAGCGCGCAGGTGGTACTCGATCAGAGGCACACCTGCCACCGGCACCAGTGGCTTAGGCGTATGCAGGGTCAAGGGCCGCAGTCGCTCACCCTTACCGGCGGCCAAAATCATGGCCTTCATGCTGGCGCATCCGCGGTTTGCGGCAGGCTGGCCAGTAATGCACCCAGCTCGGCCAGCTCCGGCCGGCGCGCCAGCACCTCATGGATATAAGCGAAGAAGCGTGGCACGTCGCCGAGGTACTTAGGCTTACCGTCGCGGTGACAAATGCGCGCGAAAATACCAATCACCTTGAGATGACGCTGCACGCCCATCAGATCGCTGGCACGCAGAAAATCCTCCAGCTGCGCCTGCACCGGAATACCGGCGGCCTGGGCCTGCTGCCAATATTGCGCAAGCCAGCCATGCACGCGCTCAGGCGGCCAGCTGAGGAAGGCATCTTTAAACAGACAGGTAACGTCGTAGGTCACCGGCCCGTAGACCGCATCCTGAAAGTCCAACACGCCCGGATTGGGACTGCTGAGCATTAGGTTGCGCGGCATGTAGTCACGGTGCACCAGCACCTGCGGCTGGGCCAGAGCGCTGTCGATCAGCACGCTACAAATACGTTGCCAGGCCGCCGCTTGCTCGGCGTTTAAACTCAACCGCAAGTGTTTTGCTAGATACCAGTCGGGAAACAACTGCAGCTCGCGGCGCAACAAAGCGTCGTCGTACACCGGTAAGCCATCGCAAAGAGGCCGCTGCTGGAACTGCAGCAACGCGGCTAGGGCATCAGCAAACAGCTCATCGGCGTTGTCTTCGTTGATCACATCTAAATACGTCTGACGCCCCAAGTCCGGCAGCAATAAAAAGCCTTGCTTGAGGTCGGCGGCAAGAATCTGCGGCACATGCACCCCGGCCTCAGCCAGCAGCCCAGCGATCTTAACGAAAGGCGTGCAATCTTCCTGAGGCGGCGGCGCGTCCATCACAATCAGCGTGCGGCCGGCACCTTCCCAGCGGAAATAACGGCGGAAGCTGGCATCACTGCTAGCACTGGTGAGACTGGCCGACGGCACCGCGCCCCAGCCCTCACGGGCAAACAAGGCGGGTAGCTGCTGGTCCAACCATTGGCGCAGCTGGGTTAAACGTAGATCGTCATCAGGCATTACAAGGGTCTCCGACGGCGCTAGCCGTTGTGCGGGGCATGCTTTATTATCCAGCATCTTTTTCAGCCCATCGAGAGGCATGCAGCTTCCTGCATGTTGATGGCACGCAGGAAGCTCGGAAAACAAGATGGCAGTAAAATCCCCCGCGTTCCGCAAAAAATTTCCATTGTTGGTCACTGGCAGCTTGCTGGCGATGCAACCTTTGGCCGTATCCTTTGCCGTAGCTGCCGAGCAGTTTAACTGCCAAGCGTCCGCCACGGGCGGCTGGGCCTGCGCGCCAAAAAGCACAGAAGCCAAGCTACCACCGCGGCCGACTCACAGCGCCACAGCGGTAAGTGCTGTGGCCGCCGGCACTGCTAGCGATACTGGCACGGCGAAAACAGCATTGGTTACCGAGAGCAAAGGCAAGGGCCTAAGCTCACGCAGCGCCGACTATAGCCATCTGGACTGGGTGCCGCGCGACAAGCTCAGTGCTGCCCAGCTCGCTGAAACCGGTCCTTATTGCGCCGGTGCCTATATCGAGCCAATCCGTCCGGGGATGAATGACAAAACCCCGCTGAACGACGCACCGATGTTCGTCTCGGCCAAAGCGTCGCGCTTCGAGCAAGAGCAACAAGTCGCCACCCTAGCGGGCGACGTGGTGCTGCGTCAGGCCGGCCTTCAGGTTGAAGCCGACGAAGCCAGCCTGTACCAAGCGGAAAACCGCGGCGAACTGGTCGGCAACGTGCGTCTGCGCGACAAAGGTGCACTGGTTGTCGGCGACCGCGCCGAACTGCAACTGGACACCGGTGCAGCGAAAATCGACAACGCTGAATACGTCATGCACCAAGGCCATGTACGCGGCAACGCGCTGTATGCCAAGCGCCAGGAAGACGCTGTCATCCGCCTTAAGGATGGTACTTACACCCGCTGCGAACCTGGCAACAATGCTTGGCACCTGAAAGGCAACAACATCAAGCTGGACCCGGCTACCGGCTTCGGCACCGCTACCAACGTGACGCTGCGGATCAAAGACATACCGGTGTTCTACACCCCGTATATCTACTTCCCTATCGACGATCGGCGCCAATCCGGCTTTCTGGCGCCAAGCATCAGCTCCTCCAGCAGCAACGGCGTAACCCTGCAAACGCCGTACTACTTCAACCTGGCACCGAACTACGATGCCACGCTCTATCCGACCTACATGACCGATAGAGGCTTGTTGCTGGAAGGCGAAGGTCGTTATCTGACAAAAAGCAGCGAAGGTCAGATCGGTGCCGCGATCCTCAATGATGAAAATGACGACCGCAAACTGCAGTCCGAATATACCGACACCCGCTGGATGTACAGCTGGCAGCACAAAGGCGGGCTGGATTCGCGCCTGCTGACTGAAGTCGACTTCACCGAGATTAGCGACCCCTACTACTTCCAAGACCTCGATACCGACTTGGGCATCAGCACGCCCAGCTTCGTCAATCAGCAGGGTGCTCTGACCTGGCGCGGCGACAGCTACACCGCGCGCCTGAATGCGCAAGCCTACGAGATGGCGACGGTCACCGAGATCACACCCTACAATCGTCTACCGCAAATCACTTTGGATGGCGTAGTACCGTTTGAGGCGGGCGGTTTGAAGATGACTTACGCCAGTGAGCTGGCGCGTTTTGACCGCGACCTGCGTAAAGGTAACTTTACTAATGAAGATGGCAACCAAGAATCTTGGTATGACAATAATATCCAAGGCTTGGCACGCGCCAACGGCGACCGTGCTCACTTGCAATCAGGCCTAAGCCTGCCAATGAGCAACAGCTACGGCTATGTCATTCCGTCGCTTAAATACCTGTACACCAACTATGATCTGACGCTGGATAGCATCGGCAAAGCAGATATTGCCAACGCACCGGCAGGCAACTACCTCGCCGAGCAAAAATATAGAAGCAGTCAAAATCGAGGCGTAGCGATCTCTAGCGTCGACAGTGGCTTGTACTTCGACCGTGATACTCAGCTTTTTGGCAAAGACTACCGGCAGACTCTAGAGCCCCGCCTGTTCTACCTCTACGTCCCGGAGGAAGATCAGACTGACATCCCGATTTTCGACAGTGGCGAGAGTCGCTTCAACTACGCCTCTCTGTTTCGCGAAAATCGCTTCAGCGGCCGCGATCGGATTGGTGACGAGAACAAACTGTCCCTCGGCGTAACCAACCGCTGGGTCGAACCTAATGGCTTCGAGCGGCAGACATTCAGCATCGGTCAGGCGGCATATTTTGCCGATCGTAAAGTACAAATGCCGGGCATTGATTACCGCGACCGGCCAGACGCCACTGCCTCTCGCTCGCCGTACGCGCTGGAGTATCTCTACCGCTTCAATCGTGACTGGCGCCTGTCGTCTGACTTCAACTGGGACCAAAGCACTCACACCACCCGCTCAGGCAGTGCGATGTTCCACTACCAGCCGCAAGACAATCTCAACAAGGTGGTCAATCTCGGCTATCGCTACAGCAACGACACCATCGTCTACGACCCGGACAGCGGCAAGTGGCAGCAGGGCGGCGACTATGGCACTCCGGGCACCAGCAACTACATCAAGGACTACTACAAAGTCAGCCAGCACGACTTCTCCACCATCTGGCCGCTGGTGCCGCAGTGGAGCGTTATTGCGCGCTGGCAGCATGACTACAACCGCAACCGCACCCTGGAAGCCTTTGGTGGCTTCGAGTACGACAGTTGCTGCTGGAAGCTGCGCCTGATCAATCGCTACTGGGTCGACAATAAC
>RCMZ01001002.1_pt1 | contig 11944 bp, 16 predicted proteins | sample 2041141 | NCBI WGS metagenome assembly RCMZ01 (sample SAMN09708263, study PRJNA481090) | Wastewater metagenome, whole genome shotgun sequencing project. | biome: sewage; isolation source: Davis station wastewater (DW) | place: Antarctica: Davis Station | collected 2010-03-01
CGGTCACTTTTCGTCCAATGACGCTGTAGGTGCCTGGAAAATTGCAACTTGCCGCGGCTGCACGACAAGTTGATCGGAGCATCCCTAGCTCCTCCATAAACACCGCCATCCCCTCGTACTGCACGAATCTCCCGCACATGAGCTGTCCCGCCTGTCAGATTTTTCCTATACAGAATTGACCGCGAACCTTGTACAAAGTTAACTGTATGTTCGTACAGTATTTTTGGATCGGTGCGTCATGAGCTTTTCAATTCTAGGCCCTATTGCTGAGGGTGGCTTGAAGCTGCCCCTGTGTTCGTTTCGAGTGCCTGCCGGGTTTCCGTCCCCGGCGACCGTTTTATAATGGGGAACATATGTCGACTATGAAAGCTCAAGGCTTGAGTGGTGGTTGTATGCAGCGCTCATATGTTTAGATGTGTAAATTTAAGTCAATAAATGTCTAGTCAACATATTTCGGTAGGTTTGCTCTGATCAGAAACTTGTCTATTGTTCAAACCTAAAACCGGCTTGCAGGACGCGACTTGGCTGATGATTTTCTAACGGTTGAGCTTGGTACAAAACTAGAGATTGGAAATTGCATGCTAATTGACCACCACATTTGCATTCGATTTGACCACCTTCAGCTGATTAGTTTTGATCTATAAGAAAACGTCATGGCAACACAATCCGCCCAGTTGTCGCCTAAGCTCTGCTACCAATACATACGCATTGAAGGGATTGCGCATAGGGGCTCATCATCAAATGGCCTGCTAGCCTTTACGCCTCTATAACGATGGCACATTACGGAAATTGGCAATGGCGATAGACCAAACGAAGAGGTTGATCAGCACTCGCAGCGAGGAAAACGCCAACCAGTTGCTGAGGGCAGGATGGACGCTGTTGTTGGTGGCTGATCGTAAAGAAGGAAAGCACCAGTGGCTGGTCTATCAGCTAGCGTGGCAGCGCGAAAGTGACCCCGTTGAGATCACCTTCACTGGTGTAGAGCCGGGGCCAGACCCGTTTTAAACTCACGGAGCGTCGTTGCTATCTGCGGCATTAATCTCTCGATTTATCGTTTAAAAAAATTATTTGCACGGCAGTTGACCACTACACCCCCCACTGCACCGGTATCTGCTCAGACGTTTCCGTCGTCCAGCACTTCAAGTGCTCAAGTCGAATGCAGCCTTGTTGATGCTGATAGTGCCTGCCGCTTGGCTGACTGTCACCTTGGTGATGGGGGGCAGGCGCTATTGGTGCTGGCGCGATAGGGGCGTGCAGATCATGAGGTGCTAGTCCTGTATGAGGACTGGAAACTGCAATGCCAGGCCGCCGGCATCATCCGGAAGCGGTTCAAGGAAGTGCGTGATGCTTTGGTCAATCGAGGATCGGCCAAGAGTATCCGATCGAAGTGCGGCCACACAGTGCTGGTGGCAGCTGTCAGTGCCAAACGAATGCTGATGCGCTACAACAATACATAGAACTCTGGGGTCCTCACAGGAAGCGAGCGAATGTGAATGAAATACAAACTCTGCGTCGTCAGGTTGGTTCGGTTCGCATCCGCTTCGCTCATCATAGTAGCCCCGGTGCAGTCGCAGAGGATCTCGAACCCAGGTCCTACGCCAATACGCCGGTCGGTATCAATTTCCTGCTCATGGGCTACAGCGATCTCAACGGCAGCGTGACGGCCCACCCCTCAATCCCGCTCCAAGATGCCAAGCTCAATATAAAGACTGTCGTGCTTGCTTTTGCCAAATCTCTGGACGTCTGGGGCCGCTCCGGGAAGTTCGATATCGTGGTGCCTGAGGCAAGATTGACGGGCTCTGCTCGCCGGTGAACCCAAGGATCGTAATGTTACAGGGTTGATCGATCCAAGATTCCGCTTCTCGGTCAACTTATATGGCGCCCCGGCGATGTCCCTGACGGAGTTCCCCAGCTATCAACAGGATGTGATAATCGGCGCCAGCCTGGCGATCACGGCGCCGCTCGGCCAATACGACGCTAGCAGGCTGGTAAATCTCGGCAACAATCGCTGGTCATTCAAGCCTGAACTTGGGTGTTTGCGCCGATGCCGAATTGACCCACGTGCCGAGATTTTACTGAGCCCCTCTGAATTCTTGCGAACCAATGCCAGTGCTGCATTTCGTTAGATTGGACTTGGGTCAGTCTTTAGTCGGCGCGTGGATCAATTCGGCATCGGCGCCAACACCATCTTGCTCTGGAACAGCGCCATGGGCATGGCGCGCAGTCTTTGGCAGAGACGCAGACGAACCTGGCCGTAAGCGAACGGGAGCGTGCCCTGCTGACGGAACATTTAACCCGAGCTAAAACCCAACTGACCGAGTTGACCACAGACAAGCAGCTCCTCCTGCAAGATAACGCGGTGCTCTCCAGTCAACTTTCGGAGTCAAAGGCCAAGTGAGAGATATGCCTAGATAAGGGGGGTCATTCGATTCGTCAATAACCTACTGTTATTTATTAATTTCTTATTTTTTACGGTCAAAAATAATTGGTGATGAGCTCCTCAGGAAGCCCGCCGTTGAACTCTTTCAAGATCGCTATTTGTCAACAGCCCTCGTCGGCTATGCATTAAACCGGACTCGGTATCGACGCCAATGTGCGCTTTCATCCCGAAGAAATACATATTCTCCTTCTTCATCTGATGCCTTTCCGGATCGCGCTTGCCGTCCTTGTTCTTGGTCGAGCTCGGGCTCGGGCTCGGGCATGACTGATCGTCGCATCGACCACGGTGCCTTGGCGCCGTATCAAGCCACGATCGTCCAGATAACCGTTGATGATCTGCAAAATCCTGCCCGCCAGTTCATGTTTTTCTAGCAGGCGGCGGAAGTTCAGGATCGTGGTTTCATCGGGAATTCGATCCAGATGTAGGCCGGAAAACTGGCGCAGGATCGTGGTCTCATACAGTGCCTCTTCCATCGCCGGATCGCTGGAGCCGAACCAGTTCGGCATCAGATGAACCCGCAGCATCGCCATCAACGGATACGCTGGATGACCGACTTCGCCCTTCGGATAATGCGGTTCGATCAAGGCAATCAAGCCCTTCTAGGTCACGACCTGATCCATTTCAATCAGGAAGCGCTCGCGGCGGGTCTGCTTACGTTTGCCGGCGTACTAGGCATCAGCGAAGGACATCTGTTTCATGGGGTAAAACCGTCATGTTCGTTATTTCACCAGAGCTGGAAGTCTTTTTCAGAGTTCTCTTAAGTATGCCATTAACGGAGCAAAGACCTTGCCTGACAGACATGTAATGTTAACGGCAGCTTTCTGACAGGTATCATTAGCTACTATCTAGTCACCAGTGAATTAGAGCTCGTAGAATCATGAAAACATTGAATGCAGTCATCGCTATTTCGATATTGGTAGTTTCATCCTTTGCCATGGCTGAAGGCGGAGGAGATCGTGTTTATGGTCGGATGATGCAAGAAAATCAACAGGCGATGGAGCAATACGCTCTCAAAAATAGTAAAGCCATACCTGAGATTGTTCATTATGAATATGGTATGAACCTGGATGTTCAGAAGGTAGTTAGTGTCACCCAAGCCAACAAATCCTGTGACGTTGCGCCTTCGCGCATGACCTATGAGGACTCTGCTGGCAAACTCAATACCTTGGAGTACATAGTTATGGGTACCAAATGCCAGCACGGAGGCTAGTCCAAAGGAGCCATGTCTGCGTCATATTATTTGGTTTGATTGTTTAATCGCGCTTACGGCTAGCTGACATAAAAGTAATTTTCAGGCCGCACTTGAGTTATCTTTTGTATGGAGTCATGTCTGCCGGCGCGTAGAAGAAACTCTCACGTGCCGGAGGGTTTTTATAACGATAAAATATTTCATAAAGAAACTCTGCCAAGCTATAGCCTGGAGTGTTACATGAATAATAAAAACTTTTATGGTCTTCCCCTCATTGCCCTTGGCATGAGTATGGGGCAGTTTGCAGTGGCCGTTGAGCAAAAACCAGAGGGGTTCATTGAAGGGAGCAACTTTAACATTCTCAACCGCAATCTCTACTTCAATCGCGACTTTCGCAACGGTCAGTCCAGTCGAACTATCTTTGCATATTGTGTTGAAAGTAGAGCTTTTCGTCGCCATACCGAGATGCCACGATCTTGGAATTTAGAACCAGCTGGCCTAAAAGTTTAGCCTGCTCGACCGTCTCGCCTTTATCCAAGGCGTAAACGTCGTACAGCACCTCTCCGACAGGGAAGTCAGTCAGCTTTATCCGAAAGTCATCCTGCATTGTCACCCCGTTGAAGCGAGCAACAGCTGCCGGCCGTGGCTTAAAAATAAGTTGATAAGGCGCCCTTGGCGCAGCCACTTTAGAGCCATCGATGTTAATGCCGGCCAGGTGCTCAACGGTCAAGTGACCAGGATCTGAATCTCTAGCCCCAAAACGTATGGCTGCCCATTCAAAGAAACCGGCTAGTAAGCGCGTCGCAAAAGAGGTTGCGGGTGGAATGATGTTGCTGAAAGTCTTTTCGAAGAAGTTGTATCCCTCTTGGCCGTCGATGGAGTTCATAACCTGTAGATTGACCGACGGGTGATTATCGTCAATGAAAAACTTCAAAGCTAAGGCCGGCACAGAGTGCGTATCCGTCGGCTTAGTCGCCACCGAAAGACGGCCGATCACGCAGTCGGCGCCACTTTGGAAGATGCCGGTATAGCGACTCGCCACTCCACGGTTTGCCACAAACCGGAAGCGCGCCTCTGCACCAAATGCATGCACCAATTTGCGCCGCCCTTGCTCCAGCTCATCGCCTTGCGCAGTCAGCGACTTAACCGTAAAACTCGGCATTGCCAAGGTTAAGGTATCGCCGATGCCTGGCGCAGTCAGCGCTGGGAGTTCAGAGCCGTAGAGGGAAGGCACAATCTTGTTTTTCCAGATGAAGTCCTCCTTTTGACACGCCGATTGAGGTCGCGCTACGGCATCCCCAGTGATTGATAATGGCTGAACGCTGGGGGGTTGGCAGCCCGTCGTCGTGAATACAAAAAAGGCGGATAAGAGCGTACTTGCTTTGATCAACGGCATCGTCTGACTCCGAGTATTCCCTACCGATGTATGCACAATAACCACGATCTCCGTATAGCGCGGCAGATTGGGGTCTTCGGTTCTGCTTCATCGAGCAGCGCCGGTACCTCGGCCCCTCGATATAGCCGTATACGGTGCCATCGCGCCGCCAGCCACCTGACGCTTGATCTCGAGAAAGTCTGCTCCGGCACGGTAAGCGCTCGTAGCCGACCCGCGGCGAAGGCTGTGGCTGTGCTCATCTCCCGTAGCCTTGCCTCTCAGGCTCGTGTCGCCTGGGTGGTATTAACGCTATCCCCATGCAGCGCAGCATTACCGACTAAATCCCTACTGCTAATGAGCAGAAATAAAGGTCGCTGCTCAGTCCGAGCTGCCTCTCACCAGCACGTAATGTCGTGGGCTGCTATCAGTGTATGGCCGAAGCAGACCGTTCTTCGAGATTAACTTATCAGCGATAGTTGTCCTTGAGGGCGTTGTGTATCGCGGTCGCCGCAGTCGCCGCATGGGCGACTCCAACACTCATCTGATTGAGCGCGTTGACTACATCGCCCGCCGCGTACAACCCTAGGACTGACGTGCGCTGGTCGGTGTCCACCACCAACTCGCCATCGCTCTCAAAAGTTACGCCGAGGCTTTTGGCCAATTCGGTCCGTGCGTTGGAGCCAAGCATCGGGTATAGGGTGTCGAAACTGAGTTCGTCGCCGTTAGCCAAGCGTAGCGCCACACGATGCCCTTTGATCTTGCGGATTTGCTCGATCGGTTCCTCGATGAGACGGACGCCTGCCTGTGCAATTTTGAGACGTTCGTCGTTGTCTAGTTCTCTGCCGCCCGGTTGCACAATAAGTGTGAGCTGGCGGGTGTAGGTACGGAGAAATAGCGCATGCTTGAAACCTTCCTCGGCGGAGGCGAGAAGAGCAATGTCCTGGTCGATGACATCGTATCCGTCGCAAATCGGGCACCAACGCACATAGCCACCGAGAGTGGCCTCACGTAGATTGGGTATCTCAGGAGGCTTATCAATAACGCCGGTGGCAAGAATCACAGTTGACGCAACAACGCGGTCATCGTCGATGTCGGCGATGAAGTCGTCTCCTCGCTTTGATAGTGCTTTCACGGTGGCTCGTCGGACATAAACATTGTAGCGCTCTGCCTGATTGCGCAGCCGAGCCAACAACTCGGCGCCCGAAACACCTTGAGGAAAACCGGGATAGTTGTGCGTGATCGGGATCAGCTCCGCACGGCTCTGGCCGGCATCAACCAGGAGAACCTGTCGGCGATAGCGCGCCAAATAGATAGCCGCCGTCAGCCCGGCAGGGCCTGCACCGACGATAAGGCAATCCACCACATGATATTGAGCCTGCTTGCTTGTCATCCGGCTTTCCTTCTATTGCCGACGCTGCCGGAGCCAGAGTCATTTGGCAGTGAATTGAGGCGCCCAGTTCTAACTCCAAAAACTACTGTTTCAGGCGGTCAGACCACCGGCCAACTTGGTATCTATCATTCATTTACCGAGCTGAAACGCTGTCTAAGTCACTGCGTAGCGTTGTCCGAAACTGATAATTAACGGTGTTGGCCTCGGCAGACGCAAGCATCTCGCCGTCTCGCGCCACGACCACGAACGGGTCGCCGGACGACTGTAAAACCGTCGTTTCCGGCAACCGATTAGTCATTTTTGACCGCGTACGATCACTTTGGCGTAAGCGCAGCCTCGGTCCCTCTAAAGTTGGCCATTTTCGAGACGCCCAGCCAGCGTACTTGCGCGGCGCCCCGATCAGACCGTATCTGGCGGTACCAAAGCGCGGAGCGGTCATATCCAACACATTGCACGGGGTATAATCGCTCCGCCGACCACGCGGCTCATCCGCGCCACGAGCAGGACAATACCGGCCATCATGCAGTTATCGAAATTAGCTCGAACAGAACGCTTTGGCCCATGTTCTGGTCTCGCAATGTCTCTACTGCTCTCAAACGATTTTGCTTCTCAACGCGCAGTGACAGAGGAAGAAGATCATCTCGGACTCAAATAGTGCCTTTGCTTGCAGGTCTTTGGCCTATCTCGAATGGTTTTGGAAATCCATGGACCAAGCGCAGCATAGTTTTCGTCCAGTACCAGTTCACCGTGATATGCGCCGGCAGCGAATTACCGTCCAAACCGGCGCGGTTATTTCCTTCAAAGATACGGCGCACAGATCGACTTCGGCATCACCATAGTCATGGCTTTTTATTCGCTTTAATCCACTGATCGAATACGGCGATTTCCTTCTTCTGTGCGGCAATTATGTCCTTGGCCATACGGAGCATCTCTGGATTTTTTCCGTTCTGGAGTTCGGCTTGCGCCATCTCGACTGCCATTTGGTGGTGCATGCGCATGTTGGCCGCGAAGTCATAATCCACGTCACCAGTCATGGACATGCCGCCCATTTGTTTCATCATCTTCGAATGATCCTTCTGCTCGGAAGGCATCTGCATCGCTTCGCTTTTCGTGGGTTCTGCGGCATTAGTCCACGTCGGCGCTGCTGCCATTACCGCGACAGCCATCGCTACCACCCTCATCGACAAAGTGAACCGGCTAGAGCTGTTGTGCTTGATATGCTGTGACATTGTGAATCTCCTATTAGCGCCGAAGGGTTGGCACATGCATGCCATGGCCCCCGAACACGGAAATTGCTATTTCTGTACTGCATGGGGCTTGACTAACTCTGTTCGCCAGCCATTTTTCGGCAGATCTCTGCGCATTCACGGCAGGCCCTGACGCAATCTTCCATACCACCGACCTGTTCGCAGCTCTTCACGCAAGCATCACAGATCTCGGCGCAAACCCCACAAACGTGGTGGTGAAAGGTGGAACCACTCAACAAGAAATTGGCCGACGTCTGACAGATCTCGGCGCAGTTGATCATTAGGCGAAAATGTTCGGCCTCAAGGTGTTTACCCCCCGCCTCAAGGCAATGGGTCATCGCTGTATTCAGACAGGTTTTGTGGCAGTCGCTACACGCCTCAACGCAAGGCCGCAGGTATTGGTGAGTGTTTCTGTGAGAGGTAACCGGGGTGTCGCTCATAGCTATGTTCTCCATTGCATCCAAGGAAAGACAACACTAGCAGTGGTGCTGAGACCAGCGGCATTCGATAATTTCTATTAAAAACAACTGATCATTTCAGACTGATCGCGGATGAGTGATACTGCAGACAAGCACCAAGCGTAACGCGAGCAAGATGCTGTTAAATAGCATTCAAGTAAGTGCATACCCAAGGGCCAAGGGCTCATATTTCACCCTAGACCACGCTCGGCGGACAGTCGACTGAAATTAAAATTACATTTCTGTCAGCTCTTGGTTGGTTAACACTTCGTTGCGAATTGAGTTTAGTACCGAACGTCACCTAATAACGGTCGAAACACAAATTATAGGCGCGCTGTTAAGCATGCCATTAATTGAGTAAAGACCTTGCCTGACAGATATGTAATGTTAACGGCAGCTTTCTGACAGGTATCATTAGCTACTCTCTAACCATCAGTGAATTAGAGTTAGGAGAGGGTCATGAAATCATTGAAGGCAGTCATCGCTATTGCGGTATTGGCAGTTTCGTCCTTTGCCATAGCTGAGGGTGGAGGGGATCGCGTCTTTGGTCGGATGATGCAAGAAAATCAGCAGGCGATGGAGCAATATGCCATCAAAAATGGTAAGGCCATACCTGAGGTTGTTCATTACCAGTATGGTTTGAACCTTGATATCGCAAAAGTTATCAGTATGACCCCAACCACAGGATCTAGATACTGTGGGTTGGCCCCTTCGCGTATGACCTACGAAGACTCGAGTGGCAAGTTGAATACCCTCGAGTACCAAGTGCTGGTCAGTAATTGCCCTCATGGTGGCTGATCGCTTACGGTCCAAGTGCATTAGAGAAACTAAGGTTTATTTATGGAGCACCAAGTGGATAATTACATTCCGCTGACAAAAAAGTAATTTTTAGGTCATGCTAGCGTTATTTTAGATGTGAAACTATGCTGCTGCACGCAGGGTGTTCACCTGCATGCTTATAATCATAAATATTTCACATTAAAACTCTGCCAAGCAAAAGCCTGGGGTATTACATGAATAATAATAATAACTTTTATGGTCTTTCCCTCATTGCCCTTGGCATGAGTCTGGGGCAGGTTGCAGTGGCCGTTGAGCAAAAGCCAGAGGGGTTCATTGAGGGGAGCAGTTTTAACATTCTCAACCGAAATCTCTACTTCAATCGCGACTTTCGCAACGGTCAGTCCAGTCGAACGGGGAACGGTTACTCCGAAGAGTGGGCTCACGGAATTATCGGACGTTTTGAGTCAGGCTTCACACAGGGCACTGTGGGCTTCGGCATTGATGCATTCGCAATGCAGGGGATCAAGCTTGACTCGGGTGATGGCCGTTCTGGAGCCGGTGGCACAGTAGACATCATGCCCTACAACAGCAAGGGTCAGCCTGAGGATACCTATTCAAAAGTCGGTGGAGCAGCCAAGCTTCGCTTGCTAGATACGGTCGTCAAGGTTGGGGACGTATTTCCTTCCACGCCTGTTGTGGCGTATGGGGACTCACGACTGCTGCCTGAGAGCTTTCGTGGCGCCACGTTTGCCAACACCAGCATTGAAGGCCTGACCTTGCAGGGTGGTCGCCTGCATGCGATGAGCCAACCGAATTCAAGCAGCATGCGCGATGGTTTCGCTACGTTCTATGCAGGATCTGTAGACGCGCCTTGGATCGCCTACTTGGGTGGCGATTACACCGTTAACGAACATATCGGTGTGAGTCTCTATACCAGCCGCTTCAAAGATGTGTGGAACCAGTATTACGCTGGCACCACGTTAAGCTACCCACTTTCCGAGACTGTCGCGCTGATTGGTGGCCTGAACTACTACCGAGCAGTCGACGAGGGAAAAAAACTGCTGGGCAGCTTCGATAACAACATCTGGAGCGGTAAGACCGGTATCCAGTTTGGTGCCCACACGCTGACCGTTGGCTACCAGCGCAGCAATGGGGATGACGATTTTGATTTCTGATTCTATTTTCCTGGATAACTCTATCCAATACAGCGACTTCAACTCCCCGAAAGAGCAATCCTTGCAGCTACGCTATGACTTGAATATGCAGTCCTTTGGCATTCCTGGCCTGAGCTTCATGACTCGTTACGCGAAGGGCTGGGATGCTGACTACTCGAATGCGAACAGCGTCTATATGCGCCGAGGAGCTGATGGCGCTCCACTGCAGGACCAGAAGCGTTGGGAGCGAGACATCGAGGCTAAGTACATCATTCAAGCCGGCTCCCTGAAAGACATGTCCTTCCGTGTGCGCCAAGCGACGACTCGGGCTACCGCCTTCGAATCAGATTTGGATGAGATTCGTCTGATTGTGGAGTACCCGCTGCAAATTCTCTAAATCGAGCATTAGCTACCTAGCTCACCAGGTACAACCCGTCTCTTTGTTACTCCTTTGGTTGGGAGGCGGCTTAGGCGCCCTTGTGGCGCCTTTTTTTATGGTGCGCCAGGCATGGCGCGTTGCGCGCAAGCGCAACCAGTTTGGCTGTGGTGGCCACACTGGTGACTTGGAGGTGAAAGTCCTCTACACACCCGGCAAGGGGAAGTGTTAGCCAGAGGCAAGGGTGTCGCGGGTGACCGCGAATCTGAAGGAAGCCCGAGGCAAAATGCTGGCCTGACGAACAGGAAGCGGATTAGGCGGCACAGCGGGGTAAGGTAGCCATAATTGCCCAAGCCCAATACTTGCACGGAGCGCTGTGACGTAAATCCGACAGGCATAAGCAGGAAGGTCGCGCGAATTACCCTGGGAGATCTGTTTAGCCTGCCATGTGCTACCGGCATCGCGAGATGACGGGATGGGCGACAGAAGTCAACAGAGGCCGTAGTAGCTGCTCGAAACCGGAGCAATGAAGGGCTGAACCTGCCATGAGTGGATAGTCGGGTGTGATCTCTGCAGAGCGTAAAGCAGAAACTCCGCGTAGCGGGGGTCGAGACCATCAGGAGGTAGGAGCCGGAAGCTCCGAGGGCCGGTCTGGGCGCTTAGATACCGCAGGCGACACATCAACGGAACCAAACTCGCTGACGCTGTTTGTCAGTAGGCAGGAAGCGTTGTGCACCAGCCGATCCAAAATGGCATCGGCCAAGGTCGGATCGACGATAAGCTCATGCCATTTGTCCACCGGCATAGAGCGGTCATCCAGCAACTCCAGCATGTCGCGCCGTTGCTCGGCGGTAAGCGGCACAAGCCCCCAGTCGAGGATCAGCAGATCGGTCTTGGCGTAGCTGTCCATCAGTTTCGCGAAGAGGTCTTCCAGCAGGTGTGGCAGGCGCAGGTAGCGCACTCTGTAGCCGTTGTACCCACGCCCTTGGAGTCGCCATGATCAGGTTCAGCCCAACGCACTGCCACCAGCGTCGATCTCTATCAGCCGTGTTTTGACGCAGTTCCGATAGAGTTCGATCACCGATTGATTATAAAGGTCGCCCCCTGCCAGACCAAAAAATCAGACTGCTGGATGACGTTGCACAAACAATCATGGGGCGTGCAGTGGCGGACACAATCACTTCATGGCCTGCTTCCTTCCGAGGGTATGGATTCAACCGCGAGGCGTCGTCGGCGCATCAATCGGTAAGCTGCCGGGATGACAAATAGGGACAGTAAGGGCGCGGTAACCATACCACCGACCATGGGCGCAGCGATGCGGCTCATTATTTCGCTACCGGAACCGCTGCCCAATAGGATCGGTAATAGGCCAGCAATGATGACCGCCACCGTCATGGCCTTGGGTCGAACCCGCTGCAAATTGCTGCTATTAGCCCTCGCTCGGTACTGTCGCCGGCCTCTACACGTTCGGCCCAGGCGTTTTTCAAGTAGAGCAGCATGATCACGCCGAATTCGGCAGACACACCCGCCAGAGC
>RCMZ01000872.1_pt1 | contig 11939 bp, 8 predicted proteins | sample 2041141 | NCBI WGS metagenome assembly RCMZ01 (sample SAMN09708263, study PRJNA481090) | Wastewater metagenome, whole genome shotgun sequencing project. | biome: sewage; isolation source: Davis station wastewater (DW) | place: Antarctica: Davis Station | collected 2010-03-01
AAAACGTGATGTCTTCACGCAAAATTTCCTTGATCCGATTAGGAGAAAATTCTACTTCTGACGAGCGCTTTTTTCAGGGGGGATTACCCCTCGACAGCAAACCCACACACCGCTGCAGGCCGCTATTTTAGAGGCTTTCACATTTTATTGATGGTATGCAGCGGTGCTAAACGGCCGGGGATTTGTCCTAATTTGGTCCTAATTTGGTCCTAATTTGGTCCTAACGCAGACCACGATTTATCAGGCACAAAACACGGGAACTTGGGCGGTACCCGATTCCGATAAACATCTCCTGCCTATGCTCGCATATTGAGGGACACGGGCTCATTGGCGAATGGGGAGGACATTCTTCGCGAGCAGCGCTGCGCGCGGGTGTGACGACCATGATTATCGACGCGAAGATCAACGCAAGACTGAAAAGTAAGCTCAACCGGTAGAGAGATCAACGCTCTACGGTGCGGCGGGAGCTACGTTGGCAGTACCACCGCAGCCCAACACCCTGCTAGCCGAATGTTTTCATAAACGGCTCAGCACATCGCTTGATTGCAGCGACCACATGCGGAGCCTGCTCGCACAACTCAGTAGAACTGGCCAGCACCTGCCCCAATGCCTGCAACTGCTCACGGATCACTTCTTCTGGCCGCACCACATCACAGACCTTAGCGAAATCCAGTAGCCCTTGCCGCGATGCAAACAACGACTTATTGCCCGCCAGATCCAACGCCAATACATCATCTGGAATATAGGCCGTGGTGTTGACGATATCGTAAGCAGGCGCAAGCCGTGCATCGCGCTGGGTGGGGTCGGAATACAGCAGCCCAAAGTTCTTCAGATGCGCGTCGCCGTTGCCAACGATGCAGCTCAAGGTGACCATAGCGAATAGCTGCGCCAATGAGCCCTGCACTTGCTCGGATGGGCAGTACAGACGGATAGCCTTGGCGATGGCGGAATAGCTCTTGCTGTACTTCTGCTCAGCAGCCAACCCCATCAGTGCTGCCATGTCTTCGAAGCCAATGGGATTGAGCTGCTCATCGCGGTCAAAGCGGCGCATGACGAAGAGCTTAGCGTTGTCGGACAGGTAGAACTCCGGCACCGTAATCCCCGCCTGTTTAGCCACCGACATGCAGAGGAATTCATTGATCGCCAACCCCGGAAACTCATCCCGGCCACTCTTGATGATCAGGTCAGAGGTCTTCGAGGTGAAGCGCTGCGGGGCAGTATCCTGATGCTCCGGCACCAGCACTTTGGGCTGCACACCCGAGATGCCGGCGCGCAGAATGTAGCGGTCGACTAGGCCGGTGAAAATATCCTCAGCGCCATCCCAAGCGAGGATTTCTTCCAGCCTTTCTCCGGGGAACTGTTGTCGCCGCAACAGCGCATCGACCTCTGGGGAACTCACCGTCACCCGCCCGATAGGAGAGCTGCTGCCAGACAGTGCCAGCAGCAGCATCGGGTCGACGTTTGCCACTTTGGCTAGGCGGTTACGCAACTGCTCTAGGACGTAGCCCTCAGGCAGGTTCATCTGAAAGATCGGGTGCAGTTCCCGATGACGGTACTCATCCAAACGCACCGGCATCAGCAAACTGATCGCTGCCTGCGCCTTGGCGTCTTCGTGGTAGCGGAACAGATAGTCCCCGGCACTAGCAATGATCTTCCCACTAGCACCCTCTGGCGTCGCAACCTGCAGCACAGTCGTCATCAGTCGAAGACTCCGTGGATTTCATCCAGCGTGGGCATGGCTGCTGGCACAACACTGAGCTCGCAGTCGAGAGCTGCCAGCACTCGCGCATAGGCCAGCATGCCCACCGACATATCGCCCTTTTCGATAGCGATGATTTTCTGCCGGGTGAGGCTTGCCAGCGAAGCGAGCGCAGCCTGAGTCAGCCCGCGATTGAGGCGGCGCTGCCGAATCTGCTCGCCGAGGCGTAGCGTGATGAGGGAATAGTCCATGTTATGAATACGCTACTAAATATAATTTATGTATCGTATACATAACTTATAAAAAATCAACGCTGCGGCTGATACTCAGGTCTGAAAAAGGGCCAAGAAGTTTGTGAGCCGAATAGCCGGAATATTCGGCTCACGTAATGAACCGAATACCCGCCAGTGATCTACCAAAATCCCATCGCCAACGGCCAACCTAGCTACTTGCACCAACTCTGTATTGGGCTGCACGTCGGTTTTCTCAAACGGCCAGAGTGCTGATCGGTGAAAGCGTCTTTTAAGCACGCAGCTACGTGATATCTGAGTCCGAATGCCTTTACGGCGACTCAAGATTCCAATCTCAGGCACTTACTTTTTGGCCATGAGAACTAAGGCTGACGTTTTACTCGTTCAACCTTGAAGATCACAGCCTAGCCAATCACCTCCTGCGCAGTATTGATCGGTGTCTCGATCTGAGCGATTTGCGCCATTACCTCGCCGATTTCTATAGCCCTATTGGGCGGCCGTCGATTGATCCTGAACTAATGCTCCGCATGCTAATCGTGGGCTATTGCTATGGCATTCGCTCCGAGCGCCGTTTATGTGAAGAGGCGCATCTGAATCTGGCTTACCGCTGGTTCTGCCGGCTGAGCCTTGAAGATGAAGTCCCCAACCACTCAACCTTTTCCAAAAAACCGACACGGCCGTTTTCGGGATAGCGACTTGTTTCGTTGGTTGTTCAATGAGGTGCTGCGTCGTTGCATGGACGCAGGCCTAGTCAAAGGCCATGACCTGCTGCGTCATGGCTTTAGCTGAAAGCAACAGAGCAGGTATCGAGAGCAGGCAAATTAATGCAGGCACTACTGTGGCCATCAGCAGCACGCTGTGCAGTGCAGTTTCGCTCTGCTCCAACACCTGAGTTCCCGCCCCCTGCTGAAATCCGGCCAGTTGCAGAACCAAGCCACTAAGCCCTGCACCTATAGCCAAGCCGACTTTCTCACCCCAGATCCACAGCCCAGTGAAGGAGCCTTCCTCGGCGATCCCCGTTCGTGCGCGCTGCAGGGCGATGATGTCGGGGACGATGGCAAAGCAGAACAGCTGCTGACCGGCGTTGGCTATACCGAACAAAGCAATGGCAATGCCTAAGCCGACGGAGCCGTACATAATCAGCCAAAGAGAGGCTGTAGCTATTGCGTAAAATACCGTGGCGACAACGAAAGCTCGGTGCTTACCTATGCGCCGCGACAGCCACGCCCAACACCACGTGGTAGCGACGGTGAGCAGGGCCATACCAGCGAAGATACTTGGAATAGTGCCCTCTTTATTGCCCAGCCAGTATTTGTCGTAAAACGGCAGCATGGCAGTACAAACACTCACTGAAATCATCTGCACCATAAAACACAACCACAACCAGGTGAACGCGCTGTTGCGAAAAGGAGCCAGTATGTTCCTCGGTGGATGCGCGACGGGACGATGCACGGGAATACCGCCAGTTCCAAACACCGCGCTGGCCATGCCGGCAAAAGCGATCAACCCAACCAATATGCCCATTTGCGCATACCCCTTCTCACCACCGCCGGATGCACTCACCAACCAAGGCGCCAGACTGCCCGCCAAAACGAAGCCAACCGCAAGTAGTCCACTGCGCCAAGCTGCCAACTTGGTGCGCACATGGGGGTCGTCGGTGACTTCTGTCAGGAGCGTGGCATAGGGGACGGTGAAGAGCGAGTAGGCGGTGGATGTGAGAGTGTAAAAGGCAATCACCCAAGCCAATGAGTAGTGCCAGTCAGTAAAGGTCGGCGGCGTGAACATCAAAGCAAAAGCCGCAAGAAACATCAGGCTGCCGAGAGCCATAAGCGGGCGGCGACGACCCCAACGGGTGTGCAGACAGTCTGACCAGCGACCGATCAGCGGATCACTGATCAACTCCCAGAGTTTTGGAATCAGTAGCCCGCCACCAGCCATGCCAGCCGGAATGCCAAGCGTTTCGGTCATGAAAAAAAGCAGCAACACTTGCGGCGTGAGGATAAAAATTGCTGGGCCGAAGCTGCCCAGACCGTAGGCAGGCGCGAAGTACCGCGATGGCAGATTTGAGGTGCTAGGCATAGTACTTCCTTAGGGTCACAGCAGGAGACCAAGAGCCTTGGCACGAGCAACGGCCATGGTTCGGTTACTGACTTTCAGCTTAGAGTTGATGTGTTTGGCGTGGGTTTTCACGGTATGCGGAGAGATCGAAAGTACGTTGGCAATTTCACCATTGGGATATCCCTTGGCGATCAGACTGAGAACGGCTAATTCTCGCTGGCTTAGCAGTTCGAGCGGTGCAGACGGCCGCGCGCCTGCAGGTTCTGGCGAAGAACTGCGATCACTATCGAGAAGCAGCATGCCCTCCGCCTGAGTGTTATTGAGCAGATTATGCTGACCCTGACGCATGGCCATGGCCGTTGCTGAGGCCAACAGACGTTCCGCTTGGGTTAAGTCACCACGTAGGCGGCGGACTTCTCCGAGGGCGTAAAGGGCTTGGCAAACCACGATATCGAAAGCATTACCCTCTGCTCGCTCTAGTACAGCGTCGAGGAGAGTGCCGGCTTGGATTAGGTCGCCCTTAAAGCAAAGGGCTTCCGCTTGGAGCAAGCCCATCAAGGCATGCAACTCAGGGAAAGAGCTGGGCGGAGAAAGAGCCAATTCGCCGTCATATTGTTCGCGCAAACGCGACAGAATTTTGCTGGCTGAACTCTGCTGCTGGTTACGTAGCCATATTCGGGCCGTACTAAGAGTCAGCACGCTACGATAGAGCACTTCGGCAACACCCCAGGCATGCATCAGCCGTTGAACATTTGCGAGCCGCTGTTGCGCCGCAGCAAAACGCCCATTATTTGCTTCTAGTTGGGCAAGCAATGCATGCGCATACAGGCTAACCGGACTGCGGCACGCCTCGGTCAGCAGCAAACCCGCCTCCAAAGAGTCACGCGCTTGACGCTCTTGACCGGTGAGTATCAATAACCAACCACGTCGAATCGACTTACCGCCTTGTAATAATGCTGAACCAGAGGTCTGTGGTAGCAACATCGCGACCTGATCAAGCGCTCGTAGAGCTTTAGGCAGATTCCCGGCCAGCTCCTCAAGTTGTGCATGATCGAGCGTAAGCAGGCACTCAAAAAGTACCTCGCCTTTGCGCCGAGCGAACTCAATGCCCTGTTGCTGTAAATGCTTCGCCGTAGTGATGTCGCCCAGCGCCAAACTGGCACGTGTCAGGCAGGACAGGCAGAGAATCATTTGCGGCCATAAGCCGTCTCGGGCAAGCCCATCGAGAGCGCGAAAGCCGAACTCAAGGGCTTTTTTAGCTCGCCCCTGGTGCAGGTAAAGCTCGGCGCTCAGGGCCAAAAACAGGTCGCTATTCTGCTCTACAATCAGTTGCATCGCGGTTTCGGCCGACTCTAAGCGGCCACCCAACAGTAGCGCTCTGGTAACAACTTCCAAGGCCTGGTGGTGCTGTTCAATCCAGGTAAGGCCGAGTTTGTCGATGCCCTCCAGCAGATAACTCAAGTTCTGCCCCGCGTACAGCTCTCGCAGGGCGACCTGCCCCACTGAAATCAGCGCACGAGAAGTGTCCGGGATCGCCATCGCATAACGAAAGGCTTCTACGTGCGCACCCGCTAGGTGCAGCCAGATACTTGCTGCGAGCAAGGGTGCTGCTTGGTCTGGATAACGCTCCTGCAAGATGCGCTTGAGTGGCGTAAACAGCGTGAAGCGATCCTCAGAACCAGGCAGACAATGCAAGAAGCTTTGTTGCTCAAGTAGCTGGCGCAGAGCCAGGGGATCGTCTGCAAGAAACGCGCAGAGCGGACCATCGACAAACGGCGCGTGGGCAATAATACACAACAAAGACAGCATTTTCGGTGACAGCCCTTCGAGCACCTCAATGTCTAGATAGTCCTGTATGTGCGAATTGCGATGGAGCATGCCATTGGCGCGAAAGCCTGCCGTCTGCAGAGACATTAAATGCAGGCGTATGCCAGCTACCCAGCCGTCACTCTGCTGCTGCAGGTCGGTAACGGAGATACTCCGCCCCATGTTTAGCCGAGAAAGAAGTAGCTCCGTTTCGCTATAGCTTAGCGCCAAAGCCTCACCATCCAACAAAAGCAGCTCACCACTCAGTAACCAGCGACCGATCCGCCACGCCGGTCGACGGCGCGTACAGATCAGCCACTGCAGCGAAGAAGAGCACTGGCTTATCTGTCGTTCAAGCCACTTATCCGCGGCCTCTTCAGCGCAGTAGCCATCCAACACAATCAGGCAATCTGATTGTTTTCTAAGGGCTTCTTCAACTGCAAAAAAAGATGGGCTGGCAAGATTAAGTAACCCAGTAAGCCCAGCACAGAGTTGCTCAAGGCCACCTTCGGCGTTGTGCAGATCAAGCCACAGCGCCCGAGGATGGTGAGAATGCTCGCTAAACTGCCGAGCCAGTTCAGTCTTACCAAACCCAGCCGGGGCATGCAGGAGGCGAATGCGCCGGCAATGCTCTGGTTCTAATCTTTCCAACAGACGGCTACGCACGATCAGGCCTGGTTGTTTCGGCACCTCGCTTGGCATGATCATTGTGACGTCCCTCTTGCCGGGGTTAATTGTCGAATGTAACGCTCAATCCGCAATCTTTGCCTTCGGCAAAACCACTCAATAGCGCAAAGAAAGCATCAGCATCAACTGCCTGCTCAGGAGAGAATACGCCAGGCCCCTTAATCGCGCCCTGCTGCAATAAAGGCAGGAAAAGCGCATGAGGAATCCCGGTCACCGAGTTCATGCCATTGCCTGGCACACGCTGCAGACGCGCACCCGCACGGGCTGGCCGGCCATCTTTTAGCCCCGCGGCATAAGCCAGAATGCCAGGCGCATCGACAGCTTCATTTTCTTGCAAACGTTCACGACGCTTCTCACGGCCACCGTCGCTGGTCAACACAGCCGCCGCTTGTTCCAGGCTCATGGCGCCAGCACGCACCTGATCCGCCAGCTGGTGCAAATCGTCGATGATGCTATCGACACCCAACATTCCGTTCAGACAATTACGCAATTCCGAAAAATGCCGGGGAAAAGTTACCGCCTCCGGGTGGCCAATAGACCAAATGGAAAGCTCTCCGTAGCCCGGATAATCAATCTGGCAGTGCTCCAAAGGCAGGCGCTCTTCTAACGCGCCATTTCGTATCAGGGGAATTTTCTCGGTTAGGCAATGCACCAAATGCACCGCTGCAGCATCGGTATTCGCTTCGGTCTCATCGAAGAAACCGTCGTCTTCATTGTTAGCGTTAGATAGCCGCCAAGCTGAGTAAAGCTCGTGTACTACATCTAATTGCTCAGCGGCCTTGACCGCTAACAGATTGGCAATGCCAGGGCTGGCACCAAGCCCGATGATTGCCGTGACGCCTTTTTGCTTGGCCTCTTCATGCAGCGCAAGCATATCTAGAGTTGGCTCCCAGTCATCGCATATGTCGCAGTAATGTTTTCCTTCGGCGATGGCTGCGCGCAGCACGGGGAGGCCGAAACGGAAGAACGGGCCAGACGAGTTGAGCACCACATCGCACTGGCTGATAGCCTGACGCAGACTGTCTTCGTCTGTGATGTCTAAATGAATCGAGCGGATACGTGGATCATTCAGTGACTGAGCGAAACGGGCCGCCCGGTCGTGGTCGATACCGGCAAGGATGATCTCTTCGACAAACGCAAACCCCAGCGCGGTGCGCGCAGTGGTTCTGCCCATGCCGCCGCCACCACCGATGGATAATACTTTCATTAAATTCACCTGCTAAGTTGCAATTGGCTGGCTGGGCACGCAGGCCCAGCCGACGTAAATTTAGGTTTAGCGAACACCACTTTTGCGCAGCGCCGCAGGTGTGTAGTCACTCATCTGTACTTTGAAGCCATACTCAAAACTTCTCTTTTCCTCGTTTTTCATGCCGAGGGCCAAATAGCGCCCCGCCTCTAGGTCGTAAAGTGCCTCCAGTGTGTAGCCCATAACTTGATGATCAAAGTACTGCTGAGCATGCCCTTCACCGACGCGCCACAACTTGCCGCGACCGTCAAAGTGGTCGGCGAGAGCTATCTGCCAGCTGTCTTCATCCACATAAAAAATGCGTTTGGCGTAAATATTGCGCTCACCCTCTTTAAGGCTGGCCTCCACAACCCAAACACGATGCAGTTCATAGCGAGTCAGATCCTGGTTGATGTGCCCCGCTTTGATAACTTGCTCGTATTTAAGTTTTGGTGAATCCAGCTCATAGCTGTTGTAGGGGATGTACACCTCGCGTTTGCCCAGCAACTTCCAGTTATAACGATCCATAGCACCGCCAAACATGTCGAAGTTATCGGTGGTGCGTAACCCATCTGAGGCAGTACCTGGGCCGTCATAGGCCACCTGTGGCGCGCGACGCACACGACGTTGGCCAGCGTTGTAGATCCAGGCCAAGCGCGGTTCCTTCAACTGGTCGAGAGTTTCGTACACCAACAAGACGTTCCCAGCCAAACGTGCAGGCGCCGTGACTCTCTGCTTGAACAGCTGCAGCAGGTTTTGTGCACGTGCAGGCTCGATTCCTTCGACCTGTGACGGCTCGACAATTTCCTCTTCGAAATGCACCGTCGTGAAGTCACCATTCACTTGAGGAGTCACTTGTGTAATCCAGCGCCGAAAGTTACCGCCGTGATAACGTGCCTCATGGTTCCAGATGACTTCACTGCCTGTTTTGGGCAGCGGAAATGGGTAATAGCTGGTGGTGAAGTTTTCGATGCTCAAGCCATTCGTGCTGAGCTTGGTGGTTTTGGCATTGGTCGCCGCAGCGTCGTAAAGGCGTTGTGGCAAGGCGAGCGTACGGTGAGTCGGGTAAACCGGCAGATGATACGTTTCCGGATAACGACGCAGCATCGCCAACTGCCCATCACTGAGGTGCTCACGGTACTGCTCGGCATTCTCGGCAGTGATCACAAACAACGGCTTTTCCCCGGCAAAAGGATTGGCTAGAAAGCCCTTACTGTCGACACTTGCCGCATCCGTTGCCAGCCCACCGGTCCAGGCTGGAATAGTGCCTTCTTTATTTCCCGCAGCTTCAGCGCCCGTAGGCGTGAGGCCTGCAAAGTCAGCCGCGACCACTTGCAGGTTGAAACAACCCGCAGCCAGGCAAGCAGCAGGTAACCATAAATGCTTTTTCATGGCGTTTTCCTTGAATTAGAAACTGGCACTGACACTGGCGGCGATATAGTCCCGGTCAGTAGTCGGGTTGTATTCACCACCGAAGAAGTCGGTATATGAGAGCGAGGCGCTATAGCGATTCTGGTAACTGGCGTTAAGTGCTAGATACACAGACTTAGCGCCCTCATTAAAGTTAGGGCCATAACCATCGACGTCGTGTGACCAGGCAACCTCAGGGGTAAGATTGACACCTGCAAAGACGTTGCTGTATTCAAGGTTGGTGGCTAGACGGTAGCCCCAAGAGCCACCGGTATAAAAGCCGTGTCCATTACAGTTGCCTGGGTTATCGGTGTTTAGCAGTCCCTCACACACCCCCGGAACGCCAACCTCGCCGTAGCCATAGATAGAGTCGCGACCAAAACGCAGCTCTCCAGGCCCGCTCTTCAATCCGTTGATGCGGTTGTAAGCCACTTCACCCATAAGTGTCATACGATCCGCGCCAGCAATCTGATCGATAAAGTGGATAGCGGACATTTGCACCTGAGTAACGGGCATACGCTTATATCCAGCAATGTAAGCGCCTGGCTGCAGAGGCCCACCCTGGATGACTTCAGGACTGATTGGCTGCCCAACCCCGCCCCATGCCGGCGGTAGGCTAGTGACCGAATCCAAACCAAGTGCTGCGTAGGTTAGATCAGTGCTATTGAGCTGAAGCGGCATGTTCGGGCGATAGCTCAGCTCGCCGCTGACAGACGTTGTGCCCAAGGTAGTCTGAAAGCTCAGGCCATAAAGGCGCATGTCTTCGGGATATTCAATGAGATAGCCAGCGTTTGGCGCATTACCGACAATATTGGGATCAAAGTTCGGATCAGTCGCGTCGAGAACCTTGCTGCTGCTCATGCTGTAAACGGGCAGCCGGCTATGCAGGTTCATGGTGTAAAAACCAATTTCTGTATCGTTCAGCTCAGGAACAAACCAGCGCACAGCAGCCCCATACTGTCCACCGTCGCGAGCATCGCGATCCTTAAAACGCGGTACCAATAAATTGCCAGCATTATTGCGGTTGTAGTCACTGCCATAAATTACGTTGCGGTCATTGCAACCATCGGCAGCCACGTCAGTACCCGAGAAAAATGTGCCGCAGTTGTCCACAACTGTTTTGGCCCACTGCAGTTGGTAGAACGTCTCCACCGACAGGTTATCGGCCAAGTCTTGGCTGAGATAGAACATGTTGACCGGGATCAGACCCTCTTTGATCTCGGCGCCAGGACGGCGAAAAGCGGCGACATCAATTGGGTTTATCTGGTTGACGCCGCGAATAAATAAGTTCTCGCCCCAGCTAACAACCTGCTTACCCAAGCGCACGTTGCCCGATAGATCATTTATCTGGTAACCGGTGTATACAAATGCATCGAGGAACTCCGCACCGGATGCCTTTGCGCTGCGAGTGCGGCCATGATCATCAATGTCATAGAGTCGCTGCTCGCCGTCCTTGAGTTCAAAGTCATACCAGTACTTGCCTCGCAGGAAAACCCCCGAGTCGCCATACTTTAGCTCTAGGTCATGCACACCTTTAAAGGTGTTGGAAATAACGTCGCCTTTCTTGAAATTCAACCTGCCATCGTCGGATGACAAGGTCGAAGCTTTACCTCCGTTGCCAACCCCTACGAAGTCCCGATCTGGATCGCGCACGGCCCAACTGGTACCCATCGACAAGTTGCTGTCGAAGCTGCCCTGAATCTCCCCTAGATCAAAGCTCACCGCCTGAGCGTGGGGCGCCAGAATCATGGCTGCTGAAAGTAGTGGCAGTAATGCGGGCTGCCGCGCCTTAGCCTTTTTTATTTTTAGTGTCATAGCTCCTCCCATGAAGGGGGCATCCCTTCGGAGGAGTCAGATTCGCAGCGCCGGCATCACCCGGGAATGACTCTTAGAGGGTATTCACCAATACCTCCTTACTAAATGGATGTAAGCGTCCGCCCAACACACCTTGCGTGAGTTAGGTCGGCACCCACTGATGCGGCAGCAGTTGCCCAATCTCACTCGCTCGCTGTGTCGGTAACCGCATCAGCACATCTTTGAGATAGGCGTACGGATCATGCCCATTCATACGCGCCGACTGGATCAGGCTCATGATCGCCGCCGCCCGCTTGCCGCTGCGCAGCGACCCGGCAAACAACCAGTTCGAGCGACCAAGTGCCCACGGCCGTATCTGGTTGTCGGGTAGTCAGACGCGGTTACCCGCGTCCAACCCCCTAAGAACCGTGCATTCGAGTTTCCCAGCACACGGCTCAAGCCTCTGCGAAGGTACCTTCAGGCACCCGGTTATACATCATCGACATTGGCAAATGGCCCTTCCCTTGGGCAGCGCAGGTGGTAGATCTCAAGATTAGTTGCCGCGTCTGTCCCACCATGACTCAGCTTCACAACATGGCGGCTATTCCACGGTGTGTCTTTGGTGACCGGCCTAAGACAATCGCAACACCGGCTACCTTGCTGTAACCATACCCGGTACAGCTTGGCTCGGCTCTTTGGAGAGATCAGCATTCTCTTGCCCCATCGGGATTCAAAGTACTCATCCCATGCGGGGTCGTGAGGGTTGGCAGCGGCCTTGATCTTGATATGTCGCACAATGAGCGTGTCAGAGGCGTCCACTAGCGTGTACTGACGCTTGCGTCCATCGGCACATTTTTCAGTACAGGAGAACACCTATCGGCGCGCCCCTTGTACTTTGAAATACCGATCCTTTAGGTGTGTTGTAAGCGTCCGGGCAACACACCTACCTGACAGCGCCCTCTAAGGCGATGGTGTCCACCTGATTTTAAGTGGACACCATTTCTAGCCT
>RCMZ01000873.1_pt1 | contig 11927 bp, 14 predicted proteins | sample 2041141 | NCBI WGS metagenome assembly RCMZ01 (sample SAMN09708263, study PRJNA481090) | Wastewater metagenome, whole genome shotgun sequencing project. | biome: sewage; isolation source: Davis station wastewater (DW) | place: Antarctica: Davis Station | collected 2010-03-01
CTCCAGGTGCAATCCACTTCGAGGTGGTGCTCATCTGCAAACAGCTGGAACAGTTGCTTTTTGTTGGCGTCAGACAGGTAGCTGATCCGAGTCAGTAGCGTTCGACGGCTTTTGTAGAGCGGGTCATTTTTACGCCCTCTGCGGCCCAGGATGTCGTGTTGCACACGCCGGGGTAATCTGAACAGAGCTTTCAAGCTATTGATTAATAAAGAATTTAATCGGTTCAAGTTTAGCTTGGAATACTTTTTGGTGTCCGAAATATCTGATTTTGCTTTCAACTGATAAAAATGACGCGCCTAAATCCAAATTTCAGATGTACTTTGATGGTACGAAGAGAACGGCCAAACTGCAGTTAAAGGCGCAACAGTAATCATTTGCTAGCGATGAAGCACTGCATTTTAATTTACCTGCTAAAGCCACAAGCATTAAAAATGCGGCACTTGGTAGCAGTACCATTTCAGCAGTATTCATTTTCCGCAAATTATTTTTAGAAAATCACTGAATAATTATCAATCGCATAAAAGCATTCTACCTTCTGCACGGTGACGCAACCTAAAAACATGTAATTGAGTTTTTATGGTGACCGCGCCAAGCATGTGGATTTGAACTGAGGACCGCTTGTTTGATGCAATATATACGCAATGACAGAGAGCTACATCGGTAATCCACGCGAAAAATAGCAGTTCTCGTAAGTAGAATAACTAGTCCAGCCTATTTTTTGTCTTGAATGGTTCTGAGAATTGTAGAATTAGAAAATTAACAACCGACAATATTATCGCTATCTCATAACGCCCATAAGCCACTGAAATGCCGATAGCAGCTGTATTCCATAAACTCGCTGCCGTCGCAGTACCTTTTACTGTATTTTCACCTTTAAAAATAGCACCACCACCGATAAAGCCCATGCCCGTAATAATAGCGTACATGATTCTCGCCTCAGGCTGCGAACCGTGATAAATATCTACAGCGACTAGCATGAAAGCACACGATGCAATACCTACCAATGGAAAGGTTCTGAGCCCTGCACCCTTATCTTTCATCTCACGGTTGAGAGCAATCGGTAGTGAAAGTATGAAAGCAATTCCTAATTGAAAAAGATGATATCCCATCAATTTCAAGCTCAAGTCGAATTCAAACATTGCTGTACGCTCTGTAAAAGGGAGTTAGTAAGTTAGGCTGGTTTTGCGCTGAAGCCAACCTCATCACCCAGCTAATAAAACTCAGTAAATATTGCTAAAGAATGATGATTGCTGGCTTATGCCTTATGAGTTCAAATCTTATAAACACACATGTATGAATAGGCTTTAATTCACAGAAGATGATTTATTACCGCGTAATTTACCAATAAGGCTAACAAAAGCCACGACGATAACACCGACGATTAAACCTACTAAAGCATTTAAGAGCATGGTGGTTATGTCTTCAAACACTCCTGTCAGGTGCGCTAAGTCTTCAACTTCATGATGTAAAAAATCAATTCCATGCACTAAGATTCCGCCGCCAACTAGAAACATCGCTAACGTCCCAGCAATAGATAAAAACTTCATCAGCTTTGGTGCCGCAGACAATAAAAACCCGCCTATTTTCTGCTTAGCATTACCCGTCTGCTTCATTAGGTATAAACCTAAATCATCCATTTTGACGATACCCGCTACCAAGCCATAAACGCCTACGGTGATAGCAATGGCAATAATGGAAAGCACTAAGCTTTTTTCTAGAAGAGTCGCTCCAATTGCTGAGCCTAGCGCAATGACAATGATCTCTGCCGACAGGATAAAATCTGTACGCACCGCGCCTTTGATTTTATCCTTTTCAAAAGCAACCAAATCAACTGTTTCATCAGCATTGGCGCGTAGGCGCGCGATTTGCTCTTCATCATGAGACAAAAGATGCGGCCAGAATTTATGAATTATTTTTTCAGCACCCTCATAAGCCAAATAGAGACCGCCGCACATTAATAAGAAGGTGACTAAAGGTGGGTAAATGGCACTGATGAGCAGTGCTGATGGCACTAAAATAAGTTTATTAACGAATGACCCTTTAGCGACTGCCCAAACCACAGGCAGCTCACGGTCTGCTTTAACACCGGAAACTTGCTCAGCATTGAGCGCTAAATCATCACCCAATACTCCCGCAGTTTTTTTAGCGGCAACCTTAGTCATGAGTGAAACATCGTCTAATATCAGACTGATATCATCAAGTAAGGTTAGTAAACTGGCACCTGCCATGTACGCTCCTTAGCGTCTATTTGCATAAATGTATTGATACGCTTGCTTAGCAAAGGTTTCAGTATGAGCGGACTTAAATGTTAAGTGATAATATTTTTAGCTTCTTGCTTACGGTGCTTAAGTGATGCAAGTAAAGCCCAGCCAATGAAAGCGATACCAATAAGACCAGTCACCAATTCTGGCACATGGAATCTCATCGATAACAGCATAATAATAGCTAATGCACCAATCGCATAATGCGCACCGTGCTCAAGGTAGATAAACTCATCAAGTGTGCCTTTTTCCACCAAAAATATGGTCATAGAACGCACGAACATAGCACCAATCGCTAGCCCTAGCATGATAATGATGACGTCATTAGTGATTGCAAATGCACCAATCACACCATCAAAACTGAATGAAGCATCTAGCACTTCAAGATATAGGAAACCGGCGATACCACCTTTCAAAATGGCACTTCCTGCTGCTGTACTAGTGCCATTACTTTCAAGCATACCCGATACGATTTGCACGCCTAAGTAGATTAAGACACCCCAAATGCCTGCAATCAATACCGCAGGAGCCTGTACTTCAGTCACCCATGTTAGGGATAACATTAAGATTGCGAGCGCCACAAATACACTCATAGCGTTTACTTGACCGAGTTTTGCCAAGCGGCTTTCAAGCCAATCAAACCAATGCACTTCTTTTTCATCAAATAAGAAGTTTAAGAACACTAACAGTAAGAACATACCACCGAAGGCTGAAATCTCAGCATGATGCTCTAAAAGTTTTGCCGAGTATTCTTTGGGATCATTTAATGCCAAGTTAACCACTTCCATCATGCCGAGGTCTGCGGTAACCGCAACAATAACAATTGGGAAGACTAAACGCATACCAAATACAGCGATTAAGATACCAACGGTTAAGAAGATCATTTTCCAAAATTTGTCCCAGTTTTTGAGCACTGAGGCGTTAACCACCGCGTTATCAAACGATAGCGAGATTTCCATGACGGCCAAAATAGCGGTAATCGATAGCGCAGATATCATCCCGCCCATACCACTGTGTGAATATCCCCACCACGCTGCCACCATTAAGGCGATAGCGGTAAAGATAAAATCCAAATAAAAATGTCTCATGGCTATCCTGTCTGATTGCGTAAGGCTAATGTCGGTTTACTATCGGCTCTCACTATAAAAGGGTGAGTCAGAGCAAAGGTTATGCACGACGACGGATCACCAATCGCTGGTGTAGTCTGCGCGATACAATATGCTAATCATCTACATTCGCCGCTAGGGCACTCAACTGCTGTTTAAGCGCTTAATTTTAAGAGTGATGCGCTATTGCTTGTGCTTCCAACTCCGCTTTTAGTGCAGGTGCAAGCTGCAGTTGACGTGCAAGTTCGTCAAGGTAGGCTCGCTCCATATAGCTTTCCTCATCGACTACAAGAATGCTGGCGAGGTACATCTCAGCTGCAATTTCCGGGGTCTTCGCTGCTAAAGCTAGGTCAGCTGGATCGAGAGGTTTGCGCAACTCTTGTTGGAACCATAATTGTAGCTGCGGCTCGTTGGTGAGCTTGGCGATTGCATCATCAATAAGCTGCCGCTCGCGCTCATCAATGTGACCGTCCGCCTTGGCTGCACAAATAAGTGCGCGAAGAATAGCTTGGCTATGCTCTTCCATGACTGCTGGGGACACACGATCCACTGTCTGCGGTTGATGTTGTGTATAAGGTGCGCTGGGCTGTCCCTGACCCCGATTTTGATTGTTATTTTGCCAGTTACTATAAGCTTTATAGGCCACGACACCCAGCGCTGCTAAGCCACCATAAGTAATAACATTGCCACCTACCTTGCGTGCCTTTTTACTGGACATCAGTAAGCTGATAATACCGCCACCCAAAGCACCACCACCAATACTGCCAAGCAGACCATTGAGTGCTGTATTGGGCTCGTTTGGAGCTGCTGGATTTGTCTGATTGGATTGTGCTGTATTCTGCCCTTGCAGTAATTCTTTACCTGAGTTGAGAAGCTGATCGAGCAAGCTGCGAGTATTCATCTATGTCTCCATTGCAAATGATGGTTGATCCGAACTTATTGACAGGATAGTGGTTAACTGGTTCTAAATGCTGAAACTTTTTAGTGATACAGCTAGGCTTGCCTGACCTTTACATTCACGCTTGAGCGGGTCTTTAAAGCATCAAATAATGTTTGTTAAAAGTTTTTAGCGCAAGCTTAAATAATGCATATTTTTAAGCTTGAATTAAGGCTGCGTCTGTAACCTTGGCATCGTAGACACACAATTTCGTTGTGCTGCAGCTTCCAGACAAGGAAATAACTATGAAAACTTTAACTACATTATGTATGTCCGTTGCTTTAATGATGGGCGCAGGTTTAGCTCAAGCTGATGTCAGCCCAGCTAAAACAGTTGAACTAAGCACCTCAGGCGCAATTTTAGCCTTTGATAAACTTGACCAGACAGCTTTAGCGCAGCATCCAAAGGCCACCATAGTGGACACAGAGCTTGATGAGTCGTACGGCCGCTATATTTACCAAGTAGACCTGCGTGATGATAAAGGCCAGAAATGGGAAGTTGAAATGGATGCCGCTACTGGTGAGATTTTGAAAAACCGCCAGGATGATTAATCCTTAAAGAAACCTGCTGACAAAGCTGCGTAACTCTCCATGGTGAGAACTCTTTCTAAAGCCCTACCATGGGGGGCTCGTTAACCATGCACAACTTGAAGCCATGCAGCGCGTGGCATTACGTATACAGTTTGTGAACAACCCTATTAAAATCAATACATTAGACTTACAGTATCGGCCTTCCAAATATAGAATTTTGATTTTCAAACGCTAAAACATATTGATTGTGTCAGCATTCATTAATTCAAATACCCCCCTGCTACAACTAAACGAGATATTTATGTACTTAAAGGCTACAAAGCGTCCTGGGCGTTCGATGCAAGCTCGTATCTGGATGTGGGTAATGCTGTGCTTGCTGGTGGTTGCTGCGTTCCAGTTGCATACGCAGCGTCTTGATTATCGCCTGTATTACTGGCTCAAAACTCACATGCACGCTGATGATTGGCAGGATCGTGCAGTATGGTTACCAAACTATCGTGTCGAGATCGACGCTAAGCCTGTCATTGGTATAGACAACAACCTCTCTGGTCTGACTTATGACCGTGATTTGGGCATGCTATGGACTGTTATCAATGGCCCTAACGAGTTGGTTGCTTTAAGCCGAGACGGAGATGTGCTCGCACGTTATAGCCTTGAGGGGTTCAGTGACGTGGAGGCAGTAACTTATATTGGTAATGGCCAATTGGTCGTTGCGGAAGAACGTAAACAAAACCTAGTTATTATAGATATCCCAGTGAGTGTTGATGGCAGGCTACTTACCAGTGGATCTCTGAATAAGGAAAAATATCCATCACTCAAACTTGCATTCTGGACTGAGGACAATAAAGGTTTAGAAAGCCTTGCCTACGACCTTAAAAATGATCGTCTGTATGTGGCTAAAGAGCGTGACCCTATCCAATTGCTTGAGGTGAGCGGTCTGCGTGCAAGCTTAGATGAAGGACTTCCTGTAAGTGTGCGTAATCTATCAGACTGGATAAGAGATAACGTATTCGCAACCGATGTATCGTCGGCCACTTACGATGAAAAGAGTGGCCATTTAGTTTTGTTGAGTGATGAGTCGAAGCTACTGATCGAAATAACCACTGAAGGTAAAGTGATTAGTTTCAGATCCCTTGCTAGAGGGTTTGCTGGTTTACAAAAAGGTATTCCGCAGGCAGAAGGCGTAAACATTGACGAAGATGGCTATTTGTACGTGATCAGTGAACCCAATTTATTCTATCGCTTTACACGCGAGCCCGATTGAAACGGTAAACATGCATGCAGATTTTATGGGGGACTCGTGAGTCCGCGATCATTACTTAGGTTTGAGCTTAAAACGCTCATACCCAATGATCGTTGTCATTGCCAAAGTAATCAAAAAATACTCATCATTGGTTAAGTATTTTACTATCTCAAGCAATACGGCATAACTTATAATTTATCGTCATAGAAGCCTCAAGAGACCTACATGCTGAAAAATATTGAACGCACCTTAGAGAAGGTTATTTTTAACAGCCGCTGGATACTTGCTCCCTTTTATTTAGGTTTAGTTCTGGGCGTGTTTTTATTATTCATAAAATTCGCTCAGGAGCTATGGCACCTGGCAACCCATGTTGTTACTGCATCTGAAGCAGATGTGATCGTAGGGATACTTGCGTTGGTTGATATGTCCCTAGTGGGCAGCTTATTGCTAATGATTATATTCAGCGGCTATGAAATATTTATCTCGAAAATTGATACCGGCGATCATAAAGATCGACCTGACTGGATGGGAAAAGTTGATTTTTCAGGACTTAAACTAAAGGTCATCGGTGCGATTGTAGCAATTTCCGCGATTGATCTTTTAAAGTCGTTTATGGATATATCACTGACAATGAACGATGCAGACACCAACAGTTTAAAATGGAAAGTCATTATTCACATGGCATTCGTTGTATCCGGCGTATTATTTGCCATCATGGACAAAGTCGCCGGTGATACTAAAAAGCACTAGGGTTTCTCACGTTGCACGAAAGCCCCCCGTACTTTTAGCTCAGGAATGGATAGTGCAGGGAGGCATAAGTCTCCCTTGTTGCAGTCCAGCCTGGCTTAACCGACACTGCAACCAGCTGTTCGCTGGCTCACTCAGAAGTGGCCAGCGCGTGTCTGCCATAATACTGTTATCACCAGCGCAACACTTACCTACCATCGCCAACTTAAAATTGACTCACCTGGGCAAAATGGCCGTCTAATCCTATGATTTTCGTTCGGCATTTTGCCCAAACTGAAGCTCAAAGATAGGCGTGCAAGATCACTTCAGAGACTCCAGCCTGCTTTAAATGGTTCTCTAATTTCAGTCTGTTACAAGTGGTTTCTTAAGGTTCTTTACCCTCTAAAACACTAGTTCTTTTGGGGTATACCTTAATCAGTTTCAGTCAGACGATTGAGAGACTGTTGAACTGCGGGAAGTCCATTTGATCTTGATAATAAGCGGTTGATTGATGCTGATGCAGTTAGTCTGCTTTTGAAAAACACCTATAGTGATTAAACATGTAGTGGCATGGAGAGCTTGCTCCACGCTACCAGAGCAACCCAAAATGAGTTCGCTCAGCGAACTCATTGTCAACGGGCTATTGCTGCTCTATTTTTTTCTCACTTTTGCGCTTGATTTGATTAGCAAACACAAACACTTTATAACTCAGATAAAATCAAAAACCTGCGGGGCTTATATGCACAATAAAATTAAACGCGGGGATAGCAGCACCGCTACTAGGCTTTCTAAATCAGCTAAAATTAGACTGACTATACCCAGCGCTATCGAGGAGTCAGATAAAGTCTCACGAAAGATCAAGCTACCTTTTTTAGAGGCTGACCTGCTCAACGGGTTAGATGCCTATGGTGCTCACGCAAATGAGCTTGTGCAGCTTTTTTCTAGTGAAATGCGCAGTTAACAGTTCAGTACCTGCCTGAGCACAACTACTACCTCCTCTCTACTTTTACACCCGCGTACGCAACCCAATGTGCCAGACATTTATTCCGTAAAATAACACCTAACAAGCTGGTGCCAGTGGCCATTAACAGTCGGTATCAGACTAAAAAACGACATAATCTTGTTACATCTAAACCAATACTAAAAAATCTTAGCTGTTAGTTTAAATGTAGATCAGCACTGAATGACGCCAAGCTCCATTTAGTAACCGATACCCCTGGCTCATTACAAACCAAGGGGCGGTGTTGCTTTATGGCTCGCCAAGCTGCCAAAACACTTCAGACTGTGAGCCCCCTAATCTCGCAAACCTTTCTGATGGCTGCTTATCCTGAAATGCCCTATGACGCTGATTGTTGGTCATACTCATCAAATCAGCACTACGGATACTGAAAGTAATTGGCAAGTGAGGGCCGTTTTTACGTGTTTTACAAAGGCTCTCAAGCATATGCCTGATTGCTTCAGCACCATCAGCCCACTCTTTCTCAAACAGTTGTAACGCTGGACCAAGCACTTCAAAATTGAGCACCTCATAAGAAACTAGACCTGCAGTTGCCTTTGGCGTGTCATTAGCTGTATTGATATATACGCGGCCAATCTCATGGAATAGACCTGCAACTGCAGCAAGCCAACGCTCGTGCTCTGCAAAGCACATAGTTGAGCCATAAACCATCTGTGCTACTTCCAGGCTATGTCTAGCAAGCCCACCCGGTTCACTGAAATGTCTATCCTTACTGACTGGAATACTAAAAAACAAACCGCCAATACTAGGGTTTCCAAGTACTTGATATGCAAATTTTCTAAGTGTCTCGTATGGGCATTTATCAAGCCATTCCTGTGTGCTTGTAAGTAACTCACGCACTGGAACGCTCGTATAAGGCAGATGATCTAGCGTGTTAAACCGATGCAATATTTTCAAGTTCGTACCAACATAGCTATCACTATTATTGTGCTGCACCAGCGTTAAAGAAACAGGCACATCACCTACCGTATCAAAATATGCAGAGTGGTCTGCAACATCAAGCAGCACAGAACAGCATAGATTCAAATTTGCAAAGCTAACGCAAATACTCGATTCCTGTGTCGAAACAGGATAGAGCTTGCGTGTTCGTATACAGCCAGTCACATCAGTAGGCGTAACCATTTCAAAATCATCTAAATCAAAATTAAACTGGTTCATTATGCTGCACTCCACTGATTCATAGTCTGCTCTAAACGATCGAGTAAAAACGGTAGCATTGCTACACCGCACTCTTCGTCTAGAGTGCACAGTGTCTCTCTTACCCACGTCTCAAGAGCTTCAAGATTGCTGTGCTCGTTGCCTTTACCTATTAAAAAAACCAATGCATCGCCTTCTGGAATCTGCATCGCATGCTGCATAGCTTTTGCTAAACGACGATAGATACTGCAGGTTAAATTAAGCATATGAGCCTTCCTTTTGCTTAGTATTGGAGGTTTGATTCAGTTGTTTTGTCAGCAAGCAGCCGAGTACTGTGATTCTAAAATGCGAGAAGACTGCACTCATTCCTCATACTCCTCTAGCTCTACAGCACTGCGCTGTATCAATGCCTCAAAAGCAGTACCGTCCTTACGTAATAAATCAGGCACATAATTGCTATACACTCTAAACAACATTTCAGTATTCGAGTGACCTAGCTGCTTAGCTATCCACTCGGGGTTCTCACCAGATGCCAGCCATAAACTGGCTGCGGTATGCCGCGTCTGATAAGCACTGCGCGGCTTAATCTGTAAAAGCTTTAACGTTGGATGCCAGATTCTGCGATTAACATTGCGGTAATCAAAGGGTTTACCCACATTGTCGCAAAACACATAATCAGCCCAACCAGCGGTTACTACATGTTGCTTTTGTAGAGCCTCATAAACCTGAGAAGACATTTTTACAGTCCGATTAGAATCAGCTGTTTTTGTATCACCCAACTTGCCGTCTACAAGAGCTTCCTTGATATAAATTTCTTGGCGTTCAAGATCAACGTTGCGCCAGCGCAACCCATCAATCTCACTCGTCCTTAAGCCTGTAAAAAAACGTACTGTGTAGTAATTTTTAAAATCAGGCCTAACAGTGGCTAGAAACCGATAAATCTCATCCAAATCAAAAGGTACAATCTCAGTTCTCTTTTCTTTTAAGTTTTTAATGCCTCGGTAAGGCGTTTCAAAACCATACCTATCAGCAGCTTCTTCAAGTATCATTCTTAGTGGTGTCATGATCTGGTTGATCCTTGATGCTGCCAGACTCTTCTGGTGTGTTCCGTGTTTCACTTTGGCGAGAGAGGCGCGGAACTCTAGAAGATCTGGCTTAGTAATTTGTTCAATATTTTTTAATGCAAAAAACGGCATTAAATATTTATCTAGCATGGTCTGAATTTTTCTCTGGTAACTATCCCTCCATTCGATTTGTCTTTCATAAAACCAAGTTTTAGCAAAGTCTTCAAATAGAGGCGTACCACTTTTAGCAGCCTCAACTTTTTGCCTAATATTGCTGAATTGTTTGGCTTTTTTACTTTTCGGGAAATACGTCCCGTACTCAAAAATACCTAGGGTTATTTCAGCCTCTATTTTTGTCATCGCATGCATAAGCTTGCGATGATTAGCCGGCGTATCATCAAGCACTGTCTGCTCACGACACCTCTGGCCCATATACTGAAAATCAACCACTAATTTTCCATTTCTTGCACGTACTGATGCCATGACTTCACCCTCCCCTTACTGCAAAGCAACACCGATCATATTTTCGGTAATGCACTTCAGCATGTCTTTTTCAATGTTTTCCCACAGATACAGAATCTTGCGACCACCGAAAGGTTTGATGTAATGCACCCCTTCAACCAAAACACTATCTTTGAGCTGATTTCGAATCGTTCTTACGTCATAACGAATCTTAGAAGCTAGCTCTTGGGTAGTTAGGTATGTGTATGTCATAATGTTTACCTCGTACTTTTTACCATTAAGATGTTATTTTTTACCTTGATGGTCAATATAAGCACATTACTAACACGATGCAAGTACTTTTTACCTGCTAAATGGTATTTTATGATAATTTTTAGATTGCCGATTTTGTTGGCTGAAAAAAAGCTCAGGGTTGCAGATGTCGCTCGAGCTACAAAACTGAGCAAAACAACGCTACACAAACTGTATAACGAAGAATCCAAGCGGATTGATTTTGAAACAATAGATAAGCTCTGTAGCTTTCTAAATTGTCAGGTGAGTGATTTGTTTGAGTACAGAGAGGATGATGACGCAAGTGCTACTGGTAATGACTCGGTAACAACCTGACCAGTTTTTGTACAGACTCCGATACATCGACCAAAACTGCACTGCCTAAATTATTGGCGGCAAGGTCAACTCGCCTGCATCAAACGCCGCTTTAATAAAAGACTGTAGCTTGCCACGATAGGCCGAATAAATAACAGCACTGGGCACAAGGTAGTTGCCCAGCGCTTTCCAGTCATTGTTTGAGTCAAGGCCAACCACTGTCACCAAGCAATGGGTATGTAGGTGAAGTGTGAGCTGTCGCCCCTCGTATGCTGCGCTATTACAATCCCGGCCGTGACACCGTCCTGACACTGCAGAACAAGCAGTTGCAATAGTGATTCTTGGCTGGCTTTAAATAGAAAACTGCAGTTGAGTAAAATAGACTCACCTAAATAGCAAAATAAACACGCTATAGCCTGCACTCAAGGTCTTGAGTATGGCTGATCACACAAGTAAAAATCACAATCAGGTTCGTGGTTCTAATAACTATTGTTGACCAAACTCGTCAGAAGCTAAAATCACAGTCGGTGTCACCACCCAGGTCGGTGACTTGCTTGTTTGTCACCAATCGGTCACCGTTTGGTCACCGATTTCCAAACGGCACGATTTAGCACGCATTTAAAGCGGGATGATTAACGTATAAATCAGATTAAATCAGGTCTAGAAAAAATAAAACACAGCCAGGACGGCTCAGACAAAACGCAGCAAACCCAATCAAATCAAGGGTTTAAACTGTAGACGAAAAAAAAGAGCCTTTCGGCTCTTTCTTTTTTAGCTTGACGCCAAATTTGGAGCGGGAAACGAGACTCGAACTCGCGACCCCGACCTTGGCAAGGTCGTGCTCTACCAACTGAGCTA
>RCMZ01000875.1_pt1 | contig 11902 bp, 12 predicted proteins | sample 2041141 | NCBI WGS metagenome assembly RCMZ01 (sample SAMN09708263, study PRJNA481090) | Wastewater metagenome, whole genome shotgun sequencing project. | biome: sewage; isolation source: Davis station wastewater (DW) | place: Antarctica: Davis Station | collected 2010-03-01
CGCCACATTGGCAAGCCAGCGCCTCGAACACGCCAGCCTCAAGCCGCAAGGTTGGCGCTGGCAGGGCACGCTCACGGCCAGCGAGCAGCAGCTCGACCTCAGCGGCCATCTGTCGGCAGATGCTGGACTACAACTGGCCGTGCAACTGCAACGCAACAACAGTCAGGGCCTGCAACTGCAGACGCAGCTGAGTGAAGTGTTTCTGCGTGCCGGTAACCCGCTGAGCCAAACCCTGGCCGACTGGCCGGCACTGCTTGACCTCAACAACGGCCGTGTCACCGGCACCGCCAGCGTGAGTCTGGCAGCCGGCCACAACTCGCCGGACCTACAGCTCACGCTCAATGGCAAAGGCCTCGCCGGCATTTATGATCGCAGTGAACTCAGCGGCCTGAATGCGCGCCTGCAACTGCAGTTGGATCAACGCCAGCTGCATCTCACGCTAAGCGAGCTGCGTGCAGAGCAAATCAATCCGGGCATGCCGATTGGGCCGTTACAGCTAAGCGGCACTTACACCGCAACACGCGCACAACCGAGCCTGGGCGTGCTCAAGGTAAAACAGGCGCAGACGGCGATAATGGGCGGCACGCTCCGACTCGATCCTGGTGAGTGGAACCTGCAGCAGAAGACGCTGGTATTGCCCCTGCAGTTGCAAGGCCTCGACCTCAATCAGCTCTTCAGCCTGTACCCGGCTGAAGGCCTGGCAGGCAGCGGCCTGATCGACGGCCAACTGCCGTTAAGTGTCAGCGCTGCTGGTGTGGCGATCGAACAAGGGCAACTGCTCGCCCGCGCGCCTGGCGGGCAACTGGAGTTTCATTCAGAGCGCATCCGCGCATTGGGACGCAGCAATCCGGCCATGCAAATGGTGGCGCAATCGTTGGAAGACTTTCACTTCAGCACGCTGAGCAGCCAGGTTAACTATGATCGGCAGGGCAAACTGCTCTTGGCCATGCGCCTTGAAGGGCGCAATCCGGCCATCGAACAGGGCCGCCCGATCAACTTCAATATCAATCTAGAGGAAGACATTCCGACCCTGCTGGCCAGCTTGCAATTGACCGATAAAGTAAACGAGATCATCCAGCAGCGTATGCTGCAGCACAATGCGGCATCCGCAAAGGAGCCTTAAAAAAGGAGAAGCGCCATGCGCTTGCGTAGTTGTTTTGCAGCCCTGCTCATGGGCCTGCTGAGCGTAGCCTGTACCCCAACGGTGCAGCTGGCGATGCCTAACGAGCCGATCAATATCAACCTCAACGTGAAGATCGAGCACCAAATCTACATCAAGGTGGATAAGGCGCTGGACAACATGTTCAGCGAGTCCAGCGGACTGTTCTAAGGAGCCACACCATGAATCTGTCAAAACGCATTGCCAGCTTGCTCGTGCTTGTCAGCCTAAGCCTGCCGGTACTGGCGATGAACCTCAACGAAGCCATGTCGGCGCTCGGCGATGCCAAGGCCAGCGGCCAGCTCGGTGAAATGCCCAATGGCTACCTCGGCGTGGTTAAACCCAGCCCTGACGCCGATGAGATCGCTCGACTAATCAACCAAGCGCGGCGCACTGAATACCAAAAGCTGGCAAGCCAAAACGGCATACAAGTCAGTGATGTGGAGGCCATCGCCGGTAAAAAAGCCATCGAAAAAACCCCAGCGGGTCAGTACATCCAATGGCAAGACCAATGGCGGCGTAAGTAGCTAGACAGCCCAGCACCACGCGACAAAACAAACCCCTGAGGCAAACACCTCAGGGGTTTTTCAATGGTGCTGCGCCAGCCCTTGAGCAACCAATAGCGCCCAAACACCTAATCAATAACGCTTGGCAGCGCGCCCGCCTTCGGCTGCGGCCTCAACTTTAAGTAAAGCCTGCCCACACAGCCAACGGCTTGGCTCACCGTGTAATGCTTGTCCCGCGTCACTCGCTCGGCCTACCATCGGCGAGCTTTTTTATCAGGACTCGTCATGCGTGAACGCACCATTGCCAGTCACTTCGTCCGCGCGGCCCTGCGCGGTGCCGAGCGCCACGGCCAGGATTACACCCCACTGCTACGGCAGCTGAACATCCAGCCGGCGCTGCTCGACGAACCGCGCGCACGCATCGCCCCCGAGCAATTCGCCAGCCTGATGCAGCTACTGTGGGAGTCGCTCGACGACGAGTTCATGGGCTTTGGCCGCCAGCGCAGCAAGCGCGGCACCTTCGCCATGATGTGTTACGCCATCATCCATTGCCGCTCATTGGAAAAAGCCCTAACCCGTGGCGGCCTGTTTTACAGCCTGTTCCCCGACGCCCCGAGCATCCGCCTCAGCCGTGAAGGCGACTGGGCGCGCCTGATCGTGGACGACACGAATCTGTGGGATCCGGACCATTTTTTAGTGGAAAGCCTGCTGGTGATTTGGCATCGCCTCGGCAGCTGGTTGATCGGCCAGCGCATCCGCTTGGAAGAAGCCACCTTCGCCTACCCAGAGCCGGCCCACAGCAGCGAATACCAGCGTTTGTTCCCCTGCACCCGACGCTTCGCCGCCGGCAGCACCAGCCTGCTGTTTCAGGCTCGCTACCTGACGATGCCGTTGTTGCAGGACGAGCGCACCCTCAAGCAGTTTCTGCAACACTCGCCCGCCGACCTGCTGGCCCGCCCGGACGGTGGCGACAGCCTCATCAGCCAAATTCGCCGTCTACTGGGCCGCGATTGCAGCGCCTGGCCCGACTTGGAAGCCGTAGCCCGCCAGCTGCACATGAGCCCACAAACCCTGCGCCGGCACTTAAGTGAGGAAGGCTCCAGCTTTCAGGAGCTAAAAGACCACCTGCGCCGAGATCTAGCCATTTATCACTTAGGCCGCAGCGAGCTATCAATCCAGGACATTGCCGAACAACTGGGTTTTTCTGAGCCTTCGGCCTTTCACCGCGCCTTCAAAAAATGGACCGGCCTGACCCCAGGCGCCTACCGCGCCAATCAAGAAGGCTGATCCCGCCGCGAGCTATTCCCATTTAGCCCGTAGCGGCCTAGGCTGAGCCTTCACGTTCGCTTAATGGAACCTATGCCATGCGTATTCCTTTGCTCGCCTCACTGCTGCTCGCCAGCCCGCTCAGCCAAGCCGCCATTATCACCACCGAAATCCCCTACCAAGGCAGCGATGGCACCCAACTGATCGGCTATTACGCCTACGACGATGCGATTCAAGGGCCGCGACCGGGCGTGGTGGTGGTGCATGAGTGGTGGGGCCTGAACGACTACGCCAAACGCCGTGCCCGTGAACTCGCGGGCCTCGGTTACAGCGCCCTAGCCATCGACATGTACGGCGGCGGCAAGCACACCGAACACCCCAAGGATGCCCAGGCATTTATGCAAGCCGCACTCGCCAACAGCGATGCCGCCAAGGCGCGCTTCATTGCGGGTTTAGAGCTGCTCAAGGCCCAGCCGCAAACTAATCCCGCCCAGCTCGCCGCCATTGGCTACTGCTTTGGCGGCAAAGTGGTGCTGGATGCCGCCCGGCAGAGCGTGCCTCTGGCCGGCGTAGCCAGCTTCCATGGCGCTCTGGGCACCGCTACCCGCGCCACACCCGGCAGCGTTAAAGGCAAAATTCTGGTGGAGCATGGTGGCGCCGACAGCATGGTTTCCGCCGCCGATGTTGAGGCTCTTAAGCAGGAGCTAACCCTCGCCGGTGCCGACTATCAATTTGTCGTCCAGCCCGGTGCTAAACACAGCTTCACCAACCCCGACGCCGACGCACATACAGGCCACGGTTTGGATGTTGGCTACAACAAGCAGGCGGACGAGCGCTCTTGGGCAGACCTAAAAGCGTTTTTGCACACGATATTCCAGCAACCTTGAAGCATTTTGCGTATCAGCCCGGCTGATTAGCGCCCACGCACTGGCCTCGGCGATTACAATGCGCTTCTTTTTGTAGCGGCTACCACCATGACTGATCCGATTCGCCTGTCCAAACGTCTCGCCGAGCTGGTCGGCTGTTCGCGCCGTGAAGCCGAGCTGTATATCGAGGGCGGCTGGGTCAGCGTGGACGGCAACGTGGTCGAAGAGCCGCACTTTAAGGTAACCGAGCAGAGCGTCGAACTGCACCCGGACGCCGCTCTGACACCCCAAGAGCCGATCACCCTACTGCTGCACAAACCTGCCGGACAAACTCCCGAGCAGGCTGAGCAACTGCTGATCAAGGCTAACCAGAGCGCCATCGATCTCTCAGCTGTACGCCCGCTGCAACGCCACTTCGAACGCCTGACCCTGTGCCTGCCGCTGGATACCGACGCCTGCGGCCTGCAGGTGTTCACCCAGAACTGGAGCGTGTCGCGCAAAATCAGCGACGACACCGCCAAGCTGGAACAGGAATTTATTGTTGAAGTCAGTGGTGATCTGCAAGCGCACGGCCTTAAGCGCCTGGCCCACGGCCTGAATTTTCGTGGCAAGCCATTGGCGCCGTGCAAAGTCAGCTGGCAGAACGAAACGCGTCTGCGCTTCGCCCTGAAAAATCCATTGCCTGGGCAGATTCGCCATATGTGCGAAAGCGTCGGTCTTAAGGTTATCAACCTCAAGCGCATCCGAATCGGCGGCGTGTCTATGGGTAAACTGGCGAATGCCGAGTGGCGTTACCTGGCCGGCAAAGAGAAATTCTGAGCCGCAGCCACTACTCGCCCCATCCCGTGTAAGGACGCACTTGTATGAGCCGCCACGTTATCCGCAGCACCCTCTTGTGCACCGCCCTGCTCGCCTCGACAGCCGCCTTAGGCAAGGTTGAGGTACAAGCCGTACAACCTAAAAATGCAGGGCCCATCCTCGCCGTCAGCATCTCCGAAAGCATTGCTCCGGGCGATTATGAAAGCCTATTCAAAGGCCTGCTGGCCAACCCCGGCAAATACACCAAGAAGCTGGCGCTACTCGACAACATCGGCGGCAGCGTAGCAGAAGCTATTCGCATGGGCCGTCTGCTGCGCGAGTCTGGCTTCGACACCTTGGTGCAAGACAATGCCGTGTGTCAGGGCAGTTGCGTTTACCTGCTAGCGGCTGGCCACGTGAAAACCGTACGCGGTCACGTCGGCATCCACCGCCCTTATTTCGCCAACGGCGACTCAGCCTTAGCCGCAAATACTACGCGCTACAACCCAACGGCTTACTTCCAAGAAATGCGCATTCCCGCTAGCCTGCTTACCGACATGCAAGCCATTGATCCACGTAACGTGCGGGTGCTGACGCCCAAGGAATTGGCCGGGTATCGGCTTAACTAGGTCGCTAGCGCCCAAGTTTCCTCATAAAGTACGCGTTACCACGCCCGACCAACGCAGCCCAAGGATGGACTAGCTTGCCTTCAAAGAATGCTGTTTATGCCCGCTAAACAACCGCGGATAACCTTGCAAAGGCTGCTAGTGGCTGCGCTTTTGCTCGTGCTGTTGCCCACCATTGTGGTGCAGGCGTGGTTTTCCTACCGCACGCTGCAAGAGTCTTCCGTCACGTTCCAAGAGCAGCTGGCCAGCGGCGTGAGTGCCCGCGTATTCGACAAAGTTTTGCAGTTCTTTGAAGTTCCGCACCGCGTCTTAGGTTTTAACGCTGAACTGTTCCGCGCGGGCGAACTGCACACCGGCAAAAGCGAAGCCATGCAGCGCAATTTCCTGCTGCAATTGGGCCAACAGCCCATGCTCACCTTTCTGTCGATCGGCACAGCTGCAGGTGATTATTTTTCCGCCAGCCGCCCACCACTGGGTGAAGATCGCGCACTGCGACTGCTGCAGGCCACCGAGACCGAAGGTCGCAGCATGTCGCTGTACCGCGTTAACGCTAACAACCAGCGCGGCGATTTGATCTCAATAGGTAATGCCCACTTCGATGCCCGTACCCGGCCTTGGTTCAGAGCCGCCGTAGGCTATAACAGCGCCCGCTGGTACCCCGCCTATCGCTATGCCATTGACGATCCTGAAGGCGCCTTTGACGCCATGGGCATCGGCATGTCCGCACCGCTGTACAACGCTGCCGGCGATTTCGTCGGCGTGGTCACCGCAGACGTAGCGCTGGTTCAATTGAGCGAGCTGCTGGCCAGCATCACCAAAAATCTCGGTGGCACCGCATTCCTATTTGATGAAGGTGGCGAACTGCTTGCCACCTCAACCCTAGAACCCCTGTACGAACTGCAAAACAACAAGACCTCACGAATTAAGGGCCGCGAAAGCAGTAACCCGTTGATCCGTCTCGCCAGCGAAGTGATCCGCGAAAAGAACCAAGACCGTGGCCGAACTGAGGTGCTGGTCGACGGCGAAAGCTACTTGCTCGACTGGTGGGAGTACCCGCTGCCGGATGGCCCCAGCATCACCATTGCCAACATGCTGCCGCAAAGTCAGTTCGATGCGCCCTCGCGCGGGCTATTTCTCAACATCGCGCTGTTTAGCGCTGCGACCCTGGCAGTTAGCCTGATCTTGCTTATTTTCGTCAGTAAATGGGTCGCCAGACCGCTTGTTCGTCTCGGCGAATGGGCCACGCAACTGGGCCGCGGCGAATGGCACGTGACACAACACAGCGCCAGCCCAATTGCCGAAGTGCAGTCGCTATCGAGTGCATTTCGCTTCATGGCCGAAAACCTTAAATACCAAACGGACAATCTGGAAAAACAAGTCGCCGCACGCACCCTCGAACTGGAACTGGCGAACATCGAACTGGGCAAACGCTCCAGAACCGATGGTTTAACGGGCGTGGCCAACCGCCGTCACTTCGATGAAGTGCTACTCAGCGAATGGGCACGCACGCGCCGAGCCGAAGAACCGCTGACACTGATCATGCTGGATGTGGACGCGTTTAAGTCCTACAACGACTTTTACGGCCACCAACCTGGAGACAACTGCCTGCGCAGCATTGCCAACATTCTGCAGCGCAGCGCCCGCAGGCCAAGTGATCTGGCAGCGCGCTACGGCGGCGAAGAGTTTGCCTTTATTACCTGCGTCAAAAACCGCGAAGAAGCCTTGGCGCTGGCAGAGAAAATTCGCCAGCAGATCGAGCAACTGGCCATCCCACATGAGTTGTCATCTAGCGGCGTAGTGACGGCCAGTATCGGGGTGGCCATGCTGATTCCAGATGACAGCAACTCGATCGAACAACTGATTGAGCGCGCTGACAAAGCGCTGTACCGAGCCAAAGAGCGAGGCCGCAATCGTGTTGAGCTGGCACAGGACTGACGGCATTAGTGTCAGCCTCAATCAGCCCATAGGCTCATAAAGCAGAACTCACGCCAGCGCGTTCAGGTCAGCCATCACGAAACAAATCGTGAGCATCGAGCACGCGATAAGCAATCTCAGGGCGTTTTTCTAGGCTGCGGCGGATTGCGGCCTGAATGGCTTGGCGGGTTTTGCGGCATAAGCCGGGAAGCTCATCAATATGCACAGCGATGCCACGCATGCTGCGCACTTCATTGCGCCCAGGAGCCACGTGCAGATGAATGCCGAGCTGCTCGGCCATGCGTTGCTGGATGCGCTCAAGATCGCTGAAGCTGTCGAGGTTCTCCAACCGCTCCAGCAAGCGCTTTTCCTCCGGCCGGGTCAGGCGCAAAAAGCGCAGATCGGCATCAGGGTTATCCAATAAGCCATCACGCCCGCAAATGCAGGCGCCGGGCGGGCAGGTTTGGCGATTCTGGAAGGTGACTGTCATGGCCACTGATCATAGCCAGCCACAGTCACAGTGCCTATGCCTTACCAGTTAAACCGCAGCAAAGACTTCGATCGATGATCACCCTGAACATCCGTCTAAGGCTCAGCGTAACGCTGCTCAATACGCTGGTAGTCGCCACTCGCGCGCAAAGCTTTGAGCCCCTGATTGAACTGTTCACGCGGGCCGGACTGACGAAAGCCAACGCTGTAGGGCGTACTGGAAAATAGCTTGAAATAGGTCAGGGGCTGACTGACATCAACTTGATCGGCCACCGACGCGTTGAAGTATTTGAAGATGCGCACGTCACAAACGATCAAATCCACCCGCCCGGAATACAGCAAACGGTTGCGGTTGATCTGCAAGGCTTCTTCACGGTACTGCGGGTTGCGCTCGGCCATAGCCTGAAACTCAGGGCCCAACAGGTAGCGCGCGCGCTGGAATGAGCTGACCGAGTAACGGGCCATGTCAGCGATCTGAGTGATCTGCAGCTGACGGCTGGCGAGTGCCACCGCGACGTTGTGATACTCAACATAAGCATCGGAATAGAAAGCTGGGACGCCGCTTTTAACACTGGTGGTGGCGATGGCATCCAGCTCGCCACGCGCCAGCATCAAGTGCAAACGCTCCATCGGCGCGTAATAAGGCGTGACCTGTAAACCGCCCCGCGTGGCGGCTGCCATCACCAAGTCATACTCCAAGCCTTGCGGCTCGCCTTCGAAGATATAGGGTGGCTTGTGGGTGCCAAAGCCGACGCGCAGCAAGTCGGCAGACGCCACCTGACAGCAGCAACAAAATAACCACACCAGTAAACCCAAACGCATAGTTGCCCCTCTTGCGACTGCTCAGCATACCCACAAAGCAGACACAGTCGTCGAGGTTATTCTGTAGCAGGCTGGGCAGGTACGGTGGCACGCACAGCATTGCGGCTATGAGTGCCAAAATTTCCGATCAGTTCAATCAGCAGTGCGTTCAGCTCAGCACTCGGCGCAGGCTCCACGGCCAACTGGTTACCGGCGGTAAAGCCCGGAGCCTGCTCGGCCGCCGTCAGCGACTGCGCAAGCAAACCATCCAGTTCATCCGCGCGAGCAAAGGCTTGAGCCGACACTACATTGCGCAGGTAGCCGCTATCAAATGCTGGGAAGTCGGCTTCCTGCGGTGACTGAGCGTAGGCCTGCAGCAGCGGGCTGGCGTTTTCACCATCGCGGAGCAATTGCTGTAGCCACTTGAGCTGGAATTTCTCTAGCGCCGTATGCCGATTGGCCACGCGAGCAATGGCTGCTTGTTTTTCCTCAGGGAAGCCCGCGGCGTCCTTGGCTGCGGTCCAGATCAAGTCGGCAGTAGCAACGCCCGGTAGGACCTTGGCGTGATAGGGCTGAGTCAGGTCTTGAATGTAATGCAGGCCCCAACCCATAAAGCGATAGCCCCAATACGGATGGCCGTGTTCGAAAGCAAAACGGGCCAGACCAAAATACTGAAAGGCTCGCCATTCTGGATAAGTACGGGTCAGAAACGGCCCAGCAGCAAATACGATGGCGTCTTCGTGGTAATAACCAATATGAAACGGTGCTTGAGACGAGTACTCAAAACGCGCATCACCAAACGGCTGCTCGCCAAAATTGTACTGACTACCGACTTCGCCGGGATTGTCGCTGAACAGATTGATATCGTGACCATAGTCAGGCTCGTCGGCGGCGCTGGCGACCACCACCAGCGGAGCAATTAACTCGCCCGGCTGCACGGCGAGAAATTGCCATTCTCCCCACATGCTGACCTTCTTAAAGACGGTCACCTGCCGCGCATTCAAATGCGCACGACCATTGCCAGGATGCCCCGGCAATGCCTGAACAAAGTTAGCCAGCTTAATCTCCGGGCTGATGCGCAGCGCCATAAGGAAATCGCGCTGACGCGCGCCCTCGCCATCTACCTGCCAGCGCAAGGCTGCCGGACGCGCCGGATAGCCCGGAAAGTTGGCCAGCGCGAAAGCTTCCTGCTCATCCAATAAGCCCTGTAATCCTTGCGCTTCAGCGCGCAAAAAGTCTTCCAGCGGCTCAACCGGCACGCTAGCCGCATGCTGCATGGTCGGCAGGTTCTGCAACGCCGAAGCAGTGCCCAAGGAATGATTGGACCAAGCAAAAACGCTACTGGGCAGACTCGCCAGCAACACACATACAGCAGCGGATAAACAACGCATGGAGACTATTCCTTGACGGACGCTGGCCACCTTCTGGCAACCGCGCTAAATATTGTCATCAGACTAACAGTCAGATCGTCAATTCACAGTGTCCGGCCATGCCAACCGAACTCACAAAAAAAGCCGCAAAGCCCCGCAACCGGTATCCACTATGTCAGCGGTGGATTGCATAGAACTAAAGAAACAGTGCGGTGCACGCCAAGAGCAACACATGCACTGCCACGATCAGCCAGAACTGGCGTTGATACGATTCTTTTCGACTTTTGTGGCGTATAAGCCGCTGCGCCAAGAAGCCACCGGGCCAACCACCGAGCCATTCATAAAAATGCAGGCGCGACTCTGGGGTGCGCTGCATTCCATGGATAGCCTTTTGCTTGTCGCGATAATAAGCCAGAAAACACACCGGACTCATCAGCAGGTAGAGCAGTAACAGTAGCGTTATGGGCTGAACCTGCCGTAACAAGCTATTGAGCCTGCTATCGCGCAAGTGCGACAACACACCCGCGACACTGGCAAAATCGGCAAAATCATTCGCCTCAGCAGAAACTGCTATTGCCTGCTGCGCAGTACATCCACGATCGCTATAAAGCACGACACCATCGGCTTGGATGCACTTGTAGACTTGTGCTTGGGCAAAGCCGAATTGCAGCAGCAGCAAAACGGCTAGCCAAAACTTAAAGCCACAACCAATAACTGGTCGCAAGACTTACTCCGCCGCAGGCATCTTGCGCTTCAGCGGTGCCAGACCGTCGCTGCTAGACAATGCCGGCGCGTCAGGTTTTGGCCGGTTGCTGGATTTACGCTTGTTCGGCTTGGCGGTCGCTTTCTTCGCTGCGCCTTTCTTGTCGCCCTTGCCGTCGGTTTTTTTCTTCTTCACGCCAACTGCTTTGCCTGATGCCTTGAGGTTTTTCGGCCCCTGGTAAATGCCTTTGACGTCCTTAATATTGCGCCGTTCGAAACGCTGCTTGAGGTAGCGCTCGATGCTCGACATCAGGTTCCAGTCGTTGTGGCAGATTAACGAGATGGCCAGGCCGTCTTTGCCAGCACGGCCGGTGCGGCCGATGCGGTGCACGTAGTCGTCGCCACTGCGCGGCATGTCGAAGTTAATCACCAAGTCGAGGCCGTCCACATCCAGACCACGCGCAGCTACGTCGGTCGCCACGAGGATCTTCGCCCCGCCTTGCTTCATGCGGTCGATGGCTAGCTTGCGGTCCTTCTGGTCCTTGTCGCCGTGCAGCACGAACACCTTGTATTCAGCCGCCACCAACTTGCCGTACAGGCGATCGGCCTGCACCTTGGTGTTGGTGAAGATGATCGCTTTGTCATAGGTTTCGTTGGCCAGCAACCAGTCCACCAAGCGCTCTTTGTGGTGGTTGTGGTCAGCGGTGATGATCTGCTGACGCGTGCCCTCGTTGAGTTGGCTAACGCTATTGAGCTGCAAGTGCAGCGGATCGCGTAGCACGCTACCGACCATATCGCGCAAACCTGCACCGCCGGTGGTGGCGGAGAACAGCATGGTCTGCTGACGGTTGCAGCACTCGCCGGCCAGACGCTGCACGTCTTCGGCAAAGCCCATATCGAGCATGCGGTCGGCTTCGTCGAGGATCAGCACTTCCACGTCGTTCAATTTCAAGTTGCCGGCGTTCAGCTGCTCAAGCATGCGCCCTGGGGTGCCGATGAGAATATCTGGCACTTTGCGCAGCATGGCGGCCTGCACTTTGAAGTCTTCACCGCCGGTGATAATCCCCGACTTGATAAAGGTGAACTGCGAGAAGCGCTCAACTTCTTTGAGGGTCTGCTGGGCCAGCTCACGGGTCGGCAGCAAGATCAGCGCACGAATGGTCACGCGCTGCATGCTCGGGCCCATCAGGCGGTTAAGCAACGGCAAAACGAACGCTGCGGTCTTGCCGCTGCCCGTTTGCGCGGTTACCCGCAAGTCACGCCCTTCCAGCGCCGGCGGAATGGCCGCTGCTTGGACCGGGGTTGGCTCGACAAACTTAAGCTCGGCCACGGCTTTCAGCAGACGTTCATGCAGGGCGAATTGGGCAAACACGGGTAACACCTCGAAAAAATCACAGAATCAACT
>RCMZ01000876.1_pt1 | contig 11873 bp, 8 predicted proteins | sample 2041141 | NCBI WGS metagenome assembly RCMZ01 (sample SAMN09708263, study PRJNA481090) | Wastewater metagenome, whole genome shotgun sequencing project. | biome: sewage; isolation source: Davis station wastewater (DW) | place: Antarctica: Davis Station | collected 2010-03-01
CCCCACCTCAACCTCCACACCCGCCGCCCGCAAGCGCGAAAATCCAGCTCCTGCCACCAATGGATTCGGGTCCGCCAATGACGCTACAACCCTGGCAATACCCGCATCCACCAGCGCGTCACAACATGGCCCTGTACGACCATGGTGCGAACAAGGCTCCAGCGTTACATAAGCCGTAGCTCCAACCACCGAGTGGCCACCATCCTTGGCATCACGCAAGGCCATGATTTCAGCGTGCGCCCCCCCAACAGGCTGGGTCGCCCCTTGGCCGAGCACAGTCCCAGAGGGCCCGGCAATGACACAACCCACACGGGGATTGGGGGACGTTCGACACATTGCCTCCCTCGCAAGCCCAAGGGCCGCCGCCATCAAATCAGCCATACAAGCCTTCCCATTCAATGTTTCATCGCCAATAGAGGCAGCTTACCAGCCGCATTCAATGTTGATTGACGCTCGGCGGTCAAAGCAGAGGCACGAACGGCACTCCTGCGCCTATCGCGATTCGTTCGCAATTTGTAAGATATCCCAATGAAAAATAGATCTGCGTTACGTTTTCGCGCTCAAGGACTGGCAAGCCGTTTAAGCCCCCCACTCTCTCGCCGTGTACAAAACGGATTCAGCTTGGTGGAAGTGCTGGTAGCCATTGTGATTTTGGCGTTTGGAATGCTGGGTACGGTCGGCATGCAGGCTTTCGCGTTACAGGCCAATCGTGATGCGCGCCTTCAAGCCCAGGCAATCTTTTTGGCCCGTGAATTGGCCGAAATGATGCGTGGCAACAAAGACATTGCCATTCAAACGACAACCGCAGCCAACCCATATCTCGTGAGTTCCATGACCATGGCGTCGCCCAATTACTGCATGCGGGTTGCCAATGCGAGCGCCGGCTGCACAACCGCTAAAGACGTTGCCAGCGCCGAAATGACAGATTGGCTCCAGCGCTTGTCGGCCGAACTCCCAGATGCACGCGTGGCCGTTTGTTTTGATAGCGCACCATACGATTCAACCGGCCTACCCCAATGGGACTGCCAACCCACCGGCGCAGACGAAATTGCATTCATAAAAATCGGGTGGACACGCGCCAGCACAAATAAAGAACTGACAGGTGCTGCCGCGCTCGAAAAGGCAAACGACAGCGCGAGTCGTCCTTATGTCGTTTTCCCCGTGACAGGCGGTAATGTCAAGTGATTAGCCTCATGAGAAAATATCCAATGACGAGTGCAAAAAATTGCAAGCCTTCGCAGGGCGGGATGACGCTGGTTGAGTTAATGGTTGCAATGGCGTTGGGCCTATTAATCGCATTGGCTGCCGCCGGCGCCTTGCTAGTTTCTCGCCAAGGCTTCACTGCAGTTGATGCATCGTCTCAATTAAGAGACAACGGACGCTTTTTACAAAGCATTATCCAACGGCTTGGAGTCCAAGCGTGGTACAGAGATATCCGTTTCGTGACGGACACCACCAAAAAAACAAATCAGGCATTTGGCATAAGCAGCGCACCGCCCAATATTTTTGGATTGAACAACGCTTCGCGCACGAAAAATACAACCTGGGACGCCGGTACAACGCGAACTTCCGGCCAAGTCGGCTATGGCAGCGATATTCTGGTATTGCGGTACCAAACCAGTTCGGCAACTGCGGATGCGACCGCATCTGACAAGACGATGATCGACTGCGCGGGTGTTGCATCCGATGCTATCCCGGCAGCCGCAGATGACAAACTGCGGAGCATTTTGCACGTTGGCGTTGGAGACGACGGTGAGCCCGCACTCATGTGCTCTAGATCGGATACCGGCGATGCACCCTACGATGTCCAACCCCTTGTTTCAGGGGTTGAAAATTTCCAGGTGCTTTATGGCGTGGACGGAGTCGCTCCAGGCAACACCACGGTCCCAATCGCGACCGCGGCAGACTCCATACCTGAGCGCTATTTACGCGCCAATCAACTCACTGTTGCAGGCAATGATGCTGCCACTTATGCGAACTGGCAACGGGTACGCAGCATTCGCATTGGCGTAGTGCTGCGAGGCGCCCCGGGGTCTGCAGCAGACCGAAGCAGCCAGACCTTTTATCCCTTGGGTATTTCTACGGGTTCCACATCAGGCACCGCCGGAAGTGGTTTCTCAGACTCCACAAATGATCCTGGAACCACATACACCCCAACACCGGATGGGCGATTGCGCCAAACAATGACCTTTACGGTTCATTTACGCAATTACCAAGGTGAATATTAAATTAATATTTACAAAAAATGACGAATACAATTATGAAAAACCATCGAGAATACAGGCAGCATGGCCTCTCTCTGATAATTGTCATGCTCATACTGATCGTAGTATCAGTACTGGGAATAGGAGGGATACAAATTGCCATGATGGGCGAGCGTGGAACACGGAACGACAGAGACATGCAAATCGCTTGGCAGAGTGCAGAGGCCGGATTAATCGATGCCGAATTCGATATTGAGGGACAGCCAGCGACTTCCACCACCAAAAGAAATGAAATTTTTAAACTTGGGGACGTTGATCTCGCCAAATTTATTGATGACTGCGGTGGTTCGGGCCAGAGTATTGGCCTATGCAATCTAAAACAAACAGGCAAACCTGCTTGGTTGACCGTTGACTTCACAGCAACCGGCAGTGGCGCAAAAACCGTAGCCCTGGGCACCTATACCGGCCGCGACTTCCCTTCAGGCGCAAAAGGAATTCAACCAGCAAAGGCGCCTCGTTATGTTATCGAGCCGATTCTAGACAGAAATGGGAAAAAATCATATCGAACAACCGACCCAAGCGGTGGCGAGAGTGTTTCTTATGTCTATCGCGTAACCACCATGGGTTTTGGGCCTAACGATGAAACACAGGCTGTGCTTCAAATGATTTACCGTAATTGAGGGATGGAAATGTCCAAAAATACATTTGCCGCAAGCGCACCAGGCGCGATCGGCCACACGCTAAGCCGACTACGCGGATTGCTCCCAAAGACTCCAGTTGGCTACCTCGCCTGGGGACTGGCACCTATTGCCATTGCCACTTCATTGCTCGCAATAGGCCAATCCAGTCCACCCGCAATTTCTCCGGTTGCCTTGGCCACCGAACCCTTGTATGCGGCAGTGGTCGTGGACAAGCCCGCTATGGCGCTCGCACTTTCAGTGGAATACCCCACCGTGGGGGCGCAATATACCCCGGGCGGAAACTCCGATAGCACCTACGACACCGCTAAAGAGTATCTTGGTTATTATGATGCGGAAAGCTGTTACACATATAACGACGCCCCCACAGAGACCCCATCAGGAACACAAACAGCCGCCGATTACAAGCGATTCGATCGTAGCGGCGCTGCGACCAACAGAAAATGTGCCAACGCGTTTAGCGGCAATTTTCTGAACTGGTCATCCAGCTCCGCCATCGACATGCTTCGTCTCGCCCTTTCGGGCGGCGACCGATATATTGACACTGCAAACCTGACCGTATTGCAGCGTGCCGTTATCCCGAATGGAGATCCCACATGCATGTGGAACAGCACCAACTTCCCCGCCAAGCGTCTTGTCAAAGACGGCGGAGGCACTGGATCATATTGGGGCGCTGTGCCCACAGCCATGATTACGGCGGCCAATGGCAGTGACATTTATGTAGCCAATACGCTGAACCGTATTTATTTTGGAAAATCCCAAACAGGGGGATGCGGAGATACTGGCGCCTATACGCTTGGTACAGCGGGCAGCCCTGTTGGCCCGGTAACCAGCAGCACTTCAAATCGCCCAGGCAGCTCCACATTGTGTACAGCAGAGAACGGTGTCTGCAGTTTTTCTGGCGTCAAAGAAGTTTGGTATGGTGCAAAATCTGGAAGCACAAACAAATGGAAAGTTGCACCCGCTTATAATGGCGTTAACTGTACCAATGATATATTTGGAGATCCGTGGAGCGGCCAATCAAACAGCTGTTATATTACAGATTATACCGGCTCCTGGACCGCACCCAATAGCTCGAATACTCTGAACTCTGACGGTTTCTTCTATTCCCGCGTTCAGGTGTGTAACACCACGTCAGGGACCTTGCAAGATTCTCGCGACTATAATTTTTGTAAGCAATATCCCAACGGCAACTACAAACCCACCGGTGTTATTCAAAAATACAGTGACCAGATTCGTTTAGCAGCTTTTGGCTATCTGATTGATCAGACCGCAAGCTACAACAACGGCGGGCGCTATGGCGCGGTGCTTCGCGCACCCATGAAGTACGTGGGCGCGAAAACCTACAACATCAACGGCCAAGACAACACCCCAACCGGCGGCAACCCCAAAGCGGAATGGAATGCGAACACCGGTGTTTTTAACACCAACCCGGAATCCAATGCATCGCCGGCAATCAGCGGCGTCATCAATTATCTGAACATGTTTGGACGCACGGGCCCCACTCCCGGCGTTTACAAAATATATGACCCCATTGGCGAGCTTCATTACGAGGCGCTTCGCTATCTTCAAGGTCTCACCCCCAGTCCCGACGCGATCAGCGGAACCATTACAGCCAAAATGGCAGATGGCTATCCATACTTTACGACATGGACAGACCCCTATGGCGACGGGCGCAGCAGTGCGAGCGACTACTCTTGCGTGAAGAGCAATATCGTGGTGGTTGGAGACATCAACACCCATGATGGCAACCGCTTACCCACCGCAAGTGCAGCCAATAATATACCGGACATTAACTATTGGCGCGGAATTGTTCAAAAATTCGAAAAGAACAGCGGTGGCACATATGTCGACGGACAGGGCAATTCACAAACTATTGCCAATCCGAACACGGCCAACAATAGTGTTCCATCGGGAACACAAACCAGTCAGATCATGGGATCTGCATACTGGGCGCGAACACACGACATTCGTGGGACCGGTTGGTCCGGCGCACCCACAAAACAACGACCTGGCCTCAAAGTAAAAACATTTACTTTTGACGTCAACGAATATGGCGCCCAAAACACCGACGCCACACGCCGTAACGCCAACCAACTTTTCATGGCCGCCAAATATGGCGGCTTTGAAACCGATCCCACCAATCCTGGGCAAAAACCCTACAATACAAAAGGCAACCCTTTTAAGGACCAAAACAACACCAATAACAATAACGTTTGGCAAAAATCAGCTGATCCAGGCGAAGCCAATACCTATTATGTTTATAACACCTCAAAAACATCGCCCGCACGCGATGTATTGACTGCATTCGATGAAATTTTCAGTCGCGCATCGACAAGCTCGCGCAGCGTGGCGGGCGGTGGTTTGAGCACCGGCAGCAAGGTAACAAACAATTCTGTTTCTTATTCTGCTAAATTTGACACCAGCAATTGGAGCGGCGATGTGGTTGCTGAGGCCATTGGTCAAAATGCAAGCAAGGACCTGGTTATTGGTTCAACTCTTTGGAGTGCAGCGCAACGCCTGGACAACATGATTTCGCCCGCCACGAATCGCAAGATTTTTGTCGGCCGGGCGGGGGCAACCTCCAACCCCATAGCGACAGCCTTCAATTGGCTCGCCATTGATCCCACGCTTCAAGACCATTTGAATAAGGCAAGCCCGACCGCTGCGACTGACTCGCTGGGGTCAGACAGGCTTGCGTATATTCGCGGAAATCGCACACGAGAAGGTGCTCCTTTCCGAGTTCGCAGCTCCCTGCTTGGTGATATTGTGAATTCCAATATCTCTTATTCTGGAGCCCCAACCAAGGCCTATACCGGCACGGCTTATGCAGCCTTCCGCTCAGCCTACGATGCGCGAACTGCAGCAGTGTTTGCAGGTGGTAATGATGGGATGCTCCATGCCTTCAACGCAGCCACGGGCGACGAATTATTTGCGTACATTCCAAGTTGGTTGGGGCGAAACCTATCGGCCTTGGCCGACCCAAGCTTCTCAAATAATCACCAAAATTATGTAGACGCACCTTCGGTTGTAGCGGAGGCCCAAGTTGCCAACACCGATGCTGCAACCGACTGGAAGACTGTGCTGGTTTCTGGCACAGGAGGCGGCGGCTCCGGCGTCTTTGCGCTCGACGTTACGAATCCATCAAACTTTGGTGCATCCAACGTCATGTGGGAGTTCACACGGGCAGACGATTTGGACATGGGGCAAGTGGTTGGTTCCCCAAAAATTATGAAGATAAAAACCAGCGGAACCAGCGCCACAGCAACGTATCGCTGGTTTGCGGTGGTTGGCAGCGGCGTGAACAACTACGTTCCTGATAGTGACAATCGGTTTAGCCCGACAGGTAAGCCTGCGCTCTTCTTGTTGGCCCTGGATAAAGCAGTAGGCGATGCTTGGGTTCTCGGAACCAATTACTTCAAAGTATCTGTCCCCGTCGATAGCACTGTGCCCTCAACCAATGCGACGGGGTTGACCAACTTCAGCGCACTGTATGGCACGCAAGGGGAAATGACCGATATCTATATGGGTGATCTGCATGGATCGCTGTGGCGTCTGAAATTCGCAGGCAAAGCACCCGCTGACTGGAACATGGATAAGCTTTCATTCTTCAACAAAGGGACGGCCAGCAGCCCGGCTCCATACCCGCTTTACACCGCACGCACAGGGGACACAACCCCCAAAGTTCAGCCCATTTTTGCAGCGCCCACGCCTTTCGCGGGCCCCGTAGTGGGCGGTATCGAGTCTTTTTATGTTGTTATTGGCACTGGGAAGTATCTGGAATCAGGGGACAATATATCAACCACAACCCAGAGTGTTTATGCGGTCTATGACAATGGATCCACCGCAGCAGACACAACACCAGCGAACTCAAGTGCAATAACTGGCCGAGGGCGACTGAAAGCTGGCGTCGTTAATACAACCGCAAAAACAGTCACCGTAGCTGCCTTTAAATGGGGGCGTGCAGCGTCTGACACAGACTCTACCCAGCGTTCTGGGTGGTATTTTGATTTACCAGATGCGGGCGAACGAATCGATCAGGCGGCACTGGATTTGGGGTCTCTTAAAGGAGCTATCAATTCAAAGATTCCTGGCTCCACCACCGCAGGTGCGGGATCATGCTCCAATACACTGGGTGGTGGTAATCAGTATTTCATTAATATTAATAATGGTGAAACCACCTATGTCCCATCCACTTTGGGACTGCTTGGCCCACCCGTTTTGTTGTCCAATGATGAAGAAACTATTTTAAATACGCTACCGAGTGACAGCACAGGCCGACGTATCCGTAAAACAATCTTGCGGCGCTTCACCCAGGCACAAAGCGGCATCGATATCAGTGCGCCACCGGTGGAAACCGAAGAAACGGTAGGACGCTTGAGCTGGCGCCAGATTTTTAACTATCAAGACATGAAGAATGCTACGCCATGATTATTTATAAAAAAAACCAGCGGGGCTTTACACTCATTGAATTGATGATCGTTGTTGCAATCATCGGCTTACTCGCAGCCGTTGCGTATCCAGCCTACACGGACTCTGTTCTGAAGGGGCGGCGCGCTCAAGGGAGAACGGCAGTCGCGGAGCTTTTGCAGCAACAGGAACGCTATATCACTCAAAGGAACTGCTACCTTGGATTCACAACGAATATGACCACCGGGACAGCAACCCCCTCCTCCCCGGGCTCTGCGTGCGGAGGGGTGACAGCATCGTCTGTTCCATTCAAAACGTTCTCCGGAGATAATTTGGCAAACTCTCACTACATACTTAGTGCAGGTAATTGTCCGGCCGGCTCAGGAACACTGGCGATATCAGACTGTGTAAGAGTCATCGCCACACCCGTGAAGAGCGACCCCAAAGTAGGGGCACTTCAAATGACCAGCACCGGCACCAAAAGCTGCACGGGTACAACCACGGATACAAAGCTTTGCTGGCCATGATAAATAAACCTAGCACTCATGCACTCAATGGGGGGTTCACCCTCATTGAGTTGATGATTACGGTTGCGCTTGCGGCGATTCTCATGACCCTTGCGGTTCCCAGCTTTGTGCAATACCAGCGCAACTCAGAGCTTACTTCACTGACCAACTCGCTATTGGCCGCAATTAACACCGCAAAAAGCGAGGCGATGAAAACCGGGAAAAATGCATTTGTAGTACCGAAAGGATCTGGCTGGAACAGTGGTTGGATTGTTTATGTCGACGTCAATTTTGATAACTCTTACACAGAAAATACAGACAGGACGGTACAAACACAGGATGCAGTCAAAAGTTACTTCAACATAACCGGTAACGGCACTGCCGCTGGCACTTCGCCCTACATTAAATTTGACAGTTCCGGGTATTCTTCTTCATCTACAGCCTTGTCGTTACAAATTGCCAGAACCGATACCACCAGTGCCAATGCAGCAGAAGAGTCGCGGAGAATCGTCGTTGCTAGAACAGGACGTGTCAGGAGCTGTAAACCCAGTACAGACACTAGTTGCACGAGTTCAGCTACTCAATAAGCTCTCACGTATAAAACTTGAAGCGCGAAGCTCTGGATGAGGTGGGTGTGCAGTGAGCCGTTGGTCGAGAAACAGCGGTGTAAATCCGACGACGATTACCGTTCACCCATTTTTTGAGTATTTTTTTGGTGCCGTCGCAAAGCGCATCCGACCGACCATCACCGCCATGTCTTTCGGTGCAAAAAATCTGCTGTGCTGAAGACGCGCTATTGGTAGTGTGTTGAACCATCTCAGGACAGCGCTGGCTTGAAAGCGTCGCCCCCCGAAAAATAGCCTACAAACGATATTTAATCGTCCCAACGGATGCGTACCTCCGTTGAGATCCATTCACCAGCCGTCTGAGAGCATTTCAGAGTGCCATGGTTGGCCTGTCAGCCTGCGGGCAACCCCTCTATAGAGCGGATAGTCAAACACAAGCAGCTGTAAGACGGTACGCAAACGGGGTTCGGTGCTCATTGGAAATTTCACAGCCTTGGCCGCATTTCTCCCCGACCAACCTACTCTGAGTGCGTAAAGGGTGCATGTTTGCCTTGAAGGCACGCGCTCAACACAAATAGCACCGGCCCCGTTGAAAGCGCGGCACTGGACTGCAGTACCAATGTCACGGCCACATTCAACTTTCACGACTTCAAGAAATACAGCGGCAGTGCGGACTGCCCCATGTGAAAACGGGGCTTGCGCGGGTGCCACGATAGCCGGACAAGCTGGAGAAGTGCTGTTTCGTATCCTCGCGAATGAGGACTCAAAAAAGACGTAGGCGCCGGGTAGTCCTTCTTCGCGGTGGTTCTCCTTCTCAATGGTGGTGAACTGCAAATTTAGAGAGACGGGCGCACAGGCAAACATTGCCGGGTGACGGTAGTCGCAGCTTGCGTTCAATGCCACGCGCTCATCGCCCATCAGTCGATACCCCGTCTTGGTGCACACAGAGCACCAACTTGTGGCGCATTTTTTGCTTCAAAAGGGGCGCGCTCGTTTAGATACACACGAACACGCACCACATTGGGTCCATTGAATTACTAAATCAATCGCAAGAGGATGTTATGCAAACACACCAACAGGGCGCTGACGCCCTGTTCATTTTGCTCGGGGCCATCATGGTGTTGGCCATGCACGCCGGGTTCGCCTTTTTGGAGTTGGGCACGGTTCGCAAGAAGAACCAGGTCAATGCGTTGGTGAAGATCCTGGTGGATTTCTCTGTCTCCACCGTTGTTTATTTCGTGGTGGGCTACGGGGTGGCGTATGGAACACACTTTTTTGTCGGGGCCGAGGCGCTGGCGCAGCAAAACGGCTACGACCTGGTGAAGTTTTTCTTCCTTCTCACGTTTGCTGCCGCTATTCCGGCCATTGTGTCGGGGGGGATTGCCGAGCGCGCCAAGTTCTGGCCGCAACTGATGGCGACGGCTGTGATTGTGGGTTTTGTGTATCCGTTTTTTGAGGGCATCGCCTGGAATCACCATTTTGGTGTGCAGGGTTGGATCAAGTCGATGACCGGGGATGAGTTTCACGACTTTGCAGGCTCCGTTGTGGTGCACGCCATGGGGGGCTGGATTGCCTTGCCAGCGATCATTTTGCTCGGATCGCGGGCCAATCGCTATCGCAAGGATGGAGCCATCTCGGCACACCCTCCTTCCAACATTCCTTTCTTGGCGCTGGGGGCCTGGATTTTGATTGTGGGCTGGTTTGGCTTCAATGTGATGAGTGCCCAGACGTTGGACAAGCTCTCTGGCCTCGTTGCCGTCAACTCGCTCATGGCCATGGTGGGCGGCACGCTGGCTGCCTTGGTGTTGGGCAAGAACGATCCCGGGTTTGTGCACAACGGCCCGCTGGCGGGTTTGGTGGCGGTGTGTGCAGGCTCTGACCTCATGCACCCTTTGGGCGCACTGGTCGTCGGTGCGGTGGCAGGCACGATCTTTGTGGTGATGTTCACGCTCACGCAAAACAAATGGAAGATCGATGATGTTCTGGGCGTCTGGCCGCTGCACGGCCTGTGTGGCACCTGGGGCGGCCTGGCCGCTGGCATTTTTGGTAGCAAGGCGCTGGGGGGACTGGGAGGCGTGAGTCTTTGGGCACAGATCATCGGTACGGGGATGGGCATTGCCTGGGCGTTGGCGGGCGGAGCTCTTGTGTACGGCGTGATGAAGCGCACGCTCGGTCTGCGCCTCACACAAGAGGAAGAGTTTGACGGCGCGGACCTATCGGTTCACAAAATCAGTGCCACGCCTGACCGCGAAGTGAGTTGGTAACACCCAACTGATCTCAGGGGGAGCTGCCTTTTAAAACGGCGTGGATGGGTAGCTCGACACGCCAAGCCCAAGTGTGGAGCGCCCTCATCACGCCCGGCCCGGCGCTGGGCTTACAGCAGAAATCCTGCATAGCGCCCCTTCCGCATCCCCGCTGACGACGGCATGTCACCAACTTGGCGTTTCGTCTGACGGCCGCCGCACGATTGAAGCTGTATACCTGAGATGGCAGAGAATCGGCCGCCAAGAAGCCGGGAGCATTCGACCTCCCTTGGCGCATATCCAGGCAACCCTCAGGACCCCACCGCGCCATGCAGCTTCAGTGCTCACCCTTCTCATCAAAACCCAGCAGGCCACTTCGTTGGTGCGTTGCCACCGTCTCATTGCTCACCCTCCTTCTGGCCGGCTGCGCGGGGCTGCCCAAGGATGTAGATCGGCCCGTTTCCACAGCCATTGCAACCCCGGAAGAGACAGCGCTGGGGCGGCTCGTGGAGGAACGCAGAGTGGCGGCTGCGGGGCGCCATGCGTCGGGTTTTCTGTTGCTGAGCGGACCACAAGCGGCCTACGGCAGCCGGCTGGCTTTGGTGGATGCTGCACAAAAAACGCTCGACCTCCAGTACTACGCCATTCACGCGGATGCCAGCACCGAACGGTTGCTTCTGGGGGTGGTGGCTGCAGCGCGCCGGGGCGTGCGCGTACGCGTTTTGCTGGATGATTTTCATAGCACAGGGCGCGATGCGCAGGTGATGCGGCTTGCGTTTGTACCCAATGTCGAGATGCGCATGTTCAACCCCGTGGCGGGTGCGCGTGGTTCGACGATTGGCCGCATGTTGAGTGCCATCAGCGACTTCTCGCGCGTGCAGCAGCGCATGCACAACAAGCTTTTCATCGCCGACAACGCCATGGGTGTCACCGGGGGCCGCAATCTGGGCGATGCCTATTTTGGCAACTCCGATTCGGGTAACTTTGTAGATGTCGACGTATTGGCTGCGGGCCCTGTCGTTCAAGACCTTTCGCGCAGCTTTGACAGCTACTGGAACAACGAGCGCGCCTACCCCGTGCAATCGCTGATCACCCGCGATGAACTCGACCAAATTCGCAAGCGCATCCGCACCGACGACGCCGCTCAACAAGAACACGTTGCCCGCCAAACCGGCACGGAGCATGCAGCCAGCGCGCCGCCCGAGGCTACGGCTACGGCTACGGCTACGGCTACGGCTACGGCTAC
>RCMZ01000877.1_pt1 | contig 11855 bp, 9 predicted proteins | sample 2041141 | NCBI WGS metagenome assembly RCMZ01 (sample SAMN09708263, study PRJNA481090) | Wastewater metagenome, whole genome shotgun sequencing project. | biome: sewage; isolation source: Davis station wastewater (DW) | place: Antarctica: Davis Station | collected 2010-03-01
GCAATTGCGGGCTTTGGGCTTTTCTGCAGACACGGCCCGTGGCCGTTGCTGTCAGTGGTTCGCAATCCGCTATGCGTTGTCATTCATCGCGGGCTGCCTTGGCGGTGTCTGCGAAGTCACTGAACACGCCGTCCACACCCAGGTTGAAAAACAGCTTGTATTCAGCCTTCGGATCGCCCTTGAAGTCCGACGCCAGGCGCTTTGCCTCGCTGCGGAAGGTGTAGGGGTGCACCAGCAACCCGGCTGCGTGGGCGTTTTTCACCACATCGGTGGGGGCCATCATCACGCGGTCGCGCTCGTCAATCTTGCCGTCACCGTTGAGATCATCCGGTTTGCCGTCCTTGTTGGCGTCCACTTGTTTGGATGGGATCAGATACGGCTTCCAGGGGCCGATGCCATCTGCGTAGGTTTTCACTTCCTTCAGCCCCGCAGGCGTGAGCAGGCTGGCAAAGGTGCGCGCGTCACCGGCCACGGCAAAGTCATACGGCTTGTCGTAGGGGGCGGTAAGGTCCATGCTGCCATCGGGGTTCACGTCGTTGCCATCCACCAGCTGCACCAGCCGCACCTGCGTCTTGGTGCGCAGGTACTTGAGGTTCGCGACCTCAAACGACTGCACGATGACCGGGGACGCCTTGGTCGTGTAGCCGTACTTGGCGAGGATGGTCAAAAGGCGGTCTTCCAGCGGCAAGCCTAGTTTGGAATGAAAGGTGGGGTGTTTGGTCTCGGGGTACACCCCCACAACACGGCCTGCCTTGGTGCCTTCGCTCTTGGCCAGGTCCAGCACCTCTTCGAAGGTGGGAATCTGGAACTTGCCGTTGTATGACGGGTCGCGGTCAGCCAGGGGCTGGATGGCGCGCAGGGTCTTGATTTCGGCCAGCGTGAAGTCGCTGACAAACCAGCCTTCTTCTTCCACACCATCCACCATCTTCTTGGTTTTGCGGTTGGCGTATTCAGCCCGGGTCGACACATCGGTGGTGCCGGTGATGTTGGGCTCGTGGCGGGCAATCAGCACGCCGTCCTTGGTGGCTACCAGATCGGGTTCGATGAAATCGGCGCCCATATCGATGGCGCGTTTGTAGCCCTCCAGGGTGTGATCGGGCATATAGCCCGCAGCGCCCCGGTGGCCAATGATCAGCGGTTTGTCCCCGTTCAGCGTGGGATACGGGGCGTCATCGTTGCCGCCGCAGGCCACCAGCGTCGCCGCCAGTGCCGTCACCATGCCAAACGCTCCCCACTTTGCTGCAGATCGGTGCATTTTTCTTCTCCTCATCGGTTATGGAATCGTCGAACTGTGGAGCCACCCCATGACGGGACGGTGACAGCCTAGACTGCCTATTTCGCACAATTTTGGTGACAAATGCACACCAACAACGCACCAATTTGCAGCATTTTTTTAAAAAATCCCCGCAATTGGGCAGAGCATTGGGCATGAACGTATAACTTTTGAACATAATCCCATGTTGCAGCGCGCCACGCACTGCCCCTCCAGATTCGATCTTTTGATGCAGAAAGCCTTTTTGACCTATGAAACACGCGTCCGCCGAGAGCTTCCTGGCCCATGTGGCACTTCGCAATCCTGGCCAGCCTGAGTTTTTGCAGGCCGTCACCGAAGTGATGGAAAGCCTGTGGCCCTTTATTGAAAAGAACCCGCGCTATGCGGACCACGGTTTGCTGGAGCGGCTGGTGGAGGCCGAGCGCACCGTCATGTTCCGCGTGTGCTGGACGGACGACCACGGCACCGTGCAGGTCAATCGCGGCTACCGCATTCAGCACAGCATGGCCATTGGCCCCTACAAGGGCGGCCTGCGTTTTCACCCCTCGGTCAACCTGTCGGTGCTCAAGTTCCTGGCGTTTGAGCAGACCTTCAAGAACGCGCTGACCACCTTGCCCATGGGCGGTGGCAAGGGCGGCGCTGACTTTGACCCCAAGGGCAAGAGCCCAGGCGAAGTGATGCGGTTTTGCCAAGCCTTTGCGTCCGAGCTGTTCCGCCACATCGGCGCCGACACCGACGTTCCAGCGGGCGACATTGGCGTGGGCGGTCGTGAAGTCGGTTTTATCGCGGGCATGTACAAAAAGCTCAGCAACCGCGCCGACTGCGTGTTCACCGGCAAGGGCCTGTCGTTCGGCGGCTCACTGATCCGCCCCGAAGCCACCGGCTACGGCACGGTGTATTTCGCGCAGGAGATGCTCAAGACGCGTGGCAAGTCGTTTGAGGGCCTGCGCGTGTCGGTGTCGGGCTCGGGCAACGTGGCGCAGTACGCGGTCGAAAAGGCGATGGAGCTGGGTGCCAAGGTCATCACCGTGTCCGACTCCAGCGGCACGATCATTGATGAAGATGGTTTCACCCCCGAAAAGCTCGCCATCCTGATGGATGTGAAGAATCACCACTACGGCCGCGTGAGCGACTACGCCGCACGCACCGGCGTGAAGTTTGAAGCGGGCAAAACACCGTGGCATGTGCCCGTGGACGTGGCCCTGCCCTGCGCCACCCAAAACGAGCTGGATGCCAACGACGCCGCCACGCTTATCAAGAACGGCGTGTTGTGCGTGGCAGAAGGCGCCAACATGCCCTCCACCATCGAAGCCGCCAAGGCGTTCGAAGCGGCCGGCGTGCTTTACGCCCCGGGCAAAGCCAGCAACGCCGGTGGTGTGGCCACCTCGGGCCTCGAAATGAGCCAGAACGCCATGCGCCTGAACTGGACGTCCGAAGAGGTGGACAACCGCCTCTTGATGATCATGCAGGGCATCCACGCCGCCTGCCTGAAACACGGCACCCGCGCCGATGGCAGTGTGAGCTACATCGACGGCGCCAACATCGCTGGCTTCGTGAAGGTGGCCGACGCCATGATCGCCCAGGGCGTGGTGTAAACACCCAAGCGCAGTCGCTCCCCCGAGCGCCTGCGCTACCGCACTGCTGCGCCATGCCACTACGCGCGCGGTGAACTGAGTCCAGCGGGCCAGCGGGCACACAGACAACAAGGCTGACCTTCCGTGACAGAACTTCTGCACCACGGCAGAGTCAGCCTTGTTCATGAAAAGACTGATCCTCCTCTTGACCGCCATTGCCCTGGCCATCGGTGTCACTGCGGGTTGCGCCACCCTCGACGCCAAACAGCGCGAATGGATCTTTCAACCCAGCGACCGCAGCTGGGGCGGCGCCCCGTCCACCGAGGGCATGCAGGACGTCTGGATCGCCTTCCAATCCGACATCACCCACCAGGCGGAGCGCCTGCATGGCCTGTGGCTGCCCCATGAACGCGCCGATGCCCCGGTGATGCTGTACCTGCACGGTGCGCGGTGGAATGTCGCGGGCTCGTCGGGCCGCATCCGGCGCATGCAGGCCCTGGGTTTTTCGGTGCTGGCCATTGACTACCGCGGTTTTGGACAAAGCAGCGCCGGCCTGCCGTCGGAGGCCACCGCCACCGAAGACGCCCACGCTGCGTGGCGTTGGCTGGCAGAGCAACAGCCTGGCAAACCGCGCTATATCTTTGGCCATTCGCTCGGTGGCGCCATTGCCATCAATCTGGCCCGCGATGTGCCCGACGAGCAGGGCACGGTGGTCGAGGGCACCTTCACCAGCATCGCCGACGTGGTGAGCGGCTTCAAATGGGGCTGGCTGCCCGTGTCCGGCCTCATCACGCAGCGCTTTGAATCCATTCGCAAGGTGGCAGACATCGGCTCGCCGTTGCTGGTGGTGCATGGCAGCAACGACAGTCTCATCCCCGCGCAACTGGGGCGCCAGTTGTATGACGCCGCGCACGAGCCCAAGCGGTTTGTGCTGGTGGAGGGCGGCTCGCATTACGACACCAACGCCGTGGGCAACGGGCTGTATCGCGAGGCGGTGGCCAGCCTGTTCAAGATCCGGTAACTGCGCGATGGGCGTGCGTGGCCCGCCGGCGCCTCAGACATCCATCGCAGGTGTCAGACCCGCTGTGCCCGATGGCAACGCAGGGGCAATGCCTCACACTCCACCTTGAACTTCCCTGCAAGGGCTGCATATGCACTCCTTGCCCAAGATTCCCGCGACACCCCGTCACACGTTACCGACCCAACCCCATGAAGACCATTGACGAGATGCTGCACCTGGACCTGCTGACCACCGAGCAACACGGTGAAATCAGCGCATGGATTGCCAAGTCCGATACGCCCGACGAGATTTTGAAAATGCCATCGCCCCTTTGGAAGGCGGTCGAACGCGCCAGCGAGGTCATGGGCATCGACAAAGACCTCTTACGCCCCCCATCTTTTGATGTGACCGACGACTTGCCGGGCTAACCAAAGCGGCGCTGGCCAATGGCCGGGCGTGCCCCCGTGGGGTCCGCCACTCACCAGGAAAACGCTTCTTGGAACAGGTTCTTAGCCCCTCGAAAAACGCATCACCTCTGGGCTGCGTCATCGCCGATGGCGGGCTTTTCACGCACTGGCGTCTGGTACGCTCAGACCGATATGTCTGCCCCTTCCGCCACCGCCACGCCACACGGCGCGGCACCCGCCTCCATCCAGCCTGGACTGGCCATTGTGGTGCTGGCCTTGCTGCTCAGCATCCAGCCCGTCACCACCGACCTGTATCTGCCCGCTCTGCCCGCCCTCACGCGCAGCCTGGGCGCGCCCATGTCGGCGGCGCAGCTCACGCTCAGCGGCTTGTTGCTGGCGTTTGGCTGCTCGCAAATGGTGTGGGGCCCTTTGTCAGACCGCTATGGCCGCCGCCCCATCCTGCTGGCGGGGCTTGCGATCTATACCGTCGCCTCGCTGGGCAGCGCGTTTGCGCCCACCATGGGTTTGCTGATCGTGTGGCGCATTGCACAGGGCGCCGCCATGGGTGCCGTGGTGATGTGCGCGCGGGCCATCGTGCGCGACCTGTACACGCCGCTCGAAGGCGCACGCGCCATGTCCAAGGCGTTGACGGGCCTGGGCATCGTGGCGTGCATCTGCGCACCCATGGGTGGGCTGCTCAGCGAATGGCTGGGCTGGCGGGCAGCGCTGTTGGCACTCACCGTGTATGCGGTCGTCACGCTGGCCTTGGTGGCCCTGCGCATGCCCGAGACCCTGGCGCAGCGCAATCCGCAGGCCCTGCAGCCCCGTGCCTTGGTCGGCACCTGGAAACACGTGCTGCGCAGCCCCACCTTCTGGGCGTTTTCGTTGCAGACCACCGCCACGTATGGCGGGCTGTTTACCTTTCTGGCGGCGTCCTCGTTTGTCTTTATTGATGTGCTGGGCCTCACACGCACGCAGTACGGCTGGGTGATGGCCTCGGCCTGCGTTGCGTATTTTGCGGGCACCTTTTTGTGCCGCCGCTTGCTGGCGGGGTTTGGGCTGCAGCGCACGGTCGCCATTGCGGGTGCGCTGAGCGTGAGCGGGGGCACGTTGATGGCACTGGTGGCGTGGATGGGCTGGTACAGCCCCTGGGCGTTGGTCCTGCCGTTTTATTTGTTCATGGTGGCCCACGGCATTCACCAGCCCTGCGGCCAAAGCGGCGCTGTCGGGCCGTTTCCCAAGGCCGCCGGGGTGGCCTCGGCGCTCAACGGTTTCATGATGATGCTGGCGGCCTTTGCCATCGGTGGCTGGCTGGGCATGCGCCTTGACGGCACGGTGTGGCCTCTGGTCAACGGCATTTGGTTCTGGTCGGTGGTGCTGGCGCTGATCTCGTGGACGCTGGTGCAGAAGTTCGGAGCCTCCCGTGATCACGCCTGACGCCATGTTGCCCCACACCCTTCCGACCCTCGCCCTGGCCGGCCCCACCGCCTCTGGCAAAACCGCCGGTGCCCTGGCGCTTGCCGCCGTGCTGGGCAAACAAGACATGCCAGTGGAGATCATCAGCGTGGACTCGGCACTGGTCTACCGGGGCATGGACATCGGCACCGCCAAGCCCACGCCCGAAGAACGCGCCGCCGTGCCGCACCACCTGATCGACATCCGCGACCCGCTGCAGGCCTACAGCGCGGCCGAGTTTGTGCAAGACGCGACCCGGCTCATCGCCGAGATCCGCGCACGCGGGGCACTGCCCCTGCTGGTGGGCGGCACCATGCTGTACTTCAAGGCGCTGTTTGACGGCATCGACGACATGCCCGCCGCCGACCCCGAGGTGCGCGCCCGGCTGGAAGCCCAGGCCGCAGAGCAAGGATGGCCCGCATTGCATGCCGAACTGGCCCAGGTCGATCCCGTCACCGCAGCCCGTTTGGCACCCGGCGACAGCCAGCGCATTCAGCGTGCGCTCGAGGTGTGGCATGTGTCAGGCCAGCCGCTGTCAAGCTTTCACACTACAAAAAAAGGAGCTGGTAGCGCTTTACCAGCAAGCGCTAGCGCCATTTTTTCCTTAGAACCTGATAACCGCGCCTGGCTGCATGAGCGCATTGCCCAGCGCTTTGACGCCATGCTGGCTGGCGGCTTCATCGACGAGGTGGTGGCCCTGCGCGCGCGCGGCGACCTGCACCCAGACCTGCCATCGATGCGCTGCGTGGGCTACCGCCAAGCCTGGGAAGAGCTGGACTTTCAGGCCCGCCGCCCCGAAGGCACGCCGCTGAACAAAGCCTTTCTGCGCGAGCGCGGCATCGTGGCCACGCGCCAGCTGGCCAAGCGCCAAATCACCTGGCTGCGCAGCATGCCGCTGCGCCACACCATTGCGTGCGACAAGCCCCACGCGGTGGCAGCGCTGGTGCAGGCCGTGCTGCAGCGCCTGGCCACCCACACGCCATGACGCTGCTGCGCATTGACAACCTTGGCAAACACTACGGCGCGACGGCCGTGTTTGCCAACGTGCAGTTCACCGTGGCGCCTGGCGAGTTCGTCGCTATCGTGGGCGATTCAGGGGTCGGCAAGTCCACGCTGCTCAACTGCCTGGCGGGCCTGGACACCTGGGACACCGGCCACATCACCCATGGCAACACCGACCTGGGCCAGCTCGACGACACGCAGCGCGCCCTGTGGCGGCGTGCCAACGTGGGCTTTGTGTTCCAGGCCTTTCACGTGCTGCCGCATCTGGACGTGGCACAAAACGTGGCCCTGCCGCTGATGCTGCTGGGCCAAAACGATGCGGCCCGAGTACAGCAGATGCTGGCGGCCGTGGGCCTGGCCGACCTGGGCGAACGCCTGCCCCAGCAGCTCAGCGGTGGGCAATTGCAACGCGTGGCCATCGCCCGCGCCCTGGTGCACCGCCCCGCCCTGCTGCTGGCCGACGAGCCCACCGGCAACCTCGACCCCACCACCGCAGCCCGCGTGATGGACCTGCTGCTGGCGCAAACGCGTGAGTACGGGGCGTCGCTGGTGCTGGTCACGCATTCTGATGCGGCGGCGGCGCGGGCAGACCGGGTGCTGCGGCTGCGCAGCGACGGTATCTGCGCCGACTGACCTGCACGCCCTGCCAGCCTCCTGCCAGGCCCCCACCATGCTCGCCCTGCTTCGCACCTTCTCCTGGCAAGACCTGCGCCATCACCCGTGGCGCAGCGCGGCGGCCATTGTGGCCGTGACGCTGGGCGTGGCGCTGGCGTTTGCTGTGCATGTCATCAACGCATCGGCGCTCGATGAATTTTCACAGGCGGTGCGTGCCGTCAATGGTCAGCCGGATCTGGAACTTCGCGCCATGCAGGGCGGCCTGCCCGAAGCGCTGTACGAGCGCCTGGCCACCGATGCGCAGGTGGCACGCGCCAGCCCGCTGCTGGAGCTGTCGGCGGTGGCCCAGCCAGACAGCGAGAGCGAGAAAGAGCACGGCAGGGACGGCAACCCGGCCGCCCCTGGTCAGCCCGTATCGGCACCACCCAGCACCCCGCTGCGGGTGCTGGGTGCGGACGCACTGCTGCTGCCCACCATGGCCCCGGCACTCATGCCACGCCCCTGGGGCAGTGCAGACCGCTTGGCAGTCTTTGCCCCCGCCACGGTGTTCCTCAATACATCGGCGCTGCAAGCGCTGGGATTGTCCACCGCGGCAACCGCGCCCCTGCCCCGGATCAAGCTGCAAGTGGGGTTGCAAAAGCCCCTGTGGGTGCAAGTGGCGGGCACCGTGGCGGCAGGCGGGGCGCCGCTGGCGGTGATGGACATCGGTGCTGCGCAAGACCTGTTTGGCCGGGCGGGCGAGCTGAGCCGCATCGATCTGCAACTGCAGCCTGGCACCGATCGCAGCGCGTGGGAGCAAGCGCTGCGCGCCCAGCCTGGCTGGCCCACCAACGGGGTGCTGGCGCAGCCGGGCGATGCCACGCAGCGCATCAGCAACCTGTCGCGCGCCTACCGCGTCAACCTCACGGTGCTGGCGCTGGTGGCGCTGTTCACGGGGGCATTTCTGGTGTTCTCGGTGCTGGCACTCAGCGTGGCGCAGCGCGGGCCGCAGTTTGCGCTGCTGGCCGTGCTGGGCGCCACGCCACGGCAGCGGCTGGCCTTGGTGCTGACCGAATCGGCAGCGCTGGGACTGGTGGGCAGCACGCTGGGCATTGCACTGGGCACCGCCCTGGCGGCCACGGCGCTGCGCCTGCTGGGCGGCGACCTGGGCGGCGGCTACTTTGCCGGAGTGCAGCCTGCGCTGCAATGGAGCGCGCCTGCGGCTCTGGTGTACGGCGCGCTCGGCGTGGCGGCAGCGCTGGTCGGTGGCTGGTGGCCTGCGCGCGCGGCCCAGATGCTGCCGCCTGCCCAGACCTTGAAGGGCCTGGGCACAGCAGCCAGCCAGGCGGACAAAGGCACGGTCGGTATTATTTTAATAGCTACCGGGGCAATATTGACTAGCGCTCCACCCGTTTTTGGCATACCACTCGCCGCCTACGTCGCCATTGCGCTGCTGCTGGTGGGTGGCATCGCCCTGCTGCCTTGGGGCATGGCGCAACTGCTGGCGTGGCTGCTGGCGTGGCTGCAGCCTCTCGCCGCGCGGCATGTTCTGCCGCTGCTGGCGCTGGAGCGCGCGCGGCGAATGCGTGGCAGCGCCGCCATTGCGGTGGGCGGCGTGGTGGCGTCCCTCAGCCTGGCCGTGGCGCTGACGGTGATGGTGTCGAGCTTTCGCGGCTCCGTCACGCAGTGGCTCGACGCCGTGCTGCCGTCACCGCTGTACGTGCGCTCGGCCATCAATGCAGGCAGCACCGATGCGGCCCTGCTACCGGCTGGTTTTGCCGAAGCCGTCGCCCAACTGCCGGGCCTTGCGCGCGTGCAGGCACTGCGGGCCAGCACGCTGCAGCTGTCGCCCACGCTGCCTGCACTCACGGTGCTGAGCCGCCCGCTGGGCAACGACCCGGCCCAGGGTTTGCCGCTGGTGGGCGAGGCCCTGCCCGTGCCTGCGGGCCGCACCGGCGTTTACATCAGCGAGGCGGTGGTCGACCTGTATGGCCTGCGCCCTGGCATGGAGTGGCCCGCGCTTTCAAAGGCTTTTAGCCCTCTAGCGCTTGATGGACAAGCGCAACCAGCTATCTTTTACATAGCAGGTGTGTGGCGCGACTACGCGCGGCAGTCCGGCGCCGTGGTGATGGACCGCGCCGTGTGGCTGCGCCTGACTGGCGACGCCCGCACCAGCGACCTGGCGCTGTGGCCCGCCGAGGGTGCAAACATCGCAGCGTTGCAAACATCGATTCGCGCCTTGGCAGCGGCCCAGGCAACAGACCCGGCGACAGTCAGCCCACCATCGGCAGACCGTGCAGGCGCCGATGAATCGCAAGCGGAGCTGGTGGAGTTCGTCTCATCCGGCGCCATCCGCGAACGCTCGCTGCGCATCTTTGACCGCAGCTTTGCCGTCACCTACTGGCTGCAGGCCGTGGCCATCGGCATCGGCCTGTTCGGCGTGGCCGCCAGCTTCAGCGCGCAAGTGCTGGCACGGCGCAAAGAGTTTGGCCTGCTGGCCCACCTGGGCCTCACCCGCCGCCAGATCCTGGCCGTGGTGGCCGGCGAAGGCGCCGCGTGGACGGCAGTGGGTGCCGCCGCCGGTGTGCTGCTGGGGCTGGTGGTGTCCGTGGTGCTGGTGCACGTCGTCAACCCGCAAAGTTTTCACTGGACGATGGACCTCAACGTGCCCGGATGGCGGCTGCTGGCGCTGTGCGGGGCGGTGATCGTGTCGGGGACAGTGACGGCTTGGCTGGCGGGGCGGGCGGCGGCGGGGCGGGATGCGGTGATGGCGGTGAAGGAGGATTGGTAGAAGTATGCTTTGACAGAGCGGTTTGTCACGCCGGCCGGGGCAAACTGACCAAGAGTCGCTGCCCACGTCCCCAAAGACTGCGGGCAGCATCCATCGAGTTTGCTGCCGCGTGCTTCTGCGAAACCCGGTGTGCCAGCTCAGTGGACGACATCAGGAGGCTGGATTAAGCAGCCTATGCACTTGCTTATGGCATAGACTTCAGCGCACTCGCAACAATCCATTGCTGCAGATGATTCCACACGGATTTGACAAAGCCCCCCGAGCAAGACTTTTCTTCAGAGTCTTAGGGGTGTTGCTACTTTTGGCAATGGCGGCAATGTTGCTTCTCGAATCCGTCCCCCTTCTGCTCCACCCGGGCTCAGTACAGACCGTGTGCCCAACACACAACCGCAAGCTTGCATGCGAAATCGGTGCCGCTATCGTTCAAGCAATACCTGCGGGCACACAACGAACCTTGCTGGGTTTGACCGGTCTTGCATCAACCGCTGGCATTTTTTGGCTGGTGTGGACGGTGGGTTGGCGCAACCCACGATAAAGCGAACGCTCTTTAGGGCTTGCGATAGCGCTGTTTACGCTCACGGTGGACATGAAGGTCGTCGGACATTGACATAGCCCTTCCAGCACCAAAGATGGCAACCCAGCCTGCAAAAAGGGACAGCCCCACAGGAAGAAAAATGGCCATGAAATCCGCGCCATCTAACGCCAGGGTGAAAGCCACTGTGGCACCTGCCAATGAAATGCCGCCGATCACCAGACGCCTTGCCCAAAGGAACGTCAAATACATCAATCGCTCTGTGCCTGAGGCTGGTTTACCAGAGCCAAGTTTGCCTTCAAAGAAAGCCTGCCAGAAGACCCAGAAAATGATGGGAGCCAGCAGCACGGCGAATAAGGCCCTCTCCCCATACACCAATAGCCAAGCAGAAAATGCAATCAAGGCAGTGCCTACTGCAACGAGAACTCTGCGCTCAATGATTTCCCAACGCTCCATGCCTCCTCCTTGATGAGTGTGTCAACACCTGCATTTGGCTGAATTCTGCACCACACGACATCGGCCCTTGAACACATAGTTTTGCGAGAAACATCGAAGGGTCTTTGGAGCAATTCAGATAACACCGACCACATATCGATCGATAGTTAGCGAATGAATTGCCGCCCACCACCTGAGGCTTTGACATTCGGTATCGGTAGTGACCGTCTTTGAGCCCCTACCTCTCTGCAAATATACCCGCCTGCCACAATCTACTGATGACCCTCCCCTCCCCCTGGCTCCACGAAGCCATCGCCCGCATCGAAGCCGACTACCAGCGCAGTGCCGATACGCACCTCATCCCTCTGCGTCTGCCGACATTTGAGCGCTGCGGCATTGAGCTGTATCTCAAGGACGAATCCACCCACCCCACGGGCAGCTTGAAGCACCGGTTGGCGCGGTCGCTGTTTTTGTATGCGCTTTGCAATGGCTGGGTGCATGAGGGCTCGACCATTGTTGAATCGTCGAGCGGCTCCACCGCAGTGAGCGAGGCTTACTTTGCGCGACTGCTGGGGCTGCCGTTTGTGGCGGTGATGCCGCGCAGCACGTCGCCAGAAAAGATTGCGCAGATCGAATTCCACGGCGGGCGCTGCCACTTTGTGGACAGCGCGGGCGCAGTGTATGACGCGGCCCGTGCGATTGCCGAAGAGACGGGCGGGCACTACATGGACCAGTTCACGTATGCCGAGCGCGCCACCGACTGGCGGGGCAACAACAACATCGCCGAGAGCA
>RCMZ01000878.1_pt1 | contig 11847 bp, 7 predicted proteins | sample 2041141 | NCBI WGS metagenome assembly RCMZ01 (sample SAMN09708263, study PRJNA481090) | Wastewater metagenome, whole genome shotgun sequencing project. | biome: sewage; isolation source: Davis station wastewater (DW) | place: Antarctica: Davis Station | collected 2010-03-01
CGCGCGGCGAAAAAGCATGGCTGCGACTACCTGATCCGCGGCATCCGCACGACGGCCGATTTCGACTATGAAAACCTGATCCAGCAAACGAATGTGGACGTGCTGCAGGGGGCCAAGACCATCTTCGTGATGCCGCCGCGCGACCTCGGCTCCGTCAGTTCCAGCTTCGTCAAGGCGCTGGAAGGGCCCGTCGGCTGGAACTGGACCATGAAGAAATTCGTGCCCGGCCCCGCCTACCAGGCGTGGATACTCGACTGCCTGCGCAAGGAGTGGGAAGCGCTGTGGCACTACGCCACGGCGTCCGAGGCCGACATCGCCCTGTTTGACCACTGGTTCGCGCACCTGACGGGACCGCAGGCCTACGGCGGTGCGGACCGCCACTATCACAACCTCGACCACCTGGTGCACGGCCTGTCCGAGATCCGCGTGTGGGCCGACAATACCTATGCGCCCAAGCGCGACAGCGCGCTGGTCAAGAAAGCGTTCTGGTTCCACGACGCCGTCTACAGCCACGACGAGGATGCGCTGTATTCGAGCGAGGAGGCGAGCGCCCAGCTGTGGCTGGGCAGCGGTCTGGACGCCGGCGACAACCTGGAGGTGGCGCAACTGATACGCGCCACCGACCACTTCCAGGGGCCGGGCATCAACCACGCGCTGAAGGACGCCATGCTCAGCGCCGACCTGGCCATCCTGGGCCAGGACGATGAAGTGTATCAAGCCTACACGCAAGCGATCGGCCGCGAATACGCGCATGTCGATCCCGCGCGCTTCAACGAACAGCGCGGCCTGGCCCTGCAGCACCTGTGCGCCAAGGCGCAGGCGGGGCAGTTGTTTGGCGATGCGTATTTTGCCAACCAGTACAACGAGCGGGCGATCGAGAACATGCAGCGCGAGATTGCGGCGCTGGCGGGGGGCTGAGCCGAAACAAAGGCAAACGCCGTGGTGGGGCATGCTGGCAGACGGGTTCAGCCCGGCGGAAAAGCGCCGGTGGCAGCCCCGCCGGGCCTGACGCCGGATCCTGCTTTTGGGCTGACATCAAATTGCGCTGCTTGCGCGTGCTTGGCGCTTGCCAGCCACGAGCGTACACATCAGGAAATCAATGAAGAGTGCCTTGCCGCCACTGCTGCCGCGTGACAAACACGATACGGACGCCGCCCAGGCCCTGGTCGCGCTGGGCTGGGAACGGGTGGAATGTGTCGCCCCACAGATGCTGGAATGGATGCAAGACAGCAACTGGCCCGTTGCTGCCGTTCTTCGTCCCTTTCTGGTGGCGCAGGGGGCGCGGCTTGCCCCCTTCATCGGGCCTATCTTCGCCAGCAATGACGAGGTGTGGAAATATTTTATTCTTGACGGCATCGTGCGCCAGTCGCCGGAACTGGCGTCCGCCCTGGGGACGGAACTTGCGCGCCTGGCCGGCCATCCGACAGCCGGTGAACGGCTGGAAGGCGTGACGGCGCAAGCGCAGGAAATTGTGGCGGGCTGACGGCGGTCATCCGCCATGGCCGCGCGCGGGCCGAATTGGATCAATGAAAGGATTTTTTGGCATGGATAGCGCACTGCGCCAACTGCTGGACGACAAGCTGCATGACGTGCCCAGGCTTTACCAGCTGGCAGGCGTGACGCCTGCCACCATCAAGCGCTATATTCTTGACGGCATGGCCGCCGCGATTGACGAGGCCGATTGGGAAGCCTGGCACACCTTGCTCGCGATGGCCGGGACCATCGTCCATCCGCAGACCAGGGCTGACGTTCTCAACGCGCTGTTGCTCATGCCAGGGCATGAGTTGCACCAGGAAGTCACGCGGGCGATTCAAGAGCTGGGCAGCCCGTTAAGCGTGCCCTGCATTCGAGCCGTGCTGGAAGGCGGTTTTGATTTCCTCGAATACACGTACTCTGACGATAACGTGATTGCGAAATGGTTCAGCCATGCGCTGGCCAGCATCGGCACGCCGGAAGCCATCGAGCTCATCAAGGAATATGCTGATTCTGGCAATGCGGGTATCGCCAGCGAGATGCGCTACCGTCTCGGCAAGCTCGGTGGCTGAGGTCTCCGTGCGCTACGTCGGCGGCAAACAATTCCAGGGCGGGCCGTGCATGGCCGCTGAAAACAATCGTGGCTGCCCGCCCTGGCGCAGCCGCTGTTTTTATGCCGTTGGCAGAATCAGAACTTCACCCACAGCCGGCCAAAGTACGAGGCGCCATTCAGGCCGAACTGCACGCTGTCGTACTTGAACCCGTTGTCCGTCTCGTCGGCGTTTTGCGTGGTCGGCTTGACGTTGAAGATGTTGTTGCCGCCAAAGGTCAGCTTGGTATTTTTGTTGATGCTGTAGGTGAAGCTCAGGTCGGCCGAGGTCTTGGCCGCATAGCGGGCGTTGGGCACGCCTTCGGCCGTGCCGCTGAAGGTGCCCAGCGTTTGCGGGCCAAAATAAATGATGCGCAGGTCCGATTCCAGCTTGCCCGTGATGTAGTCGAAGCCCAGGGTGGCTTTCGCGCGTGGGCCGCCCTGTTCGATGAACAGGCGTTCGCGCTCGGACAGCAGCACGTCTTCATAGCCTTTCAGCGAATCCGGCGTCTTGACCTTCGTCACTTCCGTTTTGCTCAGGTTCAAGGCCAGGAAGGTGTTCAGGCGGTTGCCCGCCAGCTCGCCCTTGTGCGAGGCCGTCAGGTCCAGGCCCCGCGTGCGCGTGTCGATGGAGTTGACGAAAAATTGCGCTTCGCCCACGCCCAGCAGGGCCAGGCGCGCGGCCAGGTCCGGATAATTGTCGGCATTGAAGCGGCCCGACAGCACGATGCGGTCCTTGATCTTGATGTTGTACAAATCGGCCGTGACGGAGATGGCCTGCGTCGGCGTCCAGGTGGTGCCGAAGGTAAAACTGGTGGACTTTTCTTCCTTCAGTTTCGGGATGCCGGCCGCGTTGGCGACGGTGCCGCCGTTCGGCGCCAGCACCACGTCGGTGGGCACGCCGCCGATGAAGTCGGTGAAGGTGGACGAGAAATACACTTGCTGCAGCGATGGCGCGCGGAAGCCCGTGCTGGCCGAGCCGCGCAGCAGCACGTCCGGCGCCACTTTATAGCTGGCGGCCAGCTTGCCCGTCACGGTGGAGCCGAAATCGCTGAATTTTTCATAGCGCAGGGCCGCCTGGGTTTTCAGGCGTTCCGTCCAGTCCAGTTCCACGTCGCCATACGCGGCGATGCTGTGGCGCTTGGCCTTGGTGGCGTCGCCGGGCTGGAAGCCGGGAAAGCCCTGGCTGCCCGCATTGCCGCCCACGCCCACGCCATCGGCATCGATGTAGGAGTTCGGCTCGCCGGCCATGATCTTGTATTCCTCGCTGCGGTATTCGGCGCCGAAGGCCACGTTCATGCCGCTCATTACCGTGTCGTAGTAGCGGCTGAAATCGGCGTTGCTGGTCAGTTGCTGGAACGAGAAGCCGCCCGCGTCAAAGTTGCTGGCGCTGACGCCCTTGCCGCCGTTCATCAAGTCGAGGTTGGCGATCGAGGCGTTCAGGGTATGGCTGATGTCATAGCGCATCTTGTTGTAGCCATAGGTTTGCGAAAAGTCCGCATGCCATTCGCCGATCTGGCTGCGGTGGCCGATGGTGGCGTACTGGTCGTCGATCTTGCCATTGATGAAGGGCACGAAACCATCGGGGTACATGGCGGCGGAATTGCGCGATGGAATGTCGTCGCTGCCGATGCCGCCGCGGCCGAATGCGGCGCTGGAGGCGTCGCGCGTCTGCGCGCCGGCCGTGAAGTACAGCTTGCCCGTGCCGCTGGTGGCGTAGTCGCCATTCAGGTACAGAGTTTTATTTTTTGACTGGGTGTCGCCGATGATGCGCATGCTGTCCGCGTCGGCCCGGTTCGAGCGGCCCCGGTCCAGGTATTCGCCCGTGATGGCCAGGGTGCCCTTGTCGCCCAGGGCGATGCCGCAATAGGCGGAGGTCATGTAATTCTTGCCGTCGCCGGCGGAATACTGGCTGTAGCCGGCCACCGCTTCGCAGCCCAGGCTTTTCTTCAGTTCGATGTCGATCACGCCGGCAATCGCGTCCGAGCCGTACTGGGCGGCGGCGCCGTCGCGCAGCACTTGCACGTTCTTGATCGCCAGCAAGGGAATGGCATTCATGTCCGTGCCCGTGTTGCCGCGGTTGCGCGCACCGAACAGGTTCACCAGGGCCGTCGTGTGGCGCCGCTTGCCATTCACCAGCACCAGCGTCTGGTCGGAGCCGAGACCGCGCAGGGCGGCCGAGTCGATCAGGTCGGCACCGTCGGCGCCCGTCTGCCGCGTGGAATTGAACGAGGGGGAAATGTATTGCAGGGTTTGCGCCAGGTCGAACTGGCCGCCTTGCTCGGCCACCTTGGAGATGGGGATGATATCGACCGGCACCATGGTATCCGTGGCGGAACTGGCGACCCGGCGCGAGCCGACCACGCTGACCGTTTGCACGGGGCCATCCGAGGCTGCCGGATCGTTGCTCTGCGCCATGGCGGCGGGGCTGAAGGCGGCCAGGGCGGCGCTGCCGTACAGGCTGACGAGGATGGCTTTACGCAAGGTGGTGAGGGTCGGCACGCAGTATCTCCAAGTGGTATTGTGACTTGATTCTAGTGCCATCATTTCATCATTCACCAGCGATACTTTGTTTTGTTATTACAAATCTGTCGTAACTGTTGTTTCCTGGTTGCCAGTCATTTCCCCGCTTGTAGTCTTGCCTTGCGCTGGTGCATGATGCCCCGTTCAGGTGCCCGCTTGCACCACGCCGCCCACGCGGATTTCCGCCGGACTGTATTGCACCTCGATCAGGCAGGGCTGCTGCATGACGTGGCCCTGATGCAGGCGCAGCGACTGTTGCAAGTGCCATGCCAGCGCGCCCGCCGCCACGCCCGTGGCGCTGTCTTCCAGTGCCGGGTCGAGGTGGTTGAAGTTGCGCCCTTCGAAGGTGCTCTCGCCCGTGCGGCAATACGCAAAGCAGCCGCTGACCTGGTGCAGGGCGCTCCAGTCGGCGATCAGTTCCAGGTTCGGCCGCAGCGCGCGCAGGGTGGTGCGGTCGGCCACTTCCAGCAGCAGCTTCGGGCTGCCGACGGAGGCGATCGCGGGCGGCGACAGCAGCCGCATGTGCTGGCCCATCAGTTCCGATGGGATGTACTTTTCCACCGTGACGGCGGGCGCCGGCTGCGGCGCCAGGCTGATGAAGAGTCCTTCCTTGCTGCGCAGCAGTTGCAAGGCTTGCCCGCGCATGGCCGTCTTCACCGTCAAGCGGGCCGGCGCGCCGGGTGTTGTCAGCAGCACATGCGTGGCCGCCAGGGTGGCGTGCAGGCAGAGCGGGCTGCGCGTGTGCGGATAAAAATAGTCGAGCACGATAGCTCCATCGGCCTGGCGGTCGATGAAGACGCAGGCGCTCACATTGCGCTCGCGCGCAAAACGCTGGCGCGCGGTTTCGCTGGCGTGGTCGTTTTCCACCACCAGCGCGGCATTGCCGCCGCCGGGTTCGGCGCCGAAACATTTCAGGAGATGGACGATCATGGCGGTGGATGTGCAAGGTAAAACCTGAGCATAAACGATAAGCCCGATTCCAGATGAGTATAATATACTGTATTTATATACAGTATTGAGGTAGATCATGTGGGGCGCCGTTTTACCCGAGTATGCTGAGTTGTACTGTCTGACCAACTTCAGCTTTTTGCAGGGTGCCTCGCATGCGCAGGAACTGGTGGCGCGCGCCGTCCAGCTGGGCTACGGGGCGCTGGCCATCACGGACGAGTGCTCGCTGGCGGGCGTGGTGCGCGCCCACGCGGCGGCCAAGCGGGCCGGTTTTCCGCTGATTATCGGCGCGCATTTTCATTTGACGCAGGCCGATGGCAGCCCGGGCCTGTCCCTGCTGGCGCTGGTGCAGGATTTCGAGGGGTACGGCAACTTGTCGGAGCTGATCACCATGGCGCGCACGCGGGCGGCCAAGGGACGCTATCTGCTGACGCCCGATGACTTCGCCGCGCCGTCGCCCGGCTTTGCCCATTTGCGGGGCTTGCCCGGCTGTCTGATGATCTTGCTGCCCAGCTATCCGGCCCAGCCCGGGACGCTGCACGCGCAGGGCGCGTGGATGGCGGCCACCTTTGGCCGCGAGCGCAGCTGGGTAGGCTTGAATCTGTTGCAGCGGGCGCAGGACGATGCGCACCGCGGCGCCGTGCAGGCGGCGGCGCAGGCGCAGGGCTTGTCCGTGGTGGCCGTCGGCCACGTGTGCATGCACGTGCGTTCGCGCAAGCCCTTGCTCGATACCCTGTGCGCGATCCGCGTGGGCAAGGCCGTGGGCGAATGCGGCTATGCGCTGGCGCAAAATGCGGAGCAGCATCTGCGCGCGCGGCTGCGCCTGGCCAATGTGTATCCGCCGCAGGCGTTGGCGGAAACCATGCGCATCGCGGGTATGTGCCAGTTCTCGCTCGATAGCCTGCGCTATGACTATCCCGATGAGCTGGTGCCGCATGGCCACACGACGGCGACTTATTTGCGCGAGGAAACCTATGCGGGCGCGCGCATCCGTTTTCCGTTGGGGATTCCCGCCAACGTGCAGGAGCAGATCGAGCAGGAGCTGGAACTGATCGCCGAGCTGTCCTACGAGGCGTATTTCCTCACCGTCTATGACATCGTGCGCTTTGCGCGTTCGCACAACATCCTGTGCCAGGGCAGGGGCTCGGCCGCCAATTCGGCCGTCTGCTATTGCCTGGGCATTACGGAAGTGGACCCGGCGCGCGGCAACTCGCTGGTCGGGCGCTTCATGTCGCGCGAGCGCAACGAGCCGCCCGATATCGACGTGGATTTCGAGCACCAGCGGCGCGAAGAGGTCATTCAATATATCTACGGCAAATATGGGCGCGAACGGGCCGCGCTGGCGGCCGTGGTGATCAGCTACCGGCCGAAAAGCGCCTTGCGCGACAGCGGGAGGGCGCTGGGGATCGATCTGGCCATCGTGGAAAAAGTGTCCAAGGCGCACCGCTGGTTCGACGGCAAGCACGATTTGCTGAACCGCCTGGCCGAATGCGGACTGGACCCGGAAGCGGCATTGTCGCAGCAGTGGGCCAGCCTGGCGCAGCAGTTGCTGGGCTTTCCCCGCCATCTGTCGCAGCATCCGGGCGGCTTCGTCATCGCGCAAGGCAAGCTGTCGCGCCTGGTGCCGATCGAAAACGCCAGCATGGCCGAGCGCAGCGTCATCGAGTGGGACAAGGATGACCTGGAAGAACTGGGCCTGATGAAGGTCGACGTGCTGGCGCTGGGCATGCTGTCGGCCCTGCGCCGCGCCCTGGAGCTGGTCGGGGCACGGCGCGGCGAGGAATTCCGCCTGCAGGATATTCCCGCGGAGGATAGCGCCACCTACGACATGATGTGCGAGGCCGACACCATCGGCGTGTTCCAGATCGAGTCGCGCGCGCAGATGAGCATGCTGCCCCGGCTGCGTCCGCGTGTGTTCTATGACCTGGTCATCGAGGTGGCGCTGGTGCGTCCCGGCCCCATCCAGGGCGGCATGGTGCATCCATATCTGCAGCGGCGCCAGAAGAAAGAGCCTGTCGTGTATCCGAACGGCCTGGAAAAGGCCTTGGGGCGCACCCTGGGCATCCCGATTTTCCAGGAGCAAGTGATGCAGGTGGCCATCATCGCCGCCGATTTCACGCCCGGCGAAGCGGACCAGTTGCGGCGTGCCATGGCGGCCTGGAAACGCAAGGGCGGCATGAACAATTACAAGGAACGCATCGTCGAAACGATGGTCAAAAATGGCTATGACCGGGAGTTCGCGGAGGCCATCTTCAGCCAGATCGAAGGTTTTGGCGAATACGGCTTTCCCGAATCGCACGCGGCCAGTTTCGCCCTGCTGACCTATGCCAGTTCCTGGCTGAAATGCCACGAGCCGGCTGCTTTCCTGTGCGCCTTGCTCAACAGCCAGCCCATGGGTTTTTACAGTCCCTCGCAGTTGGTGCAGGATGGTCGCCGGCATGGCGTGCGGGTGTTGCCTGTCGACGTGGCTGTCAGCGGCTGGGAGGCGGCGCTGGAAGCGTCAACACAGCAGGCGGAGGCGCCGGCCGTGCGCCTGGGCTTGAACAGCCTGTATGGCATGCGCGCCGAGGCGGCCCGGCGCATCGAGGATGCGCGCGCCATCGCCGCCTTTCTGGACGTGGCCGACCTGGCGCGGCGCGGCGGCCTGGACCGGCATGACTTGCAGGTGTTGGCGGCCGGCAATGCCTTGCAGGCGCTGGCTGGCAACCGGCGCGCAGCGCTGTGGCAGGCGGCCGGCGCCGTGCCGGACAAGGACCTGCTGCGCGCCAGCCCGCCGAAGGAAGACGCGCCCGTGCTGGCCGCGCCCACGGAAGGCGAGAGCATCGTCAGCGATTACCGCGCCCAAGGACTGACCCTGGGCCGCCATCCGCTGGCGCTGCTGCGCAAGCAGTTGCTGGCACAGCGCTTCCTGCCCGCTTCCACGCTGAACTGCTATACCAACGGGCAAGTGGCGCGCGCCTGCGGCATCGTCACCGTGCGCCAGCGTCCGGGCACGGCCAAGGGCGTCGTCTTCATGACCCTGGAAGACGAGACGGGCACGGTGAATGTCATCGTCTGGCCTGACCTGGTGGAGACGCAGCGGCGCGAGGTGCTGAGCGCGCCGCTGCTGGGCGTGTACGGCGTGTGGCAAAGGGAAGGCATCGTGCGCAACCTGGTGGCCAGGCGCCTGGTCGACATGTCGCATTTGCTGGGACGCTTGCGCACCAGCAGCCGCGATTTCTGCTGAAACCTTGATGCTCGTGGATATTGAATAGATACAAGCTTGCATTTTGTTAAGGCTCACTGCAAGCGGGTGATTAAGCTGAAGTCACCCATCCATCCACTTCCAGGAGCCGTGCATGCACGCCGTTTTCCGCTACTGCCACCTTGTCCTGACCTGCCTTTCTTGCAATATGGCGCTTGCCGCCGCGCCCGATTTCACCAGCGCGGCAGGCATGGCGCACAGCTGCGCCGGCAACTTGCAAGCGCAGCCGGTCGCGACGCCACAGGCACAGCAAGCCTGGGTACTCTGCCGCGACATTGCCACCGCTAAACGATTGCTGCGCCTGGCCGACCATTATCCGCCGGAGCAGCAAGGACAATTATCGCTGCAGCAGTTGGATCAGGAAGGCTTGCGCGTCGCCTTTGCCGCCTTGCGCGATGAATTGCGGACGACGCGGCGCGTGCTGGAGAAAATTGTGTTGCGTAGCAAGGACGATGGCTTGCTGCTGGTGCCCGCCACCTGGGGCAGCGACTTGAATGGCGACGGTACGCTGACGCCGGAAGAGCAATATATGTTTGCCATTCCCAAGCGGCCGGTGATCGGCACGCCAGACGAGGAAGACAGCGTGGCGGACAGCCGAACGCAGCAATATTACCAGCGGCATTACCAGCTGGAAGCGCGCTTTCGTGTCGACCAGAGCGATGTGCAGTGGCTGCTCGGCTATCATTATTTTCTGGAGGCCTCCGCCGAGCTGAGTGCCGCATTCGACAACGGGCCCGGCACGCCAGCCTTGCGTGTGCGCGATCCAGCCGCGCTGCGGCGCGCCCATGGCTTGCTGCTGGCGGGTGTTAACAGCAGCGAGAAGCTGCGCCAACTGGTACTGGCGGAAACGGATGACGAGGAAGAGTGGATTGCCCATCCGGGCCAACGCAGCAGTGTTTTCCCCGAAACCTTGAGCGAACGGGACTTCCGTGCCTGGGAAACGCTGCTCGGGCATATTCTGCCGGTGCTGGAAGGCAAACAGTTATTGGCCGCACCTGCCAATGCCAGCCTGTTCGAATCGCTCTTCAGCAGCATGTGCGCGGACAAGCAAGGCTTGAATGTTGCCAGCCTGTTTCACCGTCAGCGCAACGAAGTGCTGGTGCCGAAAACCGGACCGGTCAGGCTGGCCGGCTGTCAGCCCATCACGGCAGGCCACCCCGTGTCACCCTTGCTGCGCTACCTGTCAGGACCAGTGCAGAGAGGCATGGACCATGCGCCCACAGGCATGGCCATGCTGCGTAAATTGTTTTGGGTAAATTGATCTGCTGAATTGAAGCGCTGAATCGCCGGGCAGTGGCGGAATATGGCAAAATTACTGGATGAATCAACCCTTGCCCACCATCACACTGCGTCCCGCCCTGGTCGCCGACGCGCCCGCCATCGTCGCCCTGATCGACGACCTGATGCCTTTTTTAACCTTGCACCCGGACGGCGCGGGGGCAGAAAAGTTCATCGAGAACTGCCGCCAGCCGGCCATCGAAGGCTATCTGTCGCTGCCCAATTATGCCTACCAGCTGGCGCATATCGACGGCGAACTGGCCGGCGTGGTGGCCATGCGCGACAACACGCATCTGTTCCACATGTTCGTGCCGCGCGCCCTGCACCGGCGCGGCATGGCGCGCCGTCTGTGGCAGGCAGCGCGCGATGCGGCGCTGGCCAGGGGCGGCGTGACGGCCTTTACCGTCAACTCCTCGGCCTACGCCTTGCCCCTGTACGAAAGCCTGGGCTTTGTCGCCACGGGGCCGAAAGTGGAGACGGGCGGCATCGCCTTCGTGCCGATGCGCATGGAATTGACGGCCTGATTACCAGCGCACGATCTTGCCCGGATTCATGATGTTCTTCGGGTCCAGCGCGTGCTTGACGGCGCGCATGGTGTCGATGGCGCCCTCGCCATGCTCTTCCACCAGGAAGGCCATCTTGTGCATGCCCACGCCATGCTCGCCCGTGCAGGTGCCGTCCATGCCGATGGCGCGCGTGACCATGTCGCTGTTGACCTTTTCCGCGCGGGCGATGTCGGCCGGATCGTCGGGATCGACCAGCATCTGCACGTGGAAATTGCCGTCGCCGACGTGGCCGATGATGGCGTAGACGAGGCCCTGCGCTTCGCAATCGGCCTTGGTGGCGAGGATGCATTCGGCCAGGCGCGAAATCGGCACGCAGCAATCGGTGGAAATGGCGCGGCTGCCGGGCCGCATCTGCAGCAGGGCGAAATACGCGTTGTGGCGCGCGGCCCACAGGCGCGAGCGCTCTTCGGGACGGCTGGCCCATGCGAAATCGCTGGCGCCGTGCTCCGCCGTGATGGCTTGCACCAGCTGCGCCTGCTCGGCCACGCTGGCCGGCGTGCCGTGGAATTCAAACAGCAGCAACGGCTTTTCTGGCAGCGCCATCTTGTCATAGGCGTTGATGGCTTTCACGCCGTTCTCATCAAGAAATTCGACCCGCGCCACAGGAATGCCCATCTGGATGGTCTGGATCACGGCATTGACGGCCTCGCCCGTGCCGGGAAACGAACACACGGCCGCCGAGATCGCTTCCGGCAGCGGGTACAACTTCACCGTCACCTCCGTGATGATGCCCAGGGTTCCTTCGCTGCCGACGAACAGCCGCGTCAGGTCGTAGCCGGCCGAGGATTTTTTCGCCCTGGTCCCCGTCTTGATGATGCGTCCGTCGGCCGTCACTACCGTCAGGGCCAGCACGTTTTCGCGCATGGTACCGTAGCGCACGGCATTCGTGCCCGAGGCGCGCGTGGCCGCCATGCCGCCCAGCGACGCATTGGCACCGGGGTCGATGGGGAAGAACAGGCCCGTGTCGCGGATTTCCTCGTTCAGCTGCTTGCGCGTCACGCCCGCCTGCACGGTGGCCGTCAAGTCTTCAGCATGCACGGCTATCATTTGATGCATTTGCGACAGATCAATCGTCACGCCGCCATGCAGGGCCAGCACGTGGCCTTCGAGCGAAGTGCCGCTGCCATAGGCGATGACGGGCACGTCATGCGCGCTGCACAGCTTGACGGCGGCCGCCACTTCCTCGGTGGAATGGGCGAAGATGACGGCATCGGGCAGCATGGGAG
>RCMZ01000879.1_pt1 | contig 11826 bp, 7 predicted proteins | sample 2041141 | NCBI WGS metagenome assembly RCMZ01 (sample SAMN09708263, study PRJNA481090) | Wastewater metagenome, whole genome shotgun sequencing project. | biome: sewage; isolation source: Davis station wastewater (DW) | place: Antarctica: Davis Station | collected 2010-03-01
GCCTGACCTGCATCAAGCCTTCAGTGGTAAGGGGCAAGCGTGCTCCATGCGACAAAAAGTGCCTACCAACGTAAAATCGCGGGTTAACCACCACAGCCGCGCCCCAAAAGGCCCCATCGCCCTTGGGCCGGCCGCACCCCCTCTGCATGAACGCCCCCGTTGACGTCTCCTTTTTTGCGCGCGCCGCAAAGCCTTTGACCAGCTACCGCCCGTACTGGGCCAAGCGGTTTGGCACGGCCCCGTTTTTGCCAATGAGCCGTGCGGAGATGGAAAAACTGGGCTGGGACAGCTGCGACATCATCCTGGTGACGGGCGATGCCTATGTAGACCATCCCAGTTTCGGGATGGCCGTGATCGGCCGCACGCTGGAGGCGCAGGGCTTTCGCGTGGGCATCATTGCCCAACCTGATTGGCAGAGCGCCGACCCGTTCAAGGTACTGGGCAAACCCAACCTGTTCTGGGGCGTGACGGCGGGCAACATGGATTCGATGATCAACCGGTACACGGCTGACCGCAAGATCCGCAGCGACGACGCGTACACCCCCGGCGACATCGGCGGCAAGCGCCCCGACCGCGCCGCCATCGTGTACAGCCAGCGCTGCCGCGAGGCCTACAAAGACGTGCCCATCATCCTGGGCGGCATCGAAGGCAGCCTGCGCCGCATCGCCCATTACGACTACTGGAGCGACAAGGTGCGTCGCAGCATTGTGGTGGATGCCAAGTGCGACCTCCTGCTGTACGGCAACGCCGAGCGTGCACTGGTCGAAGTGGCCCACCGCATTGCAGCGCGCGAACCCGTCGAGCAGATCACCGATGTGCGTGGCACCGCCTTTGTGCGCCGCCCTGATGACGAAACCGGCAACGGCTGGTTCGAGATCGACTCCACCAGCGTCGACGAGCCCGGCCGCGTAGAGGCGCACGTCAACCCCTACATGACCACCAGCGAGCAGGCTGCAGCGCAAGGCAGCACCTGCAGCAAGGAGGACGGTAGTGGTGTTGGCGCTCCTGATTCCGTAGCTGGCGGCGCATATGCATCAAACGCTAGCGGCCAAAAAGATCCAAAATCTGCCGAACCAAACCCCGCCATCCAGCCCATGCTGTTTGTGGCCAACCCGGCGCTCAAGGCCAAGCTCAAGGTGCCACCCCGCGACAAGAGCGTGATCCGCCTGCCCAGCTACGAGCAGGTGAAGAGCGACCCGGTGCTTTATGCCCACGCCAACCGCGTGCTGCACCTGGAGACCAACCCCGGCAACGCCCGCGCGCTGGTACAGGCGCACGGCGAGGGGGTCACCGCCCGCGACGTGTGGATCAACCCGCCCCCGATCCCACTCACCACGGCCGAGATGGACTATGTGTTCGATCTGCATTACGCGCGCGGCCCGCACCCGAGCTATGCGGACGAAAACGGCAGCCACGACGGCGCCACCAAGATCCCCGCGTGGGAGATGATTCGCTTCAGCGTGAACATCATGCGGGGTTGCTTTGGCGGCTGCACCTTCTGCTCCATCACCGAGCATGAAGGCCGCATCATCCAGAGCCGGTCTGAGGATTCGATCATTCAGGAGATCGAAGACATCCGCGACAAGGTCAAGGGCTTCACCGGCACCATCAGCGACCTGGGCGGCCCCACGGCCAACATGTACCGCCTGGGCTGCAAGAGCCCCGAGATCGAAGCCGCTTGCCGCAAACCGAGTTGTGTGTACCCCGGCATCTGCTCCAACCTGGGCACCAACCACGACCCGCTGATCAAGATTTACCGCCGTGGGCGTGCATTGAAGGGCATCAAGAAGATCTTGATCGGCTCAGGCCTGCGCTACGACCTGGCGGTGAAGAGCCCTGAGTACGTGAAGGAACTGGTTCAGCACCACGTCGGCGGCTATCTCAAGATTGCGCCCGAACACACTGAGCAGGGCCCACTCACCAAGATGATGAAGCCGGGCATCGGCAGCTATGACAAGTTCAAGCAGATGTTCGAGAAGTTCAGTGAAGAGGCCGGCAAGAAGCAGTTCCTGATCCCGTACTTCATTGCTGCGCACCCGGGCACCAGCGACGAGGACATGATGAACCTCGCCATTTGGCTCAAGAAGAACGGCTTTCGCGCCGATCAGGTGCAGACCTTCTACCCCAGCCCCATGGCCACGGCCACGGCCATGTACCACAGCAACAAGAACCCGCTGCGCAAGATCACGCGCGACAGCGAGGCGGTGGACATCGTGCGCGGCGACAAGCGCCGACGCCTGCACAAGGCCTTTTTGCGCTACCACGACCCGAACAACTGGCCCTTGCTGCGCGATGCGCTCAAGGCCATGGGCCGCGCTGATCTGATCGGCAATGGCAAGCACCACCTGATACCGACCTTTCAGCCCTTGGTCGACGGTGGGTATCAGAGCGCGCGCCGCAAGAACTCCACGCCAGGTGGCGTGAAGACAACCACTGCGGCGGTGCCCGCCAAGCCGGTCAAGCCAGGCCAACCCCAAAAAGGCCGGCTGCTGACACAGCACACGGGGCTTCCTCCAAGGGTTACGGGGTCATCTCCCAAACCCGCTGCGGGCAAGGTTTTCAAGAAGGCACGTTAATGTTCGCCGGCGCATAGAAGCGCTGGCATTGCTGCGATGCAGCTTCTTCGATGCCTCTGCCTTTTCTCGCTGCGCGGTCACGGTTGAAGTGGCAGGCCATGATGTGGTGTTTGCGAGGGGGGCGCCTAGGCTGTTTGCTTGGCACTGACTGCAAGCAATTGGTCGATCGGCACAGGCCGTGTCAGGGCATGGCCTTGCGCATAGTCCACGCCAATCTCGCGCAGGGTGTCGACGATCGCTGGGGACTCCGCAAACTCCGCAATGGTCTGTTTGCCCATGACGTGACCGATGTGGTTGATCATCTCCACCATGGCGCGGTTGGTGGGGTCGCTCAGCATGTCACGCACAAAACTTCCGTCGATCTTGAGATAGTCCACGGGCAGTTGCTTGAGGTAGGTGAACGATGACATGCCCACGCCAAAGTCGTCGAGCGCAAAGCGGCAGCCTATTTGCTGAAGGTCTTTCATTAGCCGCACTGCGCTGGGTAGATGGGAGATGGCGCTGGTCTCGGTGATCTCGAAGCATAACAAGTGCGGGTCCACGCCCGACTGCTCGATTTCGTCGTGGATGTACTGGAGCAGGCTTTCATCGCCCAGGCTGGTGCCAGAGATATTGATGGCGCAGGTGTGCACAGGGACTCCATTGGCGGCCTTTTGGTGGTGCGCCACGTGCTGCAGGGTGTGTTTGACAACCCAGCGGTCTATGGCGGGCATCATGCCGTAGTGCTCGGCGGCGGGGATGAAGCAGCCCGGGCTCACCAGTTGCCCCACCTCTTCATCCAGGCGCAGCAGGACCTCGATGTGCAAGCCCGGTTGGCCGGGGCCTTGCAGTGCGTTGATGGTCTGCGCGTGGAGTTGGAAGCGGTTGTGCTCCAGCGCCACGCGCAGCCGCCGCACCCAGTCCATGTCGCCCTCGCGCCGGCTCATCTCGATGTCTTCCGTCTGGTAGATGAAGACCCGGTTGCGACCGCCTTCCTTGGCGCGGTAACACGCCATGTCGGCCACGCGCATGGCCTCCTGGATCGTGTTGAGCGCGGGGATGAGCTGCACCATGCCGATGCTCAGGCCAGTGCGCAGTTGCTTGCCTTCCCACTGCACGCGCAGTTCATGCCCGGCCTGGCGCAGCTGCTCGGCAATGCGCGCTGAGGGGCCTGGAGGGCATTCCTTGAGCAGGATGCCGAACTCGTCCCCGCCCAGCCGCGCCAGCGTATCGCCGTCGCGCAAGTGGCTTTGCAGCATGCGGCAGACCTCGCGCAGCATCTCATCGCCCGCCGGGTGGCCGCAGGTGTCGTTGATGAGCTTGAACTGGTCCATGTCCACATACAGCAGCGACCCCTCGCGGCCCGGCTGCCGGGGTTGCGCGAGCAACGCTTCAAGCCGGCGCTCGAACTCGCGCCGGTTGACCAAGCCGGTCAGTGCATCGTGGCTTGCCTGCCAGGACAGTTGCTCCACATAGTGCTGTTCGCGTGTCACGTCGTGCAAGACCAACACGGCCCCTATGAGCATGCCTCGGTGCCGGATGGGTGAACCCACCAGCTTGACCGGCACGAGCGTCTGGTCCAGTCGGAGCAACGTGCGGTGGATGCTCTCCATGGCCGCGTGGTCGCCGCGCAGCGTGGACTGCACCAGCATGTCTGCAGACGTGGGGGTGATGTCGTCGCCAAAAATAAGCAGCTGGGCGAGCGGCTTGCCGGTGGCGTCCGCAGCGGCGTGGCTCAGCAATGCCTCGGCAGCAGGGTTCATGTACACCACCTGCCCCTGGGTATTGGTGGTGAGCACGGCGTCACCGATGGCGGTCAGGGTGGTGCGTGCCTGTTCACGTTCGGCCTCCAGATCGAGTTCGGCGCGCTGGCGTTGGGTCAACAGCGTGTGGGTACGCCATGCCGTCAGCAGGATCAGCGCGGCGGCCATGCCCATGTTGGCCCACATGAGCAGCGTGACGATTTGGCGCGAGCTTTCACCGAGAGCTTCGCTGAACCTTCGGGCTGCCGGGGTGACGCCCGCATTGATCTCGCCGATCGCGAAGTCCCAGCGCTCCCGAGTCTGGCGGTCCACGTTGCCCGGCTGGGTTTGCGCATGAATGTCCTTGGAGAGTTCGAGCAGCGCGTTGATGTACTGATCGCCAATCAGCCATTGGTCCACTGGCTTCTTGACCAGCTCGAAAGGATGAAAGTACCGCAGCAGCCATATCAAGCCATCGATGTCATCCGGATGGTTGCCGCCGCGCAAAAAACCGTCCCGCGCGTCTTGTATTCGCATATTGCCGGGCTGCAACGCCATCCGCGCAGCGCGATCGCCCAAGGGTGCGTCCATCGCACGCAGGAAGTCTTCATACGCATCGGGAGACCCATGCATGGCGTATTGATGCAGAAAAAAGATGGCGTCTTTCTGGCCTTTGCTCCACAGGCTCTCGCCGGCAACAAAGGCACGCACGGAAGACAACATATACAAACTGGCGGTGGCACACGCGACGAGCAGCAACACCATCGCGATAAAAGGCCCAGCCAAACGCAGCGTCAGCGCTACAGGTCTCCGCCCCAGGGGCTGCGATTCGTCCATGAACTGGTCCCTCGCGTTGCGCCACGCAGCCTCTCCGACATTGCCGCTGGCAAGTCGGTGCGCGTTGGCAAGAGTGCCCGCACTCTGACTCAAGCGTGCTGCAGACAGTGGCCAGGAGCAGCGGCGCCGATTGCGGTGCGGGTTGTCAGCCCACTATATAGCGAACGCCGGGGACGTAAAGCCCAGTTTGGCACCCTGTGTGCCTATGTGCGTGCCGACTCAAACCTCAGTCGCTCACCACACGGTTGCCGACACGCAATGCAGGCACTACAGGCCTATTCAAAGCGAGGAAGCGTGTGTGCCCACCACGACAGACTGCGGACCATCCTCAACGGGCTGCGAGATGAGGTCTTCAATGATGAAGGTGCGGTAGTAGAAGGCCGTGACGGCGCCTTCGGGGGCGATGGCGCTCACCACCTTGTCAATCTCATCCTTGTCGGCCATCGCAATCAGCATGCCGTTATGCCCTTTGCCTGCCAAGTCGGCAATGCGGCGAACCATGTCGCCCTCGGCCCCTACAGACGGGAGCGGTGCGTCTGCAGTTCCCAGGGTGTGAACAATCTCCTGCAAGATGACTTCGGGGCTGGCGTAGGCGGTTTCGCCCTGGTGGCCCGCGGTGTGCAGCGCGGTGGCCGCTTGGCGCACGCAATCTTCATCAGGAAACAGGGCAAAGACGTGGCCTGTGGGGTAGAAAACACCGCCCATGTTGGTCATGGTGGAATCAAGAACGAGGGGTTTCATGTGCATCTCCCGATGTGTTTAAGACCTTTTGGATTGGAACGCCTCGTGATTGGATGCGGTGTAGGCCACTGGGCCATATGCGCGTCGGCGACTCAAAAAATGGGTGGTTGCGGATGAAAATATGAACAAAAATGCCCGTTAGCGCTTATTGATAAAGCGCTAGCAGCTATCAAAATTGAAGTAAATCACATGGCATGCCATGCCCGCTATCAAAGCCATCCGTTCAGCCATCCGCTCAGCCAGGCCACAAGCGCGCCGCAATGGAGCACGACGGTGGCCCAGTACACCGCGCGAAACTCCGCCTTGCGGGACTTGTGCCGCAGCCATTGCTGGGCAAACCACGCGCCTGGCCAGCCGCCCGCAAGGGCGAGCAGATGCAGGTGGCTTTCTTTGGTGCGCCACTGGCCATTTTGTGCCGCGCTTTTGTCGATGGCGTAAACCGCAAAGGTGATCAGGTTCACCACCACCATGGCGCCCAGCACCCACATCGGAAGCCGGCCCACCCACACTCCCCAAGCCAGCAGGGCGGCCCAGCCCACCATCAACACCAAGGCCGGTCCTGCAGGGGCGGAGGTATTTTTCCCCTCACTGGTTCGACGGCCAGGCTGCGCCTGCCGCGACTTTGTCCTGTGGGCGGGCTCGCGCCGCGCCCGCTGCGCTGAGGGGGATCCTGAGGCAGGCCGTGAAAAAGCGGGGGGCGAAGCAGGCGCGGCACCCTGGCGAGCACGGGGCTGCACCGCCATGGCACGAGGCCCTTTACCAACCACTTGGATCTCCTCATAGACCACGGCCAGTCCTTCGCAAGGCGTCGCTGTGCCCTGGAAGTCCCGCACATGAAAAAACACATCGGCCGAGGAGTCCGGGCTGCGAATAAAGCCGAAGGCGCGGGTGGCGTCCCAGCGGATGACGGTGCCTTGTTTTTGCATGGGTCAATCGTGTTGGTTGGTCAAGCCGGTATGAGCAAGGGACGGCCTGCGTCAGCGCATCGAGTGGCTTGCGGGTTTGCATGCTCAAAAAGCGCGACCATGGTCTGGCGGGTGCGGGGAGCCGGGCTTGGCGCACTCGGCGCCCCTGTGTGTGCAGCGCATCCGGGCGGCTGGGCCGGTTTGGGTGAGTGCGAGGCTCAGAACGCGGGCATTGCGCAGGGGCAGGGCGACCGTCATGGGGGTGGGTTGTCTCGGTGTTGGTTTCGAACGGTATGCGCAGCACTGGAACTTCGTTGGCTGCGCGGGCTCACTGCTTGGGTTATACATAATTTGTTACGCTCCCCCGTCACCCATGCGCCGCAGAACCTCTCTCTCCGCCTTGGCGGGCATCGCCACTTTTCCGGGAGCTTTCATGACCTCGTCCTTGAGCAGCGCCGCCACATTGCCTGCGCTGCAGGCCTTGAAGCCGTCGCCCCGCATGCCGGTATTGTTTGTGGGCCATGGCAGCCCCATGAACGCCATTGAGGACAACGCCTGGCGCCGCAGCTGGCAAACCTTGGGGGCGGAGTTGACTGCCCGCACAGTGCAGCCGCAGCTCATCCTGTGTGTGTCGGCCCATTGGCTTACCCGTGGTGGCTGGCAGCTGACGGGCATGGCCAGCCCCAAGACGATCCACGACTTTGGTGGATTCCCGCAAGAATTGTTTGACCAGCAATACCCCGCGCCCGGCGCACCGCAGGTGGCTCGCAGCCTGGCCAGCGAACTCAAGTCGCCCGCCACCGGCGGCGCGCTGGGGGTGGACGAGGGCGAATGGGGTCTGGACCATGGCACCTGGTCGGTGCTCAAGCCCATGTTCCCCAAGGCGCAAATCCCTGTGATGCAACTGAGCATGGACTACAGCCGCAGCCCGGCCGAGCACTACGCGCTGGGCCAGCAGCTCAAAGGCCTGCGCGAGCGGGGTGTTTTGATCGTGGGCAGCGGCAATGTGGTGCACAACCTGCGCGCGTCTCGCCGCGGCACAGCTGCCAACGAAGCGTACGACTGGGCCACCGAGTTCGATACCGTGGTGCAAGAGCAGATCAAGAAAGGCCAACTGGGTGCCTTGCAGGACTTTCAGAAACTGGGTGCTGTGGCCCAGCAGGCGCACCCCACGCATGAGCACTATCTGCCGCTGCTGTACGCGGCGGGGGCGGTGTTGCCCAGCGAGATGCCACGTTTTTTCAACACGGGCTACCAGTCGGCGTCGATCTCGATGCGGTCCGTGGTGTGGGGTTGACGGGACGGCTGCGCTCGGGCACCTTGATTTTGCTTCCTTTTTGATAGCTGGTAGCGTTTATTCATCAAGCGCTAGGGGCCAAAAAGGCCTAAAACCATCTGCGATGCAGATCCTTGCTACATGTCAGCTGCCTGGATCGACAGCCACGGCCATCGCTCACGGTAGCTTTCCGCCTTGGCCTGAAACAGCGGCAAATGTGGGCAGGCCGGGTTGGGCCGCAGCAAGCCCTCGTACAGTTCTTTGAGCCCATAGGGCGCATACAGCGTGGGTTCCGCAACGACCGGGTCAGCCGCAGGCTGCAGACCCACGCAGGTGCAGGGCACCAAAAAGCGCTCGATGCCATGGCGGGCCGAATGCAGGGGCGTATACGGGTAACCAAACCAGCGCTCGTACCAAAGGTGCACGCGGGCCTGGTTCTTGGCTTCCACGGTGATGGGAAGGTCGGCGAACAGGGCGGTGGCGCGTGCTTGCACAGCCTGTTCTGCGGCTTCGGACAGGTCCGACGCATCGAAATAGAACAGGTCGTAGTCCTTGATGTGCGCCGTGGGCGCCAAGCCGGAGCGCAGGTTCCACACCGTCTGGAACAGGCAACCGGCTACCAGCCATGCATCGGGCAGGCCCAGAACGGGCAAACGCTCCAGAACGGCCGCGTTGTGCGGGTTCTGGAGCGCTTCGCTCACAAAGCGGCGCTGAAGATCAGAGTGAGGGTTCAAGGGGGCATTCAATGGATTGCGTATCGCCACTGCCCCCCGAACAAGCGCAGCCCATGCGAGGTAGCCGCGCAAGGGCCGCCCCGCCGCGCTGGCTGCGTCCCCCTTCCCGAATTGCGCAGCAATTCGAGAGAAAGGGGGAAGGCGCGCAAGCGCCTCAGGGGGTTAAACCACCTTCGCAATAGCCTGGCAGACGTAGTCGATGTTCTTGCTGTTCAGGGCCGCCACGCACATGCGGCCCGTGTCGGTGCCGTACACGCCGAACTCATTGCGCAGGCGCACCATCTGGTCCTTGGTCAGGCCCGAGTAGCTGAACATGCCGATCTGGGTGGTGATGAAGCTCATGTCTTGCTTCACACCTGCGGCCTTCAGGCCGTCGACCAGCTTTTGGCGCATGGCCTTGATGCGCACGCGCATTTCGCCCAGTTCCTTTTCCCACAGTGCGCGCAGCTCGGGGTTGTTCAGCACAGCAGCGACCACCGCGCCACCGTGGATGGGTGGGTTGGAGTAGTTGGTGCGGATGACGATCTTGAGCTGGCTCAGCACGCGGGATGCTTCTTCCTTGTCGGCGCACAGCACCGACAGGCCGCCCACGCGTTCGCCGTACAGGCTGAAGCTCTTGGAGAACGAAGTGGAAACGAAGAAGTTCAGGCCGGCGGCCACAAACTTGCCGATCACGGCGCCGTCTTCGGCAATACCGTGGCCAAAGCCCTGGTAAGCCATGTCGAGGAAGGGCGTGAGGCCCTTGGCCTTGACAGCACCGATGACCTGGTCCCATTGGGCGGCGGTGATGTCATAGCCGGTGGGGTTGTGGCAGCAGGCGTGCAACACGACGATGGTGCCTGCAGTGGCGGCGTTCAGGCTGGCCAGGAAGCCGTGAAAGTTCACCCCGCGCTTTTCAGCGTCGTAGTAGGCGTAGGTATCCACTTCAAAACCGGCGTTGGTGAACAGCGCGCGGTGGTTTTCCCAGCTGGGGTCGGAGATCAACACCTTGGCGTTGGGGCTGAGTTTCTTGAGAAAGTCAGCGCCGATCTTCAGGCCGCCGGTACCACCCACGGCTTGTACGGTTGCCACGCGGCCCGAGGTGACGGGCTCGCTGTCCGCGCCGAAAACCAACGCCTTGACGGCATTGTCATAAGCCACGATGCCGTCGATGGGCAAGTAGCCACGGGCCGTGGGGGTGGACATCATGGTCTTTTCTGCGGCCTGCACACATTGCAGCAGGGGCAGTTTGCCGTTGTCGTCGAAATAAACGCCAACGCCCAGGTTGACCTTGTTTGGGTTGGTGTCGGCGTTGAATTGCTCGTTGAGGCCCAGGATAGGGTCGCGGGGGGCCATTTCGACGGCGGTGAACAGAGACATGAAAATCCTTGAAAGGTTGTCAGTAGCGAAGAATCCGGGCGTGGTGTACTGTGCCGGGTTCGGCCGATTTTAACGGCCTGCCTCTACCAATCGTTGACCGCACCTATGCCGGAACTCACAGAAGTCATTACCGAAAAGCAAGACGGCGAGTTCGTCCACTTTCCCAATTCCCCGTTTGAACTGTTCCAGCCGTACCCACCGGCTGGCGATCAGCCCGAGGCCATCAACAAGCTGGTGGAAGGGCTGAACGACGGGGAGACCTTCCAGGCGCTGCTGGGCGTGACGGGCTCTGGCAAGACCTTCACCATGGCCAATGTGATCGCCCGCATGGGCCGGCCGGCCATCATCTTTGCGCCCAACAAGACGCTGGCGGCGCAGCTCTATAGCGAGTTTCGCGAGTTCTTTCCCAAGAATGCGGTGGAGTATTTCGTCAGTTACTACGACTACTACCAGCCCGAGGCCTACGTGCCGCAGCGCGACCTCTTTATCGAGAAGGACAGCGCCATCAATGAGCACATCGAGCAGATGCGTTTGTCGTGCACCAAGAGCCTGATGGAGCGCAAGGACGTGGTCATTGTGGCCACCGTGTCGGCCATCTACGGCATTGGCGAGCCCGAGAGCTACCACCGCATGGTGATGACGCTGCGTACCGGCGACAAGCTGGGGCAGCGCGATGTGATCGCCCAACTGATCCGCATGCAATACCAGCGCAACGAGGCGGATTTCAGTCGCGGCAAGTTTCGCGTGCGGGGCGACACCATTGATGTCTTCCCGGCAGAACATTCCGAGCTGGCCATCCGCATCGAGCTGTTTGACGACGAGATCGAGAGCCTGCAGCTCTTTGATCCGCTCACAGGCCGGGTCAAGCAGAAGATTCCGCGTTTTACCGTGTACCCCAGCAGTCACTACGTGACGCCGCGCGACAAGGTGCTGGCAGCCGTGGAAACCATCAAGATCGAACTGGCCGATCGCCTCAAGCAATTGCTGGCCGACGGCAAGCTGGTGGAGGCGCAGCGGCTGGAGCAGCGCACGCGCTTTGATCTGGAAATGCTCAGTGAAGTAGGGCACTGCAAGGGCATCGAGAACTACACGCGCCACCTTTCAGGCGCCGCGCCGGGTGACCCGCCCAGCACGTTGACCGACTACATGCCCAAGAACGCGCTGATGTTCCTGGACGAGAGCCACCAGATGATCGGTCAACTCAATGCCATGTACAGCGGCGACCGCTCGCGCAAGACGACGTTGGTGGAGTACGGCTTTCGGCTGCCGTCTGCGCTGGACAACCGGCCGCTCAAGTTTGAGGAGTTCGAGCAGCGGATGCGGCAGGTGATTTTTGTCTCCGCGACTCCGGCCGACTACGAAAAGACGCATTCAGGTCAGGTGGTCGATCAGGTCGTGCGTCCGACCGGCTTGGTCGATCCGGTGGTAGAGGTGCGTCCAGCCACTCACCAAGTGGATGACGTGCTGCAAGAAATACGCATTCGATCAGAAAAGCATGAAAGAGTGCTCATCACGACATTGACCAAGCGCATGGCGGAGCAGTTGACCGACTACTTGACGGACAACGGTGTGAAGGTGCGGTATCTGCACAGCGACGTGGACACGGTGGAGCGCGTCGAGATCATCCGAGACCTGCGCCTGGGGGCTTTCGACGTGCTCGTGGGTATCAATTTGCCG
>RCMZ01000880.1_pt1 | contig 11803 bp, 11 predicted proteins | sample 2041141 | NCBI WGS metagenome assembly RCMZ01 (sample SAMN09708263, study PRJNA481090) | Wastewater metagenome, whole genome shotgun sequencing project. | biome: sewage; isolation source: Davis station wastewater (DW) | place: Antarctica: Davis Station | collected 2010-03-01
GAGGGGGCTGCGAGGGGGCTGCGAGGGGGCTACGCAGGGGGCTACGCAGGGGGCTGCGCCGTGCCGCCGCTCCGCCGGCGATCGCCGCCGGCTACGGGGCGTCAGCCGATGCGGCGCAGGTGGATGGCGACCGAGATTTGCGCGCCGAGCCAGCCGAGCGCGGCGCCGGCGGCGGCGAGCAGGGCGGTTTCGCCGAGGCTCAGGCCGCGCAGGGCGAAGCTGCCGCCGTAGAGCGCCGCGAGTTCGGCCACCGGCGCGGCGAGCAGGCGCTGGCCGACGGCGACGAGGGCGGCGGCGAGCAGGCCGCCGAGGGCGCCTTCGAGCGCACCGAAATACTGGAAGGGGCGGCGGATGAAGGCGTCGGTCGCGCCGATCAGGCGCGCGACCTCGATTTCGGCGGCCTGCGCCAGAATCTGCAGGCGGATCGTGTTGAAGGTGACGGCGACGAGCGCCGCGGCGAAGAGGCCGGCGAGCATCGTCATCGCCAGTCGGGCGATGCGCAGGAAGGCGTCGAAACGCTTGATCCACGCCGAGTCGAGCTGGACGTGCGCGACTTTGGGCCAGCCGGCGAAGGTCTTGGCCAGCGCCTCGAGCGCGTCCGGACGAAGGTCGCCCGGTTCGACGACGAAGGCGTCGGGCAAGGGATTGCGCGGCAGGCTGGCGACGATCTCGGCCATGCCTTCGGTCGCCTGCAGGCGCTTCAGCGCGTCTTCCTTGGCGACGAAATGCCAGGTGCCGGCGCCGGCCGCGCGCAGGCGCGTCTCGATTTCGCCGACGTCGCGCTTGCTCGCGTCGAGCGTCAGGAAGATGCTGATCTGCTGGCTGTTCGAGCTGCCGCCGGCGACCATGCGCAGGTTTTCGAGGGCGATCCAGCCGGCGCTCGGCAGGGTCAGCGCGATGCCGATCACGAGCAGCGAGAGCGCAGTGTTGAGCGGCGCGGCGGCGAGCCGGCGCAGGGCGTCGCGCAGCGCGGCGAGGTGTTGGGCGATCCAGGCGCTCATGCGATGGCTCCCGCGTCGCTCGCGCCGGGCTGGACGGGTTGAACGAGCTGGCCGCGCTCGAGGCGCATGACGCGCGGCGCGAGGCGCGCCATCCACTGCGGGTCGTGCGTGGCGATGATGACGGTGACGCCGACTTGGTGGAAGGCGCGGAAGATTTCGAGGATGTCGGCCGCCGAGTCGGCGTCGAGGTTGGCCGTCGGCTCGTCGGCGAGCAGGATCGCCGGGCGGTTGACGACGGCGCGGGCGATCGCCAGGCGCTGCTGCTCGCCGCCCGAGAGGGCGATCGGCATGGCCTTTTCGCGGGCCAGCAGGCCGACCTTGTCGAGCGCGGCGCGCGCGCGGCGTTCGGCTTCCTTGCCGGGCAGGCCGACGATGGCCAGCGGCAGCAGCACGTTGGCGAGCACGCTGCGGTCGAAGAGCAGCTTCTGGTCCTGGAAGATCAGGCCGAAGTTGCGGCGCAGGTAGGGGATGGCGCTCTTGCGCAGGGCGGCGAGGTTCTGGCCGTTGACCACCATGCTGCCCGAGGTGGGGCGCTCGATGCCGGCCATCAGCTTGAACAGCGTGGACTTGCCGGCGCCGGAGTGGCCGGTGATGAAGACCATTTCGCCGGCGCCGATTTCGAAGGAGACGTTCTTGAGCGCTTCCAGCCCTTCCGGGTAGCGCTTGGTCAGGGCGCTGGCGGCGATCATTCGAAGAGCGCGTCCACGAAGTCGCGGGCGTTGAAGGGGCGCAGATCGTCGATGCCCTCGCCGACGCCGATGAAGCGGATCGGCTTCGGGCACTGGCGGGCGATCGCCGCCACCACGCCGCCCTTGGCCGTGCCGTCGAGCTTGGTCAGGACGAGGCCGCTGACGTGGATCGCCTTGTCGAAGGCCTTCACCTGCTGCAGCGCGTTCTGGCCGATGTTGGCGTCGAGCACGAGCAGGGTTTCGTGCGGGCCGGACGGATCGGCCTTCTGGATCACGCGGCGCACCTTGGCGATTTCCTCCATCAGGTGCAGCTGCGTCGGCAGGCGGCCGGCGGTGTCGGCGAGCACGATGTCGATGCCGCGCGCCTTGGCGGCGTGGATCGCGTCGAAGATGACGGCGGCCGGGTCGCCCGATTCCTGCGCGATCACCGTCACGTTGTTGCGTTCGCCCCAGGTTTGCAGCTGCTCGCGCGCGGCGGCGCGGAAGGTGTCGCCGGCGGCGAGCAGGACCGACTTGCCGTGCGCCTGGAAATACTTGGCCAGCTTGCCGATCGAGGTCGTCTTGCCGGCGCCGTTGACGCCGGCGATCATGATCACGAAGGGCTTGTGCGTCGATACGTCGAGGCGCTGCTCGAGCGGCAGCATCAGTTCGTGCAGCGCGTCGGACAGCGCCTTCTGGATGGCTTCCGGCGTTTCCAGCTTGTCCTTCTTGGCGCGCGTCTTCAACTCGTGCAGCAGGTGCTGCGTCGCCTCCATGCCGACGTCGCTGGTCAGCAGCAGCGCTTCGAGTTCCTCGAGCAGTTCGTCGTCGACCTTGCCGCGCGAGAAGATCGATTTGAGCTTGCCGCCGAACTGCGCGCGCGTGCGCGCCAGCCCTGCTTTCAGGCGCTCGCGCCAGGAGGGCGCGGGGGCCGGAGCGGCGTCGGCAACGTCGCCCGGGGTCGGCGGCGTCTCGGGTACGGCGGGTTTGGCGGAGGCAGGGTCCTGCGCGCCGGGGGATTTCTTGAAGAAACCAAACATGGGGCTTCCGGGTCTCAAAGGCTTACGGGCGGGGCGGCGATGGTAAGATGCCGCCGCGAGTGCCGTTCGTCGCGCGCTGCTCGGCAGCGTGGGGCGAACGTCGGATCATCGAAATTCTAACAGAAGCGATTCATGCCCATGCGCTACACGAGACAGAGTCCCCTGCTTCCCCTGCTTCTGGCGCTGTCCCTGCCGCTGCCGGCGCTGGCCAATCCCTACGAACAGCAGCTGCCGAACGGCCTGCGCGTGATCGTCAAGGAAGACCGCCGGGCGCCGACGGCGGTGCACATGGTGTGGTACCGCGCCGGCAGCGTCGACGAGAAGAACGGCACGACCGGCGTAGCGCACGTGCTCGAGCACATGATGTTCAAGGGCACGCCCACCGCCGGGCCGGGCGAGTTCAACCGCCGCGTGGCCGCCGCCGGCGGGCGCGACAACGCCTTCACCAGCCGCGACTACACGGCCTACTTCCAGCAGGTGCCGAAGCAGAAGCTCGACGAGATGATGGCGCTCGAGGCCGATCGCATGCGCCACCTGTCGCTCGACGAGAAGGAGTTCGCGCAGGAAATCAAGGTGGTCATGGAGGAGCGCCGCCTGCGCACCGACGACCAGCCGCAGTCGCAGCTGTTCGAGCAGATGAGCGGCGTCGCCTTCCAGGCGCACCCCTACCGCGTGCCGATCATCGGCTGGATGAACGACCTCGAGAACATGACCGTGCAGGACGCGCGCGACTGGTACGACCGCTGGTACGTGCCGAACAACGCCTACGTCGTGGTCGTCGGCGACGTCGATCACCAGGAAGTGTTCAAGCTCGCCGAAAAGCACTACGGCCCGCTGAAGGGGCGCGCGCTGCCGGTGCGCAAGCCGCAGGACGAGCCGGCGCAGCTCGGCATCCGCCGCCTGACCGTGAAGGCGCCGGCCGAGCTGCCGGTGGTGCTGATGGGCTACAAGGTGCCGGTCATCCGCAACGTCGAGCAGGACGTCGACCCCTACGCGCTGGAAATGCTCGGCGCCATCCTCGACGGGCACGATGCGGCGCGCTTCACCAAGCACCTGGTCCGCGAGCAGCGTCTGGCGGTTTCCGTCGGCACCGGCTACGACCCGACCTCGCGCGGCCCCGGCATGTTCTATCTGCAGGGAGCGCCGAGCAAGGGCCGCACGCCGGCCGAACTCGAGGCCGGCCTGCGCGCCGAGATCGCCCGCGTCGTCGCGGACGGCGTCGGCGAGGACGAACTGACGCGCGCCAAGGCGCAGCTGGTGGCCGGGCAGATCTACAAGCTCGACTCGATGTTCGCGCAGGCGATGGAGATCGGCCAGCTCGAAGCGGCCGGCGTCTCCTACAAGCTCGACAAGCGCATGATCGAGAAGCTGCAGGCGGTGACCGCCGAGCAGGTGCGCGCGGTGGCCGAGAAATACTTCGGCGACGACCAGCTCACCGTCGCCGAGCTCGATCCGCAGCCCCTGCCGCAGGCGCCGCGTCCGCGCGCGTCCGTCGCCCCCCGCCATTGAGAGGTTCGTCGATGAATGTGAAGCCGTTCCACCTGCCGTTCCGGCTGTTTGCCGCCCTCTGCCTGACGCTCGCGACCCAGTTCGCCGTCGCTGGTCCGAAGATCGAAAGCTGGGTCGCGCCGTCCGGCGCGCGCGTCTATTTCGTCGAGAACCACGCGCTGCCGATCCTCGACGTGCAGGTCGATTTCGCCGCCGGCACGGCCTACGACCCGGTCGGCCGCGCCGGCGCCGCGACGCTGACGCGCGGCCTGCTCGACCTCGGCGTCGAGGGCATGGACGAAACGCAGCTTGCCAGCCGCCTCGCCGACCTCGGCGCCCAGCTCGGCGGCGGCGCCGACATGGATCGCGCCTCGGTCGTGCTGCGCACCCTGTCGGCCGCCGAACAGCGCGTCCCGGCGGTCGACATCCTGCGCGCCGTGCTCGCCACGCCGCGTTTCCCGGTCGAGGTCTTCGAGCGTGAGAAGGCGCGCACGCTGGCCGCGCTCAAGGAAGCGCTGACGCGGCCCGAGACGATCGCCGGCCGGGCCTTCTGGGCGGCGATGTACCCGGGCCACGCGTACGGCGTGCAGTCGACGCCGGAGTCGGTGGCGGACATCGCGCGCGACGACCTCGTCGATTTCTACCGGACCTACTACACCGCGCAGCGCGCGACGGTGACCGTCGTCGGCGACCTGTCGCGCGGCGAGGCGGAAGCGCTGGCGCAGCGCCTCACCGAGAGCCTGCCGTCCGGCGGCACGCCGGCCAGCGTCGGCGACCCGCTGCTGCCGGTCGCTTCCGAGCAGCGCATCGCCCACCCGGCAGCGCAGGCGCACCTGCTGATCGGCCTGCCGGCGATCAAGCGCGGCGAGGCCGATTTCTTCCCGCTGCTGGTCGGCAACTACTCGCTGGGCGGCGGCGGCTTCGTCTCGCGCTTGATGAAGGAGGTACGCGACAAGCGCGGCTTCGCCTACAGCGTCTACAGCTACTTCATGCCGCTGGCGCAGCGCGGGCCCTTCCAGATCGGCCTGCAGACCAAGAAGGCGCAGGCCGACGACGCGCTCAAGGTGACGCGCGAGGTGCTTGCCGGCTTCCTCGCCGAGGGGCCGAGCGAGGCCGAGCTGAAGGCGGCCAAGCAGAATCTGGTCGGCAGCTTCCCGCTGCGCCTCGACAGCAACAAGAAGATCCTCGAGAACGTCGCGGTGATCGGCTTCTACGGCCTGCCGCTCGACTGGCTCGACCGCTACGCCGAGCGTATCGAGCAGGTGAGCGCCGCCGACATCAAGGCGGCCTTCGCGCGCCACGTCTCGCCGGCGCATCTGGTCACCGTGGTCGTCGCCGGGGAGTAGGCGTCTGAGTTCCGTACGCATCATCGGCGGCGAATGGCGCCGCCGCGTTCTGCGCTTTCCCGATTCCGAGGGGCTGCGGCCGACGCCGGACCGCGTGCGCGAGACGCTGTTCAACTGGCTGGGGCAGGATCTCGACGGCCTGCGCTGTCTCGACCTGTTCGCCGGCAGCGGCGCGCTGGGCTTCGAGGCGGCCTCGCGCGGCGCGGCGCAGGTGGTGATGGTCGAGCGCGCGCCGAAGGTGCTGGCGGCGCTCCAGGAAAACGTCCGGATGCTCGACGCCGCCGCGCGGGTGGAGATTGTGCGCGCGGATGCGGTAAAATTCGCCGCTTCCACGGCGGGGCGTTTCGATGTGCTGTTTCTCGATCCGCCCTACCGGCAGGGCTGGATCGAGCGCCTGGCGCCGCTGTTGCCGAATATCCTGGCGGTCGACGCACTCATTTACGTCGAGGCGGAACACGCGCTCGACGGTTGCGGCGAATGGCGCACGGTGCGCCGCGGACAGGCCGGGCAGGTCTTCTATCAATTGATGCGGCGGGGCGGGCCAGATGGCGCTGAATAGGCGGGTGGCAATTTATCCGGGGACCTTCGATCCGATGACGCGCGGTCACGAGGACCTCGTGCGGCGCGCGGCGAACCTCTTCGACCACGTGATCCTGGGGATCGCCGAGAGCCGCTCGAAGCGCCCCTTCTTTTCCCTCGAGGAGCGGGTCGGCATGGCGCGCGAAGTGCTGGCGCCCTACCCGAACGTGGAAGTGTGCGGCTTCGACTGCCTGCTCATGGACTTCCTGCACGACAAGGGAGCCAAGGTGATCCTGCGCGGCCTGCGTGCGGTATCGGATTTCGAGTACGAATTCCAGATGGCGGGGATGAACAGAAACCTCTACCCCGATGTCGAAACGGTATTCCTGACGCCGGGAGAGCAGTACATGTTCATCTCGGCGACGATGGTGCGCGAGATCGCTCTTCTCGGGGGCGATGTCAGCAAGTTTGTGCAGCCGACGATATGCGAGCGGCTGGCAAAGCGGGTTTCCGAGAAATTTCAATGAGTCGAAGGAATAGCAGCCATGTCTTTGAAGATTACTGACGAATGCATCAATTGCGATGTGTGCGAGCCGGAATGCCCGAACGAGGCGATTTCGCAGGGGGCCGAGATTTATGAAATCGACCCCAACAAGTGTACCGAGTGCGTCGGCCACTACGACACGCCGCAGTGCGTCGAGGTTTGCCCGGTCGATTGCATTCCGAAGGATCCCGAGCATCAGGAAAGCAACGACCAGCTGTGGGTCAAGTACGAGAAGCTGACCGGCAACAAGCGTCCCTGAACGCCGCGGCCGCCGCAGCGAAGAGCGCCGCGCCCTTTCCGGGGCGCGGCGTTTTTCGTTGACCGCCGCTCACGCCGTGCTGGGAGCGGTGCTGCGCGCGGCCGCCGGCGCGGCGTTGGCGGCGTTTCCGGCGAAGGCGAAATGCCCCGGGCCGCCGCCCTTGGCGCAGTACATCGCGTGGTCGGCCGCGTCGATCAGCGCCGTGGCGTCGGTGCCGCAGTCCGGGAAGATGGCGATGCCGATGCTGGTGCTGATCCGCACCGGAGCGTGGCCGTCGCCGATGGCGATCGGTTCGGCGAGCGCCTGCAGTATCTTTTCGGCGACCTTGCGCGCGTCCTCCGCCTTCCAGATCTCGCTGAGCAGAACGACGAATTCGTCGCCGCCGAAGCGGCTGGCGGTGTCGCAGTCGCGGACGCAACGCTGCAGCCGGCGGGCGACTTCCTGCAGGACGAGATCGCCGACCGGGTGGCCGAGCCGGTCGTTGACCGGTTTGAAACCGTCCAGGTCGAGGAAGAGCACGCCGACCTTCATGTCGTGGCGCTGCGCCAGGCTGCTCGCGCGTTCGAGATGGCCGAACAGCAGGAAGCGGTTGGGCAGCCCGGTCAGCGCGTCGTGCAGCGCCAGATGCTCGATGGTGCGCCGTTTGGCTTCGGCGGCGATGCGCTGGCGTTCCCGCGAACGCAGGAAGACGATCAGCATGGCCAGGCTGAGAAGCGACGCCATCCCGGCGAGCGCCAGCGCGGACGGCTGGATTTCGTGCAGGCGCATCTGCCGCTGCATGGAGAGGCGGAGCGGCTGCGAAAGGCTGTCGATGCGCCATTCCGAGTGCAGTTCCGGCAGCAGGAGGCGTTCGACGGCGCTGGCCGGCCGTGCCGGCAGATCGAACAGCGGCGGCGCCGCCGGCGCGGCCTCGGCATGCCGCTCGGCGCGGTGGCGGACCTCGGCGGCGAGGGCGCCCGGGGGCGGCAGGAGATCGGCCGTGCGCACGACGAGCAAGGCGTAGGAAAGCGTGCTCGCCATCCCCTCGGGGCGGCGGGCGATCGTCCGGAAATTGCCGATGACCGGGCGGAACATGACGTAGGCGAGATCGCCATCGAGCAGCGGGAAGGGGGCGCTGCTGACCGGGATGCCTTCCCGCTCCGAGCGCTGCAGGGCGTCCTTCAGCTCATCCAGCGAGTCGATGTCGAGGCCGTAGAGTTCCGCCGAGGCGGGCGTTTCGGGAACCATGAGGACGATCGGATAGTAATCCGCCTTGTCCCCGGCGGCCTGCCGCGCGCGCTCGCCGCGCCCGGTGAATTCACGGACTTCGAAGTCGGGTAGCGCGCCGCTGCGCAAGCCGGCGGTGTAGCCGGCCAGATCGCGCCGCGCCACCTTGCGCACGACCAGCAGCATGTGGATGTGCGGATAGCTTTGCAGGACGGAATGACCGTAGGTGCGCGCGCTGCCGCGTGCGCCGTCGCCCTCGCCGATGGCGCCGAGAAAGCTGGCGAAGCCGTAGAGCACGGCCTCGTTGGCGTGCAGCTTGTCGCGCAGGTGGATGTGCACGCCGGCGGCGTACTCGTCGAATTCACGCTCGCTGAGTTTGATGCTGCCGTGCAGGACGAAGGCGAAGGCGGCCAGGGTGGCGCTCAGCCAGAAGGCGAAACCGAGGGCGTAGGCCCGGCCCGAACCGCGATGACGGCTCGGCGGGGGCTGAGCGTGGTGGCCTGGCGTGAGCTCGCGGATTTTCATCGGCCGGGGAGGGGGGTGGGGTGCGACCCATCATAGCCCCCTCGCCTGCGCGCCGGAATACGACTTAGGTCAGGCCTCCCGGCGCCTGCCGGCTTACGCCGCGCTGCGCAGTCCCGCTGCCGCGACGCCCTGCCGGAGGGTTGCGTGCACGCCGCGGCCGATCTCTTCCAGGCTGTCGACGTCGGCGACGAGGCCGTCCTCGACGTGGGTGAGTTCGCCAATCCGCTCTTCCAGCGTCTCGGTCGCCTGGTGGATGCGCTTGATGCTCTCCAGGCGCCGCTTGAGCTGGATCTGGTGTTCGCGGACCTGCGTCTCCATCGGCGCCATGACCGCCTTGAGCCAGGCTTCGGCGTCGCGGTTGGCGCGTTCGAAGGCGCGCCGGACCTGCACGGCGACTTCCTCGAAGAATTTCTGCGTGACGTTGGCCTTCTGGTGCGTCAGCAGCTGGAACATGGTGTTCAGGTGGGTGTCGCACCACTGTTCGAGGCGGTCTATTTCCTTTTCGTAGCGGATCAGCGAGAAGCCGGTCGGCGTGCCGAGCTTGAGGCCGTGCTCGACGGCGAACTTTTTGTAGATGGCTTCGAGCATGGCGAAGATTTCGTTGATCTCGCCGTTCGATTTGTCGAGGTTCTCGCGCGCGACGCGGAAGAAGTTCTTCATCGAGTCGGACAGCGTCTTGGAGAAGGTCGCTTCGATCATGGCCTCGCGCGTCGAATGGGTCAGCGAGCGCAGCGAGTCGAGCCCGAGGTGGGCGAACAGGTTGTTGGTGAGCTGCGAGAAGACGCTGCGCACGGCGTAATAGCGCTGCAGGCCGGCCTCGAACTCCTCCTTCTCGGTGCGCACCTTGCCCATCATGTACTCGACGACGCCCTTGTTCTTGCCGCGCAGCTCGTTGAGTTCGGTGAGCTGCTCGCGCAGCCCCGCGAGGCGCGTGTCGAGCAGGCCGCGCATGCGCGCGTAGAGGTCGTTGAATTCGGCGTCGCAGTTGTCGCGCACGATCTCCTGCTTGGCCGGGATCAGTTCCGCGGACAGCGCGTGCTCGAGTTCGGGCAGGCGGCTGCGGCGCAGGAGCGGCAGGTCGTCGTTGATCTTGGCGACCAGCGCCTTCTGCGCCGAGACGGGAAAGATCTGGCTGGCCGGCAGATCGAGCGTCCACGCGCAGGTGTCGGCCTGTTTGGCGATCTCGGCGTCGATTTCCTCCTGCGTCTTGAGTTCGTCCCACAGTCCGTCAATCTTGTTGAGGACGACCATGCGCCCCTTCTTGCGGCCGCCCGGCGTGCCGATGTGCTCGCGCCATATGGTCAGGTCGGACTGCGTGACGCCGGTGTCGGCGGCGAGCAGGAAGAGCACGGCGTGCGCGTTGGGCAGCAGCGAGAGCGTCAGTTCCGGCTCGGTGCCGATGGCGTTGAGGCCCGGCGTGTCGAGGATGACCAGGCCCTGCTGCAGGAGCGGGTGCGGGAAGTTGATGATGGCGTGGCGCCAGCGCGGAACGTCGACGAGGCCGTCTTCGGCGATGCGGAAAGCGGCCGATTCCTCCTCGCCCGCGACGAAGCCGAGCCGCTCGGCCGTCGCGCGGTCGACGCGGGCGACTTCGCTGACGTGGCGCAGCGCCTGCTGCATGGCTTCCGGCGAGTCGACGTCGAGCGCGACGACTTTCCATTCATCGGGGAAACGCTTGTATTCGCTGATGCTGGTGTTCGCTTCGCGGGTCTGGATCGGCAGCAGCTCGATCGAGGGCGGACGCGCCGGGTCGTACATCAGCTCGGTCGGGCACATCGTCGTGCGGCCGGCCGACGAGGGCAGCATGCGGTTGCCGTAGTCGGCGAAGAAGATGGCGTTGATCAGTTCCGACTTGCCGCGCGAGAACTCGGCGACGAAGGCGACGTGCAGCCGGTCTTCGCGCAGCTTTTCGAGCAGCTGGCCGAGGCGCAGTTCGGTTTGCGCGTCGTCGAGGTCGTGCTCGGCCAGCCAGCCGCGGAAACTCTCGATGCCGGCGGCGAGCTGGGTGCGCCAAGCGCTGTAGGCGGCGAATTGTTGAGCGAGCGTCATGGACGGTCCAAGTCGAACGAACGGCTTTTCACTGTACCACAAAGCGCTGTCGAATCAATTGGATGTCATGCCGAACTTAAAGTGGCGGCGCCGGTTTTCAGCGCTGGCAGCGGGGACAGTAGAAGGTCGAGCGCCCGGCCTGGCGGATGGCCCGGATCGGCGTGCCGCAGACCGTGCACGGATTGCCGGCCCGGTCGTAAACCGCGCACGAAAGCTGGAAGCAGCCGGCGCCGCCGTCGCTGTGCACGTAGTCGCGCACGCTGGTGCCGCCGGCCGCGATCGACGCTTCGAGCGTGGCGCGGATGGCCGGCGCCAGGCGCCGGTAGCGTTCGCGGCTGATGCGGTTGGCGGCGCGCAGCGGCGAGATGCCGGCGCTGAACAGGCTTTCCGCGGCGTAGATGTTGCCGACGCCGACGAGCAGGTGGCTGTCCATGAGCAGCGGCTTGATCGGAGCGCTGCGCGTGCGCGTCGCCGCGAACAGCCAGTCGCCGTCGAAGGCGTCGGTGAGCGGTTCGATGCCGAGCACCGCGAGCAGCGGGTGGCGCTCGACGTCCCGGCCCTCGTGCCAGAGCAGCACGCCGAAGCGGCGCGGATCGCGCAGGCGCATCGCGGTGTCCGCGAAGACGAGGTCGAAATGGTCGTGCTTCTGCGCCGGGCTGCCGGGCGGGACCAGGCGCAGGCTGCCGGACATGCCGAGGTGGAGGATCAGCCAGCCGCCGCCGCGCCCGGATTCGCAGTCGAACAGCAGATACTTGCCGCGCCGCACGATGTCGTCGACGTACAGGCCGCGCAGGCGCTCGGCGAGCCCGGGCGGGATTTCGTGGCGCAGGCGCGGGGTGCGGATCACGGCGCCGGCGATGCGCCGGCCCGGCAGGTAGGGCAGCAGGCCCTGGCGGCTGACTTCGACTTCGGGGAGTTCTGGCATTGCTGCTACCGATAAAAGTCCATAACATGCTTGAAAACCATTATGACGCATACGCCTCTAACACGGACCGCCCGCTCTCCGGAGGCTCGCAAGGAAACCATGAAACACATGTCTCGCTCTCTTCTCGCCGCGGCGCTGGCGCTTGCGTTGGCGTCGCCCTCGTTCGCCGCCGGCAAGCCGGGCGCTGCCAAGCCGCGTCCGCCGGCCGCGCGCGAAGCCCGGCCCGCCGCGCC
>RCMZ01000881.1_pt1 | contig 11756 bp, 10 predicted proteins | sample 2041141 | NCBI WGS metagenome assembly RCMZ01 (sample SAMN09708263, study PRJNA481090) | Wastewater metagenome, whole genome shotgun sequencing project. | biome: sewage; isolation source: Davis station wastewater (DW) | place: Antarctica: Davis Station | collected 2010-03-01
CAGAACCAGGGCATCGGCCAAGTCAACCAGGCCGTCATCCAGATGGATGGCATCACGCAGCAGAATGCGGCGCTGGTGGAGCAGGCGGCGGCCGCCGCCACCAACCTGGCGCAGCGCACCGACAGCGTGGCCCAGTCGATCGGCATCTTCAAGCTGAAGGCCTCGCCCAAGCGCAAGGCTGCCGGCGTGGGCCGCAGCGTGGGCGCTGGCGTGGCGGCACGGGCCTTGTTGAAGGCAAGATAATTACCCCAACGGCGAAAGGCTGGGGTCAGTCACTGCGTGACCGGAATGCTTCCCATTGGGAGCATTCCCCCCGGGTTTTGTCTGTGGGGTTACTCTTACTTCTTCACCCGGTACACTTCCCCGCTGCGCACCTTCTTCACCACCCCATCCGCGCCAAACAAAATCACATATTCGCCTTGCGCGCCCGAGGCGGCCGGGTAGGTGTACATCCACACTTCCTTGCCGCTGTCGAAGCGGATGGCCGTGCTGTCGCCCAGCGCGGCGCGCACCTGGTCGCGCGTGCTGCTGCCGACCTGCACCGTCTGTTCCAGGGTAGCATAGGGCACGTTCTTGCTGGCTTGCAAGGCGCGCGTGCCGGAACAGGCGGCCAGCAGCATGAGCAAGGCGAGCATCAGCCGCTTCATGGCGCCACCTCGTCCATATAGTCAAATTCCAGTAGGGTATCGTCGGGCCAGCTGGCGTCCCACAGGGGCGCGTAGTAGGTGCGGTCCAGCAAGACCTGGCAATCGCAGTAGGGCAGCGAGGCGGGCGTCTGCTCGCCGCCCGCGTACAGCATCCTGAACGGCAGCGCCAGGCGGCGGTCGCCATGCACGAGGGTCACGCCGAACAGGGGGCGGTCCGTGAAAAACAAATAATTGCCGTCCGGCTCAGAGCACACCTTGTCGGTGCTGTAGAGCATGCTGGACAGCCAGGCGATGATTTGCGGGTCGTTCGAGATCAGGCCGGAATCCATGCCGGCGCGGCATTCCAGGCGCAGGTCGCCCAGGCGCCGCGTGTCGGGCGGCAAGCCGGGCGTGATGACCTGCGCGCGCCAGCTCATGGTCGTGGCCTTGCGGTTGGCGATCAGCACGGCATCTTCGCGCGCCGCCTGCGCGTTGCGCACGGGGGCAAAGCTGTTGTCCTCGGCCAAGGGCAAGGGGATGCTGACGGTGTCGCCGGCGATGCGCAGCTGCACGCCCGTCATGTCCACGCCGGGCTGGCGCGGCAGCAGGCGAAAGCGCAGCACCGCCTGCGGCGCCAGCGCATGGTCGCGCTCGAAGCGGTCCACGCCCTGCAGCATCTTGCGGTAGGATTTATCGACGGGGTCGCGCGTGGCGTCCACTTTGACTTGCGGCACGGGCGCGGTTTGCGCCAGCGCAACAGTGCTGGAGAGTGACCCGGCGAGCAAGCCGGCGAGCAGCAGGGAGAGGTGAATTCGCATGGCCCGATGCTACGCTGTTTTGCGCGGTAGCCACGCACGGATGGCTGTTTCAATACGCGTCATATTTGCGCGCGTCGCCGCGCACTTGCCGCGCCGGATATTTCAATGCATTGAGTTCCATCTTTTCCAGCACGGCCGCGTGCAGGTCGACGCCGCTCTTGTCGGCCAGGCGCACCAGGTACATCAGCACGTCGGCCAGTTCGTGGCGGATACCCGCGCGCTTGGCCTCGTCCAGTTCGCAATCCGCGCCCGTCGGCAGCCACTGGTAGTGCTCCACCAGTTCCGCCACTTCCACGGACAGGGCCATGGCCAGGTTCTTCGGCGTGTGGAACTGGTCCCAGTCGCGCTCGTCGGCAAAGGCGCGCAGGCGCGCGCGGATGTCGAGCAGGCTGTCGGATGGGGCGCTCATGCGGCCGCCTGCAGCGGTTTTTCCATGAAGACACTGAACGGGTCATCGGGATAGTCGCCGTACGGCCCGCGCCGCTGGTAGCCGTGGCGCGCGTACAGGGCGATCGCCTCGGGCTGGTGGATGCCCGTTTCCAGGGTCAGCAGGCGGCAGCCGCGTGCCAGCGCCTGTTCTTCCAGCAGCGCCAGCAGGCGCTTGGCCAGGCCCAGGCCGCGGCTGTCCGGATGCACGTACATGCGCTTGACCTCGCCGAAATCGGGCGTGACGACGATGGCGCCGCAGGCGCGCGCGCGGCCATCGGCATCGCGGGCGACGGCAAACAGCAGGGTATCGGACGGCAACGATGCCAGGTCCAGCGAGTAGACGCACTCGGCCGGGTACAGCGTCTGTTGATATGCATCAAGCTCGGCGATCAGGGTCTGCACTTCGGCTTGCTGCGGCGATTCCAGGCGGATGGTCATGGGGGAACTCGCTAATCGATGATGTCCCCCATGGTATCACTGCGGCCGCGCCAGGCGCATGCTCAGGCCGATGGGCGACATCACAAACCCCATCAGTTCCTGCGCCTCGCCGCCATCGGGCGTGTCGACGCCGGCGATGTCGAAGCTGCCCAGCAGCATGGCCATGGCGATCTTGATTTCCAGCAAGGCCAGGTAGCGGCCCGGACACGTGCGCAGGCCGGCGCCAAACGGCATGGCGGCGCGCTTGTCGTTGGCCTCTGCGCTGCCGGCCAGCCAGCGCTCGGGCTGGAACGCTTGCGCGTCAGGAAAGTGCGCATCGGAGACGCTGTCATGGCGCATCACGCACCACAGCATGCTGCCGGCGGGCACGGCCACGTCGCCCACCACCGTGTCGCGCAGCGCTTCGAGCGGGATGTAGGGCGCCACCGGCTTCAGGCGCATGGCTTCGCTGGCGCAGGCGCCCAGGTAGTCGAGGCTGTCCAGTTGCGCCAGGCTGAAGTGCGCCACGTCGGGCGCCAGGCGCCGCACTTCCTCGCGCGCCTTGGCCAGGCTGTGCGGATGGCGCTGCAGCAGGTAGATGATCCAGGAAATCGTGTTGGCCGTCGTGTCTTCGCCGGCCAGCAGCATGGTCAGCACATTGCCGGCGACGGCGCGGTCGTTCACGCCACTGCCGGGTTCGTCTGCGGCGACGATCATGGCTTCGAGCAGGTTGGGCGGGCGCACGCGCCGCGCGGGGTCTTGCTGCAGGCGCGCGCGCGCCTGCCGCACCAGGTCGGCAACGGCCACGTCCAGCGCCGCCACGTCGCGGTCCAGGCGCCGGTCGACGGGCAGCTTGACGTAGCGCCAGTAGGGCAGCATCGACAGGCTGCGCCGCGCCACGGCCGGCAGGATGGCGTCCAGGTGGCGCTGGATCACGTCCTCGCCCGATTCGAGCGTGTTGACTTCGCTGCCGAAGGCCAGGCCGGCGATGATGTCGACCGTGTAGCGCTTCAGGTCGCCATCGAGGCCGATGGCCTGGCCTTGCGTGGCAGCATGCTGCCAGCGCCGCTGCAGGCGCTGCGCCACCGTCACCAGCGCGGGGAAATATGCCTTGATGGCGCCCGGCGCCATGCCGGCCATCACCATGCGGCGCTGGTTGCGCCACGCGCTGCCTTCGGCCAGGAAGACGCCGGGGTTGCCGCCCATTTCCTCCGAGACGATGTAGCTGCTGAGGGGGCGGCGGAAACCGTCCGGGCGGTCGCGCAGCACGGCGGCCACCGCTTCGCTGTCGGCCACCACCAGCACCAGGGTGCGGCCGAACCAGGCGCGCATGAAAGGGCCATAGCGGCGCACCCAGCCTTCCACGTCGCGGTGGATGCGCGGCAGCCGCACCTGCAGCGCGTTGCCGATGATGGGCAGGGCAAACGGCCCCGGCAACTGGCGGATCTGGCGCAGGGACGGGGTGGCGGCGGGTGCGGCGGCGTGGTCGAGTGGCGGCATGGCAAGCTCCTGTTGTCGTGGAACGATGGCATGACTGTAGCGCGCTGGCGGGCGCGCGTCTTGAACGAATACGACATCGCGCAGCATCAAAAAATGCCGGTACAATCGTCGCCATGCCTGCCGCCCCTACGCCCTTGACCCGCCTGATCGCGCCACGCACCGCGCTCGCTTCCTGCGTGCGCGCCTTCCTCGTGCGCGACACGACGCATTGCGCGCCGCTGCCACCCCAGCAGCGCCTGAACCGCTTTCCCGCCACGCCCATGTGCTGCCTGCTGTGGACGGTCACGGGCGACGTGGAGGCGGCCGCGCCCGGCCCCGACCTGCTGCACGTGCGCATGCCGTCCGCCCTGTTCAGCGGCCCGCGCGGCTATCCGCTGGTCAGCTACAACCCCGGTCCCGTGCACTCGTTCATGGTGATGCTGTATCCGGCCGCCCTGCATGCCTTGACGGGCATCGATATGGCGGCCCTGTTCGACCAGGTGCGCCCGCTCGCGCCCCTGTTCGACGCCGACTGGCTGGACTTGTCCGACGCCGTGCTGGCCGCGCCCGACGACGCGGCGCGCATCGCGCTGGTGGAGGCATTCCTGGCGCCGCGCTGGCAGCAGGCGCGCAAGGGCGGCGATCATCCGGCTGGCGCGATACAGGACTGGGTGCGGCGCCTGGGCGTGCAAGCGGCCTCGACGGGCCTGGCCAGCGGCGCGCGCAACATCGAGCGCCGCATCAAGGCCTGGGCCGGCCAGCCCATGCGTACCTTGCGCCGCATGCGCCGCGCGGAACAGTCATTTCTCGACGCGCGCGAGGCCATGCTGCAAGGCAATGCCTCCTGGAGCGATATCGCCGCCGAGGGCGGCTACGCCGACCAGGCCCACCTGTGCCGCGAGGTGCGCGCCATCACGGGCCTGAGTCCCACCGAGCTGGCGCGCGCCAGCCGCGAGGATGAAAGTTACTGGGTTTACCGCATCTGGGCTTGATGCCTGACCAAAGCGACTGCGCGTCGGTATAGGCGGCCTGCGATGCTCACCGTACTAGAGTACGGTTGCGCTTCTTCGCCACCTCTCCCTTCCGCTCGCGACGGTTTTGTCAGGCATCGGGACGCTGCGGGGGGACAGGTGTTACGTAGCGGGTTCCTGGAATACCACGCCTTTTGCCAACGTGACTTCATGGTGTCCCGCGCCCGGCGCCATCATGGGGAAGCAGTTTTCCTCGCCGTGCACGCGCACGTCGAGAAAATACGGGCCGCTTGATGCCAGGCAGGCGGCCAGCGCCGCGTCGAGTTCTTCGCGCCGGCTCACCGTGTGCGCCTGCCAGCCGAAGGCGCGCGCCAGGGCGACGAAGTCGGGCAGCGCTTCCGTGTAGCTGTGGCTGTAGCGCCCGCCGTGATTGAGTTCCTGCCACTGGCGCACCATGCCCATGTAGCCATTGTTCGATAGCACCACCTTCACGGGCAGGCGGTGCTGCACGGCCGTGGCCAGTTCCTGGATGTTCATCAGGATCGAGGCGTCGCCGCTGACGCACACCACGGTTTTTTGCGCATGGGCGATCTGCGCGCCGATGGCCGCCGGCAGGCCATAGCCCATGGTGCCGGCGCCGCCCGACGTCAGCCAGCGGCGCGGCTGCTCGAAGCGCAAATGCTGCGCGGCCCACATCTGGTGCTGGCCCACGTCGGTGGAAACGATGGCGTCGCCGCCATCCGTGCTGTCCAGCGCCGCCTGCAGCCGGCACATCAGCGCCTGCGGCGCGATCACCTCCGGCGTGTCGTCGAAGGCCAGCGACTGCTGCGCGCGCCAGCCATCGATGCGCGACCACCATGGCTGGCGGTCCGCCAGCAATCGCCCGTGCAGCTGCGCCAGCAAGGCATTGAGCACGGGCGCGCAATCGCCGCGCAGGGCCACGTCGGCATGCACCACCTTGCCGATGGACGCCGGGTCGATGTCGATATGGATGACCTTGGCGCCGGGGCTGAAGGCGTCCAGTCTGCCTGTCACCCGGTCGTCGAAGCGGGCACCGACGCAGACGATGAGGTCCGCATGGTGCATGGCCAGGTTCGCTTCCAGGGTGCCGTGCATGCCCAGCATGCCGAGGAAGGCCGGGTGCGAGGCGGGAAACGCGCCCAGGCCCAACAAGGTCAGGGTGCACGGTGCGCCCGCCAGTGTCACCAACTGTTGCAAAGCGGCGCAGGCGGCCGGGCCGGAATTGACGAGGCCGCCGCCGCCGTAAAACACGGGCTGGCGCGCGGACGCGATCAGGCCGGCGGCCAGGTCCAGGTCTGCGCTGTCGGGCAGCGCTGCGGCGACGCCAGCGGCGGGCGGCAGGGGCGCGGTGTCGATGACCTGCGCCAGTTGCAAGTCCTTGGGAAAATCGACCAGCACGGGACCGGGCCGGCCTTGCGTGGCTTGACTAAATGCTGCGCGCACCACGGCCGCCGTTTCATCGGCCGCGCGGATTTGCCGGTTCCACTTGGTGACGGGACGCGAAATGCCCAACGCGTCGCATTCCTGGAAGGCGTCGGTGCCGATGCTGCCGGTGGCCACCTGGCCGCTGATGCAGATCACGGGAACCGAATCGCACAGGGCGTCGAGCAAGCCCGTGGTGGTATTGCTCATGCCGGGGCCGGACGTGACGAAGACCACGCCGGGCCGGCCCGTGCTGCGCGCATAGCCTTCGGCCGCATGCACGGCGGCCTGTTCGTGGCGCACCAGCACGTGGCGCAGGCGGGGCTCGGCGTGCAGCGCGTCATACAAGGGCAGCACGGCGCCACCGGGGTAGCCGAAGACGGTGTCGACGCCCAGCGCCAGCAGGGTGTCGATGAGGACGCTGGCGCCGTTGCGCGGAGCAGGTGAGCCGGCGGGCGCGGCGAGGAGGGGAGCGGGATCGTTTTTCATGGCCCTATTTTCTGCCTGATGTCGCAGAAAAGGCTGCTGCCTTTCTCGCGTAAGATGCGATATTCAGCAAAATTTGCTGTCAAACGAGGAAAATAAAGAATGAAGCTGGATAAATTCGACCTTGCCATCCTGACGGCCCTGCAGCAGGACGCCCGTATCAGCCTGCACGACTTGAGCGCGCAGGTGGGCCTGACCTCGTCGCCTTGCTGGGCGCGCATCAAGCGCATGGAAGACGACGGCGTCATCGAAGGCTATACGGTGCATGTGAACGCGGCCAAGGTGGGGCTGGCCGATACCGTCATCGTGCAGGTGACGCTGGATGACCATTCCGACCAGGCGCTGTTTGAATTCGGCCACGCGCTGGCGCTGATCCCGGAAGTGCTGGAAGCGTTCCTCGTGTCGGGCGACTACGACTATTACCTGCGCATCGCCGTGAGCGACACGCGCGACTACGAGCGCCTGCTGCGCGAGCGTCTGTACAAGATTCCCGGCATCCGCCACAGCAAATCGAGTTTTGTGCTGCGCCAGCTCAAGCAGAGCTATCTGCCGCTGCAGCGTTGACGCGGGCAATGCTCAGGCGCGGTTTTCGAGCATAGCCGAAGTCGCTCAGGTGTGCTGTGGCGCACGCCTGGAAACAGCGCAGGTTGTTGTGCAAATGAAACGTTGAGATTTCTCAGATGTCATAGCTAAAACAAAATAAAAGTTTGGAAAGCTAGAGGAAAAATAAATAAATAATAATAAAAAAATGATATTTGTTTTGTGCGGTTTGCTATATTCATTGACACTTTTGTGAAAAAGCTGAAAGCGGGCACAGACCTGCCGACCTCTCTACCCACAACAATCAAGGGAACAGAATGAATCGTCTATCGCATCCAGCGCGGGTATCGCCCGCCACCGTCAATCCACCCGCTACCCGCGGTCGCACAACCTTGCGCACAAGCGTGTTCTCCGCCTTGGCCACCTTGTCCATGCTGGCTGCGGCGCCGGCCATGGCCGATGTCCTGCACTTCGACAACCTGCTGCCCGACGTGTATGAAAGCGGCCAGACGCTCAATACGTCGAGCTACAACCTGCTGTTCCTGGCCGATCCGACCACCGCCGCCGGCGGCGGCGTGAGCGGCGTGGGCGCCATTCTCGATGGCCGCGCGGGTTCCTCGTGCGATATCGCCGCCTGCCCGCAAGGCGCCACCGGCAACTACCTGGCCATCCTCAACGACGGCGGCGTGAATTTCTCGCGCGCCGATCACCAGGCATTTACCCTGGGCGGCTTCGACTATTCCTTCATCGCCCCCGTCTCCGGCTTGCCGGACCAGAATTGGGGCCAGCTGCAGCTGAGCGGCACCCTGAGCAATGGCCAGGTCGTGACCACTTCGCTGGCGTTTCCGGGCCAGGGCAGCGATGGCAATTACGCTTTCCAGACGGCTTCGCTGCTGGGCGGTTTCAGCAACTATGTTTTCACGGGCCTGACCTTCAATGCCTGCATCTTCAATGAGAGCGGCATGTGCAGCAATTCCCTCGATTTCCCCGCCTTTAACCAGGGCCAGTTCGCGCTCGACAATATCAACATCAGCGCCGTGCCGGAACCGTCGACCTACATGCTGCTGCTGGCCGGCCTGGGCGCCATCGGCATGCTGTCGCGCCGCCGTGCCGGCAAGATCGTCGGCAACGCCAGCGTGCAAGGAGCGTGAGCATGAAACTTCGTCCCGTCTCCCTCGCCATCCTGCTGCTGGCCGCCAGCGTCGCCCAATCGGCCCAGGCGCAAGAGCGCCGTTCCTACATCGTGCAACTGGTCGACAAGCCGGCCGCCGCCTACACGGGGCAGATCGATGGCCTGGCCGCCACCAAGCCGGCGCCGGGCGCGCGCATCAATGTGGGCGCCGCCGATGTGCAGGCTTACCTGACCTACCTTGACACCAAGCAGGCCGCCGTGGCCGGCACCGTCAGCGCCGCGCAAATCACGCATCAGTACAACGTCGTCTTCAACGGCTTTTCCGCCTTGCTGACGGACGATGAAGTGCGGGCCCTGAAGAAAAACAGCGGCGTGGCCAACATCAGCGCCGATTCCATTCTGCAACTCGACACCAGCTATACGCCGACCTTCCTGGGCCTGGACAAGCCGGGCGGCATCTGGGAACAGCTGGGCGGCACGGCGCATGCTGGTGAAGATGTCATCCTCGGCATCGTCGACAGCGGCATCTGGCCGGAAAACACGGCGTTTGCCGACCGCGTCGACGAGAGCGGCGTGCCTAGCCACAGCGGCAACAACGTCGTGTACGGCGCGCCGCCGGCCAGCTGGCATGGGGAGTGCCAGACCGGTGAAGGTTTTTCCGCCGACAATTGCAACAATAAACTGATCGGCGCGCGCTATTACCGCGCCTCGTCGGCCGCCTTGCACTGGACGGAATTCCGTTCGCCGCGCGATTCCGTGGCTGGCGACACGGGCCATGGCGGCCATGGCACGCACACGGCATCGACGGCTGGCGGCAACCATGGCGCCCTGGCCACCTCGAACGGGGTGTCGCTGGGCAAGGCGTCGGGCATGGCGCCACGCGCGCGCATCGCCGCCTACAAAGTCTGCTGGACAGACGGGGCGACGGGCAAGAATGGCTGCGCCACGGCCGACAGCGTGGCGGCCATCGACCAGGCCGTCAAGGATGGCGTCAACGTCATCAACTTCTCCATCGGCCCGAACGCGGGCGGCGGCGCGTTTGACGAAGCGACGGAACAGGCTTTCCTGGGCGCCGCCAACGCGGGCGTCTTCGTCGCCACTTCCGGCGGCAATTCCGGCCCATCCACGCCGGCGCCAAGCGTGCCGGCACCCGTGTCGCACATCAGTCCCTGGCTGGCGACGGTGGCCAATTCCACCCACAACCGCCTGTACGCGGGCAATGTCATCCTCAGCAACGGCACCCGCCTGGAAGGCGCATCGAGCAATGCCAACACGCCGGCGCTGCCGCTGATCCGCTCGCGCGACGCGGGCCTGGCCGGCATTTCGCCGACCGATGTCAACCTGCTGCGCTGCTACGGCGTGGCCGACGCCACCCCGGCCTACCTCGATCCGGCGAAAGTGGCGGGCAAGGTGCTGGTGTGCGACCGCGGCGGCAACGTGCTGGTCAACAAGAGCGGCAACGCCAAGACGGCCGGCGCGGCAGGCGTGGTCATCGCCAACGTGGCCGGCGGCGCCAACACCATCGTCAACCAGGCGCACGTGCTGTCGACCGTGCACCTGGCGCAGGCGCAGGGCGACGCGCTGAAAGCCTTCATGGCCTCCAGCCCGGACGGCAAGGCGGCATTGGGCGAGATCCATACCGTTGCCGACACGACGGTGCAGGCGCCCATCGTCAGCGACCGCTCCTCGCGCGGGCCGAACGTGGCCAACGCGAACATCCTGAAACCCGACCTCTCGGCACCGGGCACCAACATCCTCGCTGGCGTGACGGCCGACCTGACGCCGGCGCAGCGCGATGCCGTGGCGGCGGGCGGCGTGGCGCCGACGGCGGAATGGGATTTCTATTCCGGCACCTCGATGGCCAGCCCGCATGTGGCTGGCGTGGCGGCGCTGTTGCGGCAACAGCATCCTGACTGGTCGCCCGCGGCCATCAAGTCGGCGCTGATGACGACGGCCTTCAGCACCTTGCCCGATGGCTTGAACGGTTCCGTGTCGTGGGATGCCACGGCGAAGAACTCGGGTCAGCTGCCATGGGGCCAGGGTGCCGGCCACATCGCGCCGAACAGCGCGGCCGATCCGGGCCTGGTGTACGACCTGTCGGAAATCGACTATGCGCGCTTCCTGTGCGGCTTGAATATCCGTACGCAATATTCCGCCAATTGCGCCACCACCGGCAGCATCGCCGCCTATAACCTGAACCTGGCGTCGCTGACGGCGGCCAACGTGCTGGGCACGCAGACCCTGACGCGCACGGTGACGAACGTGGGCAGCAGCAGCGCCGTGTACAACGCCTCGGCCAGTCTGCCCGGCTACACGGTGGCCGTGACACCGTCCAGCCTGAGCCTGGCACCGGGTGCGAAGGCGCAGTTCCAGGTCAAGCTGACGCGCACCACGGCGCCGCTCGACACCTGGGTGTATGGCGCGCTTTCCTGGACGGATGGCACGCATACGGTGCGCAGCCCGCTGACGGCGCGCGGCAGCATTCTCGTGGCCACGCCGCTGGTGAAGAGCGAGGCGGCCACGGGCAGCAAGGTCGTGACCCTGGGCACGGGCTTTGCGGGACCATTGGTGGGCGTCAAGTCAGGCCTGATCGAAGCCGTGCGTGAAACGCGCACGATCGGCCAGGCTAACAACTCCACGGCGTCGGCCAGCTGCAAGGCCGGTGGCGCCACAGGGGTGAACGTGCACAATGTGGTGATTCCTGCCGGCACCCTGGCGGCGCGCTTTGCCACCTATGACGCGGAAACCACGGGCGGCGCGAATACCGACATGGACATGGAGGTCTACAACGCCGCCAATGTGCTGGTCGGCAGCAGCGGCAACCAAAGTTCGAATGAGCAAGTCGAACTGCGCTTGCCGGCCGCCGGCACGTACAAGGTGTGCCTGATCGGCTACGCGCCGCAAAATGGCCAGGCCAACTACACCCTGTCGTCGTGGGTGCTGGCGCCGGGCTTGAGCAATGGCGGCTTCAAGGCGCTGATGCCGGGCACGGCCTTCATGGGCGGGACCGCTTCCGTGGCGCTGAGCTGGTCGAACCTGGCCGAAGGCAAGCGCCACCTGGGCGCCGTCGGCTACCAGGTCGCTGGCGTGGTGCAGGGCATCACGGTGGTCGAGGTCAATACCGATGATCCCGTGCCGCTGGCGCAGGACGCGCGTGGCGACAAGCCGGTGCTGGCCGATTAAGCTGTTTCCTGGCTGACTACAGGGCGTGCCTTCGGGCACGCTTTTTTTTTGCGCGCCTGGTCGATCCTGGCGCGTTCGCCAGGAATAGCGCTTGCGCGGCGGCAAAGGCACCGGTATCTTGTCGCACAGCCATGGCTTTGTGTCCTGGCATTCTTGGGGAGTCGCGCGTGACCAGTTTCCGCACCAATACCGACCGCCTGCTGGAAGTGCGCCTGCAGGATGAAAAAGTGCT
>RCMZ01000932.1_pt1 | contig 11755 bp, 12 predicted proteins | sample 2041141 | NCBI WGS metagenome assembly RCMZ01 (sample SAMN09708263, study PRJNA481090) | Wastewater metagenome, whole genome shotgun sequencing project. | biome: sewage; isolation source: Davis station wastewater (DW) | place: Antarctica: Davis Station | collected 2010-03-01
AACCCGGGCCGCGTGCCCAACGCGCTGATGGCCGAGTACTACACGCAGCGCGCCTCGGCCGGCATGATCATCTCGGAAGCGACGGCCGTCACGCCGCAAGGCGTGGGCTATGCCGATACGCCCGGCATCTGGTCCGACGAGCAGGTGGAAGGCTGGAAACACATCACCAAGGCCGTGCATGACGCGGGCGGCCTGATCGTGCTGCAGCTGTGGCACGTGGGCCGTATTTCCGCCCCGGTCTTCCTCGACGGCGACCTGCCCGTGGCGCCCAGCGCCGTCAAGCCGGCCGGCCATGTGAGCCTGCTGCGTCCGAAACAGGAATTCGTCACGCCGCGCGCGCTGGCCACGGAAGAAATTCCCGGCATCGTGGCGGCCTATCGCCTGGGCGCCGAGAATGCGAAAAAAGCGGGCTTCGATGGCGTGGAAATCCATGGCGCCAACGGCTATCTGCTCGACCAGTTCCTGCAAGACAGCACCAACCAGCGCACCGACAACTATGGCGGCTCGATTGAGAACCGTGCCCGCTTGATGCTGGAAGTGACGGACGCGTGCATCGCCGTGTGGGGCGCGGACAAGGTCGGCATGCACCTGGCCCCGCGCCGCGATGCGCACGACATGGGCGACTCGGACCCGCGCGCCACCTTTGGCTACGTGGCACGGGAATTGGGCAAGCGCGGCATCGCCTTCATCTGCGCGCGCGAAGCGCTGGGTGAAGACCGCCTGGGTCCGTACCTGAAGCAGGAATTCGGCGGCGTCTACATCGCCAATGAAAAAATGGACAAGGCGGCGGCTGAAGCGTTGCTGGCCAAGGGCGAAGCCGATGCCGTGGCCTTTGGCTTGTGGTTCATCGCCAACCCGGACTTGCCGATCCGCCTGCGCAGCGACGCGCCATTGAACCCGCTGAATGCGGACACGCTGTACGCGCCCGATGCGGCCGGCTACACGGATTATCCGGCATTGGCGGCGCAGGCCTGAGCACGCCGAGCCGTACCCAGCCGGCAAGCCCCCCTTCCCTCGCCTGACGGCGAGGCGCAACGATACCATCGCAGTTCACTGCGTGACCATCGCGGCGCCCGCCGTTGTTACTTGCCGCTACCTCTGCTGGCGCCTTGGCCAGGCGCTTAACGCCATCGACGCCGTGCCGGGCGTGCCGCGCGGCGCGCCTGCGCGCTGCTGAAGACGCGGTATATCACCTCGGCCGGCACGGCGTGCTCGCGCAGATACGCCGTCGCCACCGTCCGGCCCAGGGCATGATGAAAGGCGACGCCCCGTTCAACGAGCTCGGCCATCACCTTGTCTGTCCTGACATTGTCCCCATTATCATTCTCACTCAACACATCGATGTTGTTTTTCATGCCACAGCTCCATGTCTGGTGGATCAGCACTACATCAAGTTTTGACCACCTGGCGCACATTTAGTGCCCGGCACAGTGTCAAAGCATGGTTAAAATGGCAGGGGCAACGGCCCCGATGCCGCATGGATAGCGGCCCCGGCTGCTTGTCGCCGCCGCCAGCCCCGTATAGAATGCCTGCGCAGATTTTTTGCTTCAAGCAACATGGCCCTCCGCGCCATCGTATAAAAACAGAGACACGCACATATATAAAGGGTATCAATGGACGATTTATTTGTACAAGCAAGCGATTTGCCGACCTGGCACCAGCGCTGCGCGCTGCGGGTGCTGCATCTGTTCGGCTGGCGCATGCGCTTTCGCCCCTTGCCCGGACCGCGCGGCATCGCCGTCGTGTATCCGCATACCTCGAACTGGGATTTCATGGTGGGCCTGTTCGGCAAATGGGCGCTATCGCTGCCTTTCCGCTGGCTGGCCAAGGATTCGCTGTTCCGTGGCCCGCTGGGCAAGGTACTGCGCTACCTGGGCGGTGAACCCGTCGACCGCAGCACCACCAGCGGCACGATTCAACGCCAGGCCGAGCGCATGCAGGCGGCCGACTGGTACTGGCTGGCCATCACGCCGGAAGCGACGCGCAGCTACCGTCCGAACTGGAAAAGCGGCTTTTACCACCTGGCGCTGGCCGCGAAGGTGCCCTTGCTGCTCGTGTATATCGATTACCCGAACAAAATCCTGGGCGTGGTCGACCACCTGTATCTGACGGGCGACAAGGAGGCCGACATGGCGGCCATCGCCGCCGTGTATGCGGGCCACCAGGGCCTGCACCCGGAAAACGCGGCGCCCATCGTGCTGTCCGAGCGCCGGCCGAATTAATTCATTCCCATCATCAGCACGCCGGCGGCCGTCAAGGCCACGCCGGCCAGGCGCAGCATGCGCTCGGCCAGTACCTGGCCGATGAAGCGCCCCGCAAACAGCAACATGGCCGAGGCCAGCATGAAGCCGAAGGCGGCCGAGGCGGCCGGCAATTCCTGGCCATGCGCATTGCCATGCGCCAAGGCAAACACGCCCACCAGGCCCATGCCCAGCCAGTTCGGCAAGGCCAGTGCCAGCGCGATGGCCAGCCCCACCAGCGCCACGGTGGCGGCGATGCCCGTTTCCAGTCCCGGCACCGTCAAGCCCGCCATGCCGGCCAGCGCGCCGAGCAGCAGCATGCCCAGAAACGTGGCCGGCTGCGCCAGGCCGCGGCGCTGCTGGCCGCCCCAGATGCCCACGCCCAGCATGGCCAGCAAATGGTCGACGCCCGTGAACGGGTGGGCCAGGCCGGCCAGGAAGCCCGCGTGTTCGCCATGGCCAGGATGCGCCATGGCCGGCAAGGCCAGCAGGCACAGGGCGGCCAGGGCGGCTGTTTTTGTCATCAGTCTTGCGCTCATTGCAGTTCCTTGTTCGGTTGGTCGAGCAAACCTTGCTCGCGGATAAAATCGATCACCACCTGCACGCCGTCGCCGCTGCGCAGGTTGGTAAACACGAAGGGGCGCTCGCCGCGCTGCTGCCGGGCGTCGCGGGCCATCACGTCCAGGTCCGCACCGACGTGCGGCGCCAGGTCCGTCTTGTTGATGATCAGCAAATCGGAACGCGTGATGCCGGGCCCGCCCTTGCGCGGGATCTTTTCGCCACCCGCCACGTCGATCACGTAAATCGTCAGGTCCGACAGTTCCGGGCTGAAGGTGGCGGCAAGATTGTCTCCGCCCGATTCGACCAGGATCAGGTCGAGGTTGGGGAAATCGGCCTGCATGCGCGCGATGGCTTCCAGGTTGATGGACGCGTCTTCGCGGATGGCCGTGTGCGGGCAGCCGCCCGTTTCCACGCCCATCAGGCGCTCGGCCGGCAAGGCATCGGCGCGCAGCAGGATTTCCATGTCCTCCTTGGTGTAGATGTCGTTCGTGATGACGGCCATGTCATAGCGCTCGCGCATGCCCTTGCACAGCATTTCGCACAGGGCCGTCTTGCCCGAACCGACGGGGCCGCCGATGCCCACGCGCAGCGGATTGGAGCTTATTGAAGTCATTGCTTGTCTCTCATAAAATGGTTCAGGAGCGGTACAGCCGGCTGTACTGCACTTCGTGGCGCATCGACAGCAGCGACAGGCCGGGCGCCCAGTTGCCCATCTCGTCGTCGGCCAAGGTTTGCGCCGTGCGGGCCGCCGCTTCCAGATCCGGCCGCAGCGACAGCAGCAGGCGCTGGCCCGCCACCTGCCCCAGCGGCACGGATTTCACGCACACGAGCACCTGGTTTTCCGCCCAGGCGAACAGCATGGCCAGCAGCGCCTCCTCGCGCGGAATGGCCAGCGCCGCCACAGCGCAGGCATAGGCCGTGGGCAAGGCCACCTCCGGCTGGCCCTGCAGCATGTCGATCAGGACGCCGTCGGCCACGCCCAGTTCGGCCAGCAATTTGGTCAGCGAATACCCCATCTGGATGGTCTCGGCGCGAAATTCCGCCGTATCGCGCGACGCGATGAAGCGCTCGCTCCAGCGCTGCACGGCGCGCAAATCCTGCGCTTCGAACGCCTGCATCAAGCGCCAGCACAGCGGCGCTTCCCAGCGCGCCACCACCTGCGCCAGATGCTGCGCGATCCAGTCGCGCGCCGTCGCCGCGTCATGCACCAGGCTTGACTCCAGCGCCGCCTCCAGCCCCTGCGAATAACTGTAGGCGCCGATCGGCAGGGCCGGGCTGGCGAACTGCAGCAAATGCAGCAGGGCGGACGCCTGCATCAGGCGGCGCCCGGCGCATCACCGGGGCGGTGGATTTTCTGCCGCAGCGGCACGGGCGCCAGCAAGTGCTGGCCGTGGCCGTCGTGGTGGCCATGGCCGCCGCCATACGCGCCCGCCTCCGGCTCGAACGGCGCGCTTTCCTCCGTCACGCTCGCCTGCAAGCCTTCCAGCATCTCCCTCAGCACCACGTCCTTGCGGATGCGCAGGAAGCCGTCGCCCACCTGCGCCTGCGTGTGGCGGTTCCCCAGGTGAAAAGCGCAGCGCAGCAGGGTATGGGCGTCCAGGCAGCACACCAGGTAGGTCGGCTCGCGCGCGGCGACGATGCGCACCACCTGGCCTTCCGGCCCCGTCATGCGCTCGCCGTCGCGCAGCACCGTGCCGCGCACGGTGAACACGGCCACCTCCTCGCCAGTCGACAGCATGGCGCGCAGCCGGCATTTTTCGCGCTGGTCGTAGGGCAGCACGAGTTGGGCAACAGCGGGGCGAGGATCATCAGCCGCCAGTTTGGTATGCAATGTGAGCATGATGTCTCCTGCTTAAAATAGAAAATAGCGCTGCGCCATGGGCAGCACGGCGGCCGCCTCGCATACCAGCAGCTGGCCGTCGGCGCGCACGGCGTAGGTTTCCGGATCCACTTCCATGTGCGGCGTGGCGCCGTTGTGGATCATGTCGTGCTTGCGCAGGCCGCGCATGTTCTTCACGGCGATGAGGGATTTGTTCAGTTTGAGCTGATGCCCGATATCGAGGTCGTAGGCCGCCTGCGAGACAAAGGTGAACGACTTTTTCAGGCCGCCGCCAAACGCGCCGAACATCATGCGGTAGTGCACGGGCTGCGGCGTGGGAATGGAGGCGTTCGGGTCGCCCATCTGCGCTGCGGCGATCATGCCGCCCTTTAAAATCATCGATGGCTTGACGCCGAAAAAGGCCGGCTTCCACAGCACGATGTCGGCGATCTTGCCCGCCTCGATCGAGCCCACCACGTGCGATATCCCGTGCGTGATGGCCGGGTTGATCGTGTACTTGGCGATATAGCGCTTGGCGCGGAAATTGTCGCTGCGCGCCGTGTCGGGCGCCAGGGCGCCGCGCTGCACCTTCATCTTGTGCGCCGTCTGCCAGGTGCGCATGATCACCTCGCCCACCCGGCCCATGGCTTGCGAGTCGGACGACATCATGGAAATGGCGCCGATATCGTGCAGGATGTCCTCGGCGGCGATGGTTTCGCGGCGGATGCGCGACTCGGCAAAAGCCACGTCTTCGGCAATGGCCGGGTCCAGGTGGTGGCACACCATCAGCATGTCCAGGTGCTCGTCGAGCGTGTTGACGGTGAACGGGCGCGTCGGATTCGTCGACGAGGGCAGCACGTTGGCTTGCCCGACGGCGGCGATGATGTCGGGCGCATGGCCGCCGCCCGCCCCTTCCGTGTGAAACGTGTGGATGGTGCGGTCCTTGAAGGCGGCCAGCGTGTGCTCCAGGAAGCCGCCCTCGTTGAGGGTGTCGCTGTGCAGCGCCACCTGGATATCCATGCGCTCGGCCACCGACAGGCAATTGTCGATGGCGGCCGGCGTGCTGCCCCAGTCCTCGTGCAGCTTCAGGCCGATGGCGCCCGCGCGCACCTGCTCTTCCAGGGGCAGCGGCAGGCTGACGTTACCTTTGCCCATGAAGCCGAGGTTCATGGGGAAGGCGTCGGCCGCCGCCAGCATGGCGTGCAGATGCCATGGTCCCGGCGTGCAGGTGGTGGCGGCCGTGCCCACGGCCGGCCCCGTGCCGCCGCCCAGCATGGTGGTCACGCCGCTCATCAGGGCTTCCTCGATCTGCTGCGGGCAGATGAAGTGGATGTGCGTGTCGACGCCGCCCGCCGTGACGATCATGCCTTCGCCGGCGATGATCTCCGTCGCCCCGCCAATGGGGAGCGTGACGCCGGGCTGGATGTCCGGATTGCCCGCCTTGCCGATGCCGAAAATCAGCCCGTTTTTCAGGCCGATGTCGGCTTTCACGATGCCCCAGTGGTCGAGGATGACGGCGTTCGTGATGACGGTATCCATCACCTCGGCCGCGCAGCGCTGCGACTGGCCCATGCCGTCGCGGATCACCTTGCCGCCACCGAACTTCACCTCTTCGCCGTAGATCGCGTAGTCATGCTCGATCTCGATGAACAGCTCCGTGTCGGCCAGGCGGATGCGGTCGCCCGTGGTGGGACCGAACATCTCGGCATACGCGCTGCGGGGAATGCTGGCCATCTCAATCCTTTCCCGGTGGTGTGTCGTGCAGTTCGCCCATCACTTCGCCATTGAAACCGTAGACCTTGCGCCCGCCCGCCAGCGCCACCAGCTCCACCGTGCGCTGCTGGCCCGGCTCGAAGCGCACGGCGGTGCCGGCCGTGATATTCAGGCGCATGCCATAGGCGCGCCAGCGCTCGAACGACAGTGCCGGGTTGACCTCGAAAAAATGGAAATGCGAGCCCACCTGGATCGGCCGGTCGCCCCGGTTGGCCACCACCACGGTGGCCGTGGCGCGGCCCGCATTGATGCTGATTTCGCCTTCTTCCAATCTGTATTCGCCTGGTGTCATGATGGTTTCCTTCGTCTAAGCGCCCTACGCTGGCCGGCGGATCGCCGGCGCCACACAGGCACGGCGCGGATGGCGCCCTGCCGTTCAACTCACATTACGGTATCGGGTGATGCACGGTCACCAGCTTGCTGCCATCGGGGAAGGTCGCCTCCACCTGGATGTCGGGAATCATCTCGGCGATGCCGTCCATGACATCGCTGCGCGACAGGATCCGCGTGCCCTCCGACATCAGCTGCGCCACCGACTTGCCGTCGCGCGCGCCTTCCATGATGGCCGCGCTGATCAGCGCCACCGCTTCCGGATAGTTCAGTTTCAAGCCGCGCGCCAGGCGCCGTTCGGCCAGCAGCGCGGCGGTAAAAATCAGCAGCTTGTCTTTTTCGCGGGGAGTCAGGTCCATGGTTTTCCTTGCGCTTCTTTCCTGTTCAAGTGTTCCAGATGCTAAGTGTTCCAGCTGCGCGGCACGACGGCGGCCCGCCCCAGCATGGCGGGGCGCAGCAGCTGCCAGGCGGCCAGCATGATGCGGCGCGCCGCCTCGCTGTCGCCGCACAGCAAGCGCACCACCACCAGGGATTTCATGTGCGTGGCGCCAAACGCGGCGCCGTCCGGCACGGCGATCTCGCGCACGGCCGCCAGCACGGCCGGCGCGATGGGACGGCCGACGGCGATCAGCGTGGCGCACACCGTGTGGCCCGCCAGGCCCAGGGGGCTGGCCATCAGCGCGCCGCCGGCGGCCAGCACGCCCTGCTCCCACCACAGCAGCTTGCCGCCACGGCGGATCTGCACGTGCTGGCGAATGCTGCCCTCGTTGAAGGTTTCGCCCGAGGCGCTGCGGCCCAGGCAGACGATGTCGCAGCCGATGTAGCTGGCGTCCGGCGCCAGGTCCACCGTGTGGCGCAGGCGCACGCAGGACTGGTCGAAGAAGATGCTTTCCTGCGGCAGCCACTCGATGGCGGCGCCCGCGCCCGCGCGCAGCACGATGTGCTGGCCCGAGACGTGGCCGTTGGCGCGGTACCACTTGGCCGCGCCCGGCGAGGTGAGAAACGCGTGCGCGCCATCGCCCGCCGTCGCATCGACGGCCAGCTGGTCGCCGCCCACCACGCCGCCGGGCGGATGGATGATGATGGCGTGGCAGACGGCGCCGCCTTCCGGATACAGGGGCTTTTGCACGCGCAGCGGGCCGCTGTGCGTGCGTTCGACCAGGCGGCTGACGCCATCGTGCAGCGCAAAGCCCAGGCGCAAATGCGCCTGCCAGGCGCCGTGCGTGCCGGTGTCAAGGAGCGTTGCGGGATGGGAGCTGTCTGGCATGCACTGCAATCGTGTAAATAACGATCAATAAAGCAGGAAGCGTGCCAATAATTGCGGGTGCCGCTCGATGATGGCGGGCGCCATGTGACGGCGCGCCGCACCGCCAGCGAGGGAAAAAGTGAGAATCACGCACTGGAATGTGCCAGGCGCGCAGCGGGCGCACCACCATGGTGCGCCGGCCATGTTCAAGCCATTACGGCGCCGCCAGGTACGGGCTCTTGCCGCCGTCGGCGATGAAGCTGTCGATGCGCCGTTCCAGCACCGGCAGCGGCACGGACCCCATTTCCAGCACCATGTCGTGGAAGGCGCGGATGTCGAAGTGCGCGCCCAGCGCCGCTTCTGCCTTGCGGCGGCCATCGAGGATGGCCATCTCGCCCAGATAGTAGGACAGCGCCTGGCCCGGCCAGGAGATGTAGCGGTCCACTTCCGTCTCGATTTCATGCGCGGACAGGGCCGTGTTCTCGTGCAGGTAGGCCTGCGCCTGCGCGCGCGTCCAGTCCTGCGCGTGGATGCCCGTGTCGACCACCAGGCGCGCGGCGCGCCAGGCCTGGTAACTGAGCATGCCGAAGGTTTCATAGGCATTCTCGTAGATGCCCATCTCGGCGCCCAGGCGCTCGCAGTACAGGGCCCAGCCTTCGCCATACGCGGAGATGTAGGCGCGGCGGAAGGCCGGACGGCCCTTCTGCTCCAGCGCCACCGGCATCTGGAAGGCATGGCCGGGCGCCGATTCGTGCAGGGTCAGCGCCGGCATGCTGTACAGGGGCCGCGAGGGCAGATCATAGGTGTTGACCAGGTAGACGCCCGGCCCGCCACGGCCCGACGTGTAATGGGGCGCCTGCTCGTCCGGCACAGGGATGATGGCAAAGCGCTGGCGCGGCAGGTAGCCGAAATACTGCGCCGCCTTGGCATCGAACTTCTTCGCCACCCAGGCCGAACGCATCAGCAGCTCCTGCGGCGTGCGCGCATAGAACTGCGGATCGCTGCGCAAAAATTGCAGAAAGGCCGCAAAGTCGCCCTGGAAGCCCGTCTGCGCGATGGTGGCTTGCATCTCGGCGCGGATGTGCGCCATTTCCCGCAGGCCGATGGCATGGATCTGCGCCGCGCTCAGGTCCGTGGTGGTAAATTCCGTTATCTTCGACTGATAATATGCCTTGCCGTCGGGCAGGCGTTCGGCCGCCAGGGCCGTGCCCGCGCCGGGAATGTACACGTCGCGCATGAAGGCGTGCAGCTCGCCGAAGGCGGGCATGACGGCGTCGCGGATGGCTTGCACGGCGGCCGCGCGCAGGGCCGCCTGCTCCGGCACGGGCAGGCTGGCCGGCAGCTGCCGGAATGGCTGGTAGTACAGGGTGCTGCGCGCATCGGCCGCATCGGCCACCTCGGCCAATGCCCGCTCGCGTCCCGCCAGCGTCACGCGCGGCGGCGTGAAACCGCGCCGCAAGCCGGCGCGCATATTCTCCATCTGTTCGCGGAAATAGCGCGGCACGTCATGGAGCTGCGCGATATAGGCGCGGTAATCGGCGGCGCTGCGCAGCGGCTTGCGGGCCGCATGGGCCAGGTCATTCCAGAAAGCCGTATCGGCGTTCAGGGGCCGCTCATATTCGCGGAACCGCTGCGCCGCCAGCAAGGCCGCCACCTGCGCGCGATAAACGGCAAAGTTGACGCCATCTTCGCCCGCCAGGCTGGCGGCATCGAGCGCATCGAGCTGCGCCAGCACGCGCTCCCAGTAGGCGCGGCGCGCTTCCTGCGTGGCGGCGTCCACGCGGGGCAGGCCGGCGTCCAGCTTCTGCTCCTGGCGCCATTGCCATTCGGCGCCATAAATCTGCTGGAAGCGGCCAGCGGCGCCGGCAGGGATGGGGCCGCCGGGAGCGGCCCCGGCGGCGGTACCGAACAGCATGCACGCGCCCAGCAGCGCAGGGATCAGTTTTTTCACGGAATACTTGCCCAAAAGAAAAAGGAACCAGCATACCCGTTCACGCCGATGCCAGCATCCGTTTTTCGCGCAGCAGCGCCGTGAAGGCCTCCGCCGGCAGGGGCCGGCTGAAGTAATAGCCCTGCATCTCGTCGCAACCGTGCTCCGTCAGAAAATCCACCTGCGCGCGCGTTTCCACGCCTTCGGCGATGACGCGCATGTCCAGGTTGTGCGCCAGCGAGATGACGGAGCGGGCGATGGCCGCGTCGCTGCTGCTGGTGGTGACGTCGTCGACGAAGGATTTGTCGATCTTCAGCACGTCGATGGGGAAGCGTTTCAAGTAGCCCAGGCTGGAATAGCCGGTGCCGAAGTCGTCGAGCGAAATGCCCACGCCGATATCCTTCAGCCGCGTCAGGGCCGCCACGGCCTTGTCCGGATCGCCCATCACCGTGCTTTCCGTGATCTCGATGCCCAGGCAGGCGGGCGCGATGCCGTACTTGCGCAGCGCCGCCTCCACGAACGGCACCGTGCGGTCCTGCGCGAACTGCTTGCCAGACAGGTTGACGGCCACCTTGATGCTGCCCAGGCCCGCGTCGTGCCAGGCGCGGATCTGCGCGCAGACGCTTTCCAGCACCCACTCGCCGATGGCCGTGATGGAGCCGTATTCCTCGGCCAGCGCGATGAACAGGCCCGGCGGCACCTTGCCCAGCACGGGGTTGTCCCAGCGCAGCAAGGCTTCGGCGCCCAGCATGGCGCCCGTGCGCAAGCACATCTGCGGCTGGTAGTGCACCTCGAATTCATCGCGGCCGATGGCGCCGCGCAGCTGCTGCTGCATGGCCAGGCGGGCGCGGATGTCGCTGCCCATGCGCTCGGTGAAAAAGGCGTAATGGTCGCGCCCCATTTCCTTGGCGCGCACCAGGGCCGTGTCGGCGTGGCGCAGCACGTCATCGAGGCTGTCGCCGTCGGCCGGGCACATGGCGATGCCGATGCTGGTGGTCAGTGGCGATGCCGATGCTGGTGGTCAGGGCCAGGCGTTCGCCATCGACGCTGAGCTCTTCGCGCAGGCCGGCCAGGATGGTTTGCGCCAGCGCCAGGGTACGTCCCAGCAAGGCATCATCCTGCAGCAGGATCTGGAATTCGTCGCCGCCCTGGCGCGCCACGGTGTCGCCCTCGCGCACGCAGCCGGACAGGAAGCGCGCCACCACCTGCAGCGCCTTGTCGCCCACGGCCTGGCCGTGCGAATCGTTGATGTTCTTGAAGCGGTCCAGGTCCAGGCACATCAGCACCACCTGCTGGCCGTCGCGCACGGCGTTTACGCGCGCATGCTCGAAGCGCTCGCGCATCAGCACCCGGTTGGGCAGGCCCGTCAAGGCGTCGTGGTAGGAGAGGAAGTCGATCAGGTGCTGCTCGGCCTTGCGCTCGCTGATATCGAGGAACACGCCCACGTAGTTGACGACACCGCCATCGGGGCCATGCACGGTCGACGCGCTGAGCAGGCAGGGATAGGTGTCGCCGCTCTTGCGCCGCGTCTGCACCTCGCCCGACCAGCAGCCGCTGCTGCGCAAGCCCTGGCGCAGGGCCAGCAGCACCGCCTCGCCCGTGTATTCCGCGTGCAGGCGCATGATGTCGGTGCCCACCACTTCCTGCGCGGCGTAGCCGGTGATGCGCGTAAAGGCGGGATTGGCCGTGACGATGATGCCGGCTGGATCGGTGATCAGGATGGCGTCCTGCGTGGCCTCGAAAACCTGGCCCGACAGCCGCAGCAATTCCTCGTTGGCGCGGCGGATCTGCACTTCGCGCGCCAAGGTGCTGGCCACCTGTTCCAGTTCCGCCGTGCGTTCGGCCACGCGCCGCTC
>RCMZ01000882.1_pt1 | contig 11747 bp, 7 predicted proteins | sample 2041141 | NCBI WGS metagenome assembly RCMZ01 (sample SAMN09708263, study PRJNA481090) | Wastewater metagenome, whole genome shotgun sequencing project. | biome: sewage; isolation source: Davis station wastewater (DW) | place: Antarctica: Davis Station | collected 2010-03-01
AAATCAGATCGCTAAGCATGTAGATCTGCCCGATAAAGGCTTTCGGACGCGGGGTCAATTCCCGCCAGCTCCACCATTACGACGTCCAAGGGCGTTCACCAACATCCGGTGAACGCCCTTTTTCTTTGGTAAATCAATGGGTTACGGTGTGGAGACGTCCGGGGCGATCTCCTGGCAGCCAGGCTGAGGCGGGGGAACAGACGGGGGAACAAAATCCGAAAAGGGTAGACTGGCGGCGTTTGTTCCCCCGTTTCAGAGGGGAAATCCTAGTGAAACCTCTGGAGGTGTTCCCCCATGTTGACCGACGCACAGTGCCGCAACGCCGTCTGTTCCCCCACATCGAAGCGGGAGCGTTTATCGGATTCGGGAGGCTTGTACCTGGAAGTCGCTCCCGGGGGATCGAGGCGCTGGTTCTGGAAGTATCGGCATGAGGGCAAGGAAGGGCGCATGGCTCTGGGCAGCTATCCCTCGATCAGCCTGACGGCGGCTCGCAAGGCTCGTGATACCGCCAGGCTGCAGAAATCGACAGGAATAAATCCTGTGCATGCCAGAAAGGTGGAAAGGCTGAAGGCTTCTGCCAGTGCCGGGGATACCTTCAAGGCTGTCGCTCTGGAGTGGTACCACAAACAGAAGCCTCTATGGAGTGATTCTCATGCCGAGCGCTCGCTGCGCCAGTTCGAACGTGATCTCTTTCCTTGGCTAGGGGGTCGTCGCCTAGCTGAGATTGAGCCGGTGGAACTGCTGGCAACCCTGCGTAAGGTGGAAGAGCGCGGGGCTGTAGAGACGGCCGATCGTGGATTGATGTTGGCTCGCCAGGTCTGGCGCTATGGCGTCGCCACCGGTAGGGTGGGGCGGGATATCACGGGAGACCTCAAAGGCGCGTTGTCTCCGTACCGGGGTAAGCACTTCGCTGCCATTACCGAACCGGTCAAACTGGGTGAGCTACTGCGTGCTATCCAGGCTTACAAGGGCGGGCCTATCGTGCGGGCGGCACTACAGTTGGCACCCTTGTTGTTTCAGCGTCCTGGCGAATTGCGCGGTGCAGCTTGGGCCGAGGTTGACCTGGATGCTGCCCTCTGGACGATTCCGGCTATCCGGATGAAGCGAGGCAAGGACGGGAAGGAAAACGGGGATCCACATCTGGTGCCTCTTTCAACCCAGGCTGTGAAAGTGTTGCGAGAGCTGTATCCATTGACGGGGCACAGTGCCTTGGTGTTTCCCGGTGAGCGCAACCACAGTCGACCTACTTCAGAGAACTCAGTGCGAACCGCGCTCATCACCATGGGCTATACGCCGGAGATCCAAACATGGCATGGCTTTCGCGCCACGGCGCGAACAATGCTGGCGGAACGATTGGATGTGGACCCGTTGGTGATTGAGGCGCAGCTGGCTCACGCCGTGAAGGACGCCAATGGGCGCGCTTACAACAGGACACAGTACCTAGCCCATCGAACGAAAATGATGCAGCGGTGGGCAGACTATCTGGACAGACTGAGGGAAGGCAAAGCAGCAGGCAAGACGACTTCCAAAACTCTTGACGATGCAAGTACCTGATCTGCCATTTCGCTGGACTTGGTCATTGCGGTGGGTTGCCATGAATCGATGGCAGTTTCTCTTCAATTGAATGCTGAGACCCTGTCGGCAAAGCGTGTGAGCTTGGCGGTGTAAATGGCCGTTCTGCAGCGGTTGCTGCCATTCACTGACGCGCTTGCACCGCACGGTGACAACCCAAAGCGGTCATTGGCCGCGCCTGTACTTTGTTCAATCGGACGGCGGATATCCGGTGGGTAGCTGCCGTTTTTGCCCGGCAGAATCAGGGCAACGCCACAAAGGTCCGGCTTCGACGATCGCGAATAGGTGCTGCCGACCCAAAGCGGGTGTAGCGACTAATCAAATGGCCGTCTGACAGCGGTCATTCAAGCGCGTGTTGATTTCCACGCAGAAGTGACCCACTAACCCCCAGGATTTCCATCCAAACCTGACCCACGTACTAACCCTAACCTGCTGCTTTGCTGAACGGCAGGAGACCAGGAGTGATAGACGTGGCAACACTAAGTGTCATCAAGCGCTGGGCCCTGAGAGAGCAGCTGTCCATCAGGGCGATCGCCCGCCGCACGGGCCTCTCGCGCAACACCATCCGCAAGTACCGGCGCGCAGGCGAGGCCGAGCCGCACTACGCCAAGCGGGTCAGTCCTTCCAAGCTCGATCCCTTCGCATCGCAGCTCTCGGGCTGGCTCAACTGGCAGTTAGGGTGGCATGGACTCACTGCGAGCGGGGCGTGAAGGGCACGGGTGTCGCGGGCGGCAGCACCTGCGCCAGGTAGCGGTCCAGGTCGGCCTGCCAGAGCGCGGGGTACTGGTGGATGCCATGCCCGTCTTGCCCCTGCGGCGGCGCATAGTCCACCATGCGGCCTTGCCCGCCTGCGGCGCGAAACGCCTCGAAGCTGGCGCGGCTGCTGGCCAGCGTGTAGTACGAATCATGCTCGCCATACAGCCACAGCGTGGGCCGGGCAAAGGCCGCGCCGCGCACGAAGCCCGTGCGGTTGATGGCGGCACCGGCCTCCCTGCAGGCCTCGCCCAGCCAGCCGCCTACGAAGTTGACGACGCCTAGGAACATGCCAGGCCGCGTGCCCGCGTAGGCCACCGAGAGGATGCCCCCGCGCGAGACGCCGCCGATCAATAGACGGGTCTTGTCCACGTCGGGGCGCTGCTGCAGGTGCGACATCACCACGTCCAGGTCGGTGATGGCCCTGTCCAGGCCCGGCAAAGAGCGGTCTGGTTGGCATGAGTAGCCGGCCGAGCGGGTGGCGCCAAAGCCCTCGTCGTACAGGCCGTCGGACTTGCCGCGCCCGCGCCGCTGGGGAAACACCACCTGCCAGCCTTTGGAGGTGAAGTACTGCGCCACTTCTGGGCTGGTCCAGGTGAAGGTGAACCACGCGGGCCGGTTGCCAGCGCCGGTGGAGCCGTGGTTGAAGACCACCGTGGGGAGCGGACCCTTGGCATCGAGGGGGCGGTAGACCACTGCCTCCAGCGTCTGGGCGCGACCGTCGTCGCTGACCCAGGGTGTGGGCAGGCGCTGCACGGAGCGGGTGTAGTGCGGCGCGATGGGCCTGTTGCTCAGCACGCCGGCCAGCAGCAGTTGCGTCTCGGGGCGCCAGGCGGCGATCTCCATCTCGCCACTTTCGCCAAGGCCCTCGCGCAGGCGCATCACCAGGCGCGCACCGGTGCGCAGCCGCGCGTGCAACTCCCTGCCGACGAAGCTCGCCTGCGTGCGGTCCGTTACCTGTGGCTGCTGTTCGTTCGCGCCGGCATAGACCACAGTGGCGCCCGTGGCTGTGACCGATTCGACCGCGATGCGGATGTCGCAAGCCCGCGCCATGCAGGCCGAGCCCTGCCACACGCCGCTGAAGCGGGCCTTGCCCGCAGGCAGCGCGGCATTGGGCGGGGTGATGACCACGTCTGGGGGCAGTAGGGCCGCCACCGCACTCTCCGAAAGGGCTGGGCTCAGGCCTGGCATGTAGGCTGGCCAGGCTGTGGCTGCTTCCGGTGCCGTGGGTGCTGCCAACGCGGGTGTGGGTTGCTGCGCGGTGGCCGGTGCACCCAGCAGCGCCAGCAGCGGCGCACAGAGCAGCAACAGGCCGGCGGTGCGCGCCCGGTATGGCTTGGCTGTGCCGGTCAACAAGGGAGAGGAGCGTGCGGTGCGGGCGGAAGGTGGTGGGCGCATGGAGCCATTTTGCGCAGGCTTTCTTAACGCCGGCCAAAGGCGCTTTGGGATGCATGGGCACCGGCAGCCGCAGGTGAAGGTCAATCAGCGAGCGCGAACACCAGCAATACCAGCCATGCATGGCCCATGAGCTGCTGCCGCGTCGCTGGACATGTGCACATGCAAGCGGCCTAGAGAGGACCGCTTTGTAGATGCCGCGAGGAATGGGTCGATAGCTGCCGCTGGATGCCCGTGACTTGATCGGCTGCTACAAGCCTGAAGCTGCCATGCCGGAAATCGGCTCAGCAGCGATTGGTGTCATCGCATTTACCCGTCGAATGAGTGATATCGCCCGCGCGAAGACGGTGGCAGCTAGCGAAAGTCGTCCGCCGACAAACAACCTTCAACGAAAGGTTTGGCAAGGTACCTGTCTGTGAAGCGATTTCCTTCAGGCTTACTTGAGGAATGTCGGCCGAAAACCTCTGAGCGCTGCGGGCCTCCAGCGTCAGCAAGCGGCAGAGCCAGATGGTCAGGGCAAATGCCTGACCATCGTTCGGATTTCTGACCACCATCTAGCGCGATGCATGACTCTCAACCTCTCTGAGGGTTGCACAAACGCTCAAGCAGATCCGTAAGGTGACGCTGATCAGCGGCGCTTAGCCGTTCGATGACGGGTAGCAACGCTTGATGTCCCTGCCCACGCAGCTCATTGACGACCCTCATTCCTTCAGTCGTAAGAAAAACGTCTGTCGCCCTTCGATCTTCCTCGTTCGGCGCACGGGCTACCAACCCTCTCTTTTCCGCTCGAGCAATGAGTCCCGACATCGTCTGCTTCTCTAACCCGAGATAGTCGGCGAGTTCGGTCATTCGAGGGCGCCGGTCCCACAAGATTCCCAGAACACGAATCAGCGAAAGGGATAAGTCGTTCTCCGCGCCAATCTTGTTGATTACGGCCATCGTGACAAAGGATGTCGTCACGAGTGCATCGGCCAACCCTACTGCGTGCGCAGAGGCTTGATTCATGGGTTTCATCGATCTCATGGCTCCATCTTGACATTGTTCGTAATACGCACCAATAATAGGTTCGTAATACGAATTTTATCAACCGCGTACTTGCGCGAAGGAGAACCCATTGAAAGCTGCTGTCATCACTTCGTTCGACCAACCGCCGCGTTACGGCGACTTCGCTGATCCCGTGCCAAAAGGGCCAGATGAAATGCTTGTTGAGGTGCTTGGCATCGGGCTGCATCAAATCACTCGCGGTCAAGCTTCAGGCAGGCATTACGCGAGCACCAGCGATTTGCCGCTAGTGCCGGGTATCGACGGCGTTGGACGCGGCACCGACGGCAAGCTACGTTACTTCGTGCGGGGCCCTGGCCTGTTGGGCACGATGGCCGACAAAACGGTGATTAAGCTCGACCACAGCATCGAGTTGCCGAGCGACAGCGATCCGGTTACCGTCGCCGGCGCCATGAATCCTGCTATGGCGTCCTGGCTCGCGCTGCGTTGTCGTGTGCCGTTCAGGCAAGGGCAGAAAGTGCTCATCCTCGGCGCCACCGGCAGCTCGGGAACCATGGCCGTGCAGATCGCGCGCCACCTGGGCGCGTCACAAATCATCGCCGCGGGACGCGACGAACTGAGACTCGCGAAGCTGCCCGCGCTTGGTGCCACAGAAATCGTGCCGCTGGGGGATGCACGGTTGGGGGCCCTCGCTTGCGAAGTCGATGTCGTGCTCGATTTTGTCTGGGGGGAGTCTGCGGTGGGCGTCATGGAGGCAGTGCTCAAGCAGCGGACAGATCGCCGCATGCCTCTCGCTTGGATACACGTCGGCTCAATGGCGGGGGAAATCGCTGCCATCCCTGGCGCCTTCCTGCGCTCTGCAAATCTCCAGATCATGGGTAGCGGACACGGCTCGGTGTCGGTGCGCGAGATTCTTACGGCGTTGCCGGCGCTGGCGAGGGAACTCGCTGGCGGAACGTTCCGCATCGACGTGAAAGCCATGCCGCTGCGCAATGTGGAGCAAGCGTGGGCCGAGGCCGCCCATACCAGCGATCGCATCGTCCTGACGCCATGACCCACGGAGTTTTGTCTTCTTGCGTCGCGACTTGCGGGCTGGCCCTGCTGTTGGCCGCTTGCGCCGGTACACCTTTACCCGCGCCGGTGGCCGTTGACCTGCCCGAGGTCTGGCGCGCGCCCTTGCCCCATGGCGGATCGAGTGCCGCACTCGCCGAGTGGTGGCAGGCTTTTCCCGATCCGATGGTCTCCAAGTTGATCGAACGCGCGCAAGCCAGCAACCCGAACCTGCAGGTGGCTGCCGCTAGGCATCGGCAGGCGCGCGCGGTGGTCAAACAGGCGCGCGCTGGGCAGCTGCCACAACTTGGGGTGAACGTCACATCGAGTCGTGGCCTGAATCTAAATGGCGTACCAAGTGTCTCCGCCCAGTCGGACGCTCAATTCAATGCAAGTTGGGAGCTCGATCTCTTTGGCGTCAAGAGCTCCGAGGCCGAGGGGCAGGCTGCGAAGGCCGGTGCCGCGGAAAACGACTGGCACGCTGCCCGCGTGACACTGGCTGCCGACGTGGCCGCAGCCTACGTGAATCTGCGGCTGGCGCAGGCCCGTGAGGAAATTGCCGAACTTGACGCGATGCTGGCAGTTCAGCTTTCCACATGGGGCCGCCAGCAACAGGCGGCAGGGCTCACGAACGCAAGTGACGTGGCCCTGCTGCAGACCGAGGCATCGCTCGCTACAAGCCGTCGCAGCTCGGAGCGGGCTGAGGCGCAAGTGGCGCTGCAGGAACTGGCTCTGTTGCTAGGTGAGCAAGCCGCTGCGCTAGCAGCCGAGCTGGAGGCCCCCGCCTTGCCTACCGCCTGGGCATCGCCCGGCCGTGTCCTGCCCAGCGCGCCGGCTTTCGTTGTCCAGACACTGCCAGCACAGTTGCTGGCGCAGCGCCCGGACGTGGCGGCGAGCCACCAGCGTTGGCTCGCTGCGTTGGCTCACCAACGCAGTGTGGATGCCCAACGTTATCCACAGCTGAGCCTTGGCGCCTTGGCCGGCGAAACGCGCCTTCGGGTAGGCGGGCACAGCTCGGTGAGTTCGCTTTGGTCCATTGCGCCGAGTCTGACGCTGCCGCTGTTCGATGGCGGGGCGCGCCGCGCCCAAAGCCAGATTGCGCTGGCTGAAGGCGATGAAGCGGCAGCAACTCTGCACGCGAAGTGGCAGACCGCCGTCGCCGAAGTCGAGGAGTCGCTTGAGCGCATGTTAGCCGTGCGCGACCGCAAGAGAGAAGCCGAATCCGTGGCACTTCAGTGGCAAGGCATTGCACGGCGCGCCGCGCTTCAGGCGCAAGCGGGCCTGCAAAACGGCCCGCAGCGCGTCGTCTCGCAACGCAACGCCCTGACCGCCCACCGCGACCTGCTTACCGCCCAAGCGGATCAAGCACAGGCCTGGATCCGGCTGTACCGCAGTCTTGGAGGAGGCTGGAACGCCGATCCAAGTCCTTTAGATCAACTGGTTGCTAAACCATGAAGCTACACCCCGTCTACCCTTTCGCTGCCGTAGTTTGTCTTTGTGTCGCATCGGCCGCGCTGCTCGTCGTCACGCGCAGCGCAGCCGAACCGCTGCCCACCCCTGCGCCACCGGCATTGACAGTCAAAGCAACCTCCGCCATTGCACAGCAATGGCCACGGACGTTAGCCGCAGCCGGGAGCATCGCTGCTTGGCAGGAAGTGGTGATCGGCGCCGAGATCGGTGGACAGCGCTTGTCGCGGCTGCTCGTCGATGTCGGCGACCAGGTGAGGAAGGGGCAACTCCTGGCACAACTCAGCCCCGGCACACTCGAAGCCGACCTGAACGCCGGCCGAGCGGCGCTCCAAGAGGCAGAGGTCAGTGCAGCAGAGACGAGCCGCGCAGCTAATCGCGCCAGAGTACTGCAGGGCACCGAGGTTCTGTCGGTCCAGGCCATCGACCAAGCGCTTGCGACCCGCGATGCCGCGCAAGCTCGATTGGCAGCAGCGCGCGCGCGTGTCCAGGCAGACGCGCTGCGACTGGCCTACACCCAAGTGCGTGCGCCAGACGACGGCGTGATCAGCGCCAGGCCTGGAGTCGAGGGTTCGCTCGTCCAAGAAGGGGGGGAAATCATGCGCCTGCAACGGCGGGGTCTGCTTGAGTGGCGCGCCGAATTGCCGGGCCCAGAACTCGTACGCGTAGCACCCGGTCAGGCAGTGAGCATCGCATCGGGCGGCGGGCCGTCGATCGAAGGCCGCGTGCGCAAGATCTCGCCGCAGGTCGATCCGCAAAGCCGCACCGGCATCGTCTACGTCGATCTCAAACCCGCCGCTGCGCTGCGGGCCGGCTTGTTCGCTCGTGGCGAGTTTCTGCTAGACCAGCACACGGTCCTGACGCTCCCCGAAGCCGCCGTTCTGCTGCGCGACGGTTTCAGCTACGTCTTTCGCATCGAGGGGGACAAGGTACGCCAACAGAAGGTGACGCTTGGCGCGCGGCGCGGTGATCGGGTCGCCATCCGCGAAGGGCTGGCCACCGATGTAGCGGTCGTCGAGTCTGGCGTCGGATTCCTAGCAGATGGCATGACAGTGCGCATCGCCGCCGCCAGTCCGATTCCGCCACCGTACGCCAAGACGCGCTGAAGGGGAGACATGAATTTTTCCGCGTGGTCAATCCGCAAACCCGTGCCGGCCATCTTGCTGTTCGTGATGCTCACGGCAGCAGGATTGATCGCCTTCAATGCCGCCAAAGTGCAGAACTTCCCGGACGTTGATCTGCCCATGATCACCGTCGTGGCCAGCCTGCCTGGCACTGCTCCGTCTCAGATGGAAACCGAGGTCGCTCGCAAGCTGGAGAACTCGATGGCCACGATGAAGGGACTCAGGCACTTGCACACGACCGTACAGGACGGCACCGCCACAGTCTCGGCGGAGTTCCGCTTGGAAAAGCCACCGCAGGAAGCCTTGGACGATACCCGCGCCGCCGTAGCCCGAGTGCGCGCCGACCTACCCGCAGCCCTGCGCGATCCCATCATCAGCAAGATGGAGTTCAAGAATGATCCTATCTTGACCTACGCGGTGGCATCGCCGCGCCTGGACGACGAAGCGCTGTCATGGTTCGTTGATGACCAGCTCACCCGGCGCCTACTCGCCGTGCCCGGCGTCGGTGCCGTTACACGTGTGGGCGGCGTGAGCCGCGAAGTACGCGTAGAACTGGACCCGGATCGGTTGCTGGCATTGCGCTTGAGTGCAGCCGATGTATCGCGCCGCCTCGTCCAGGTTCAACGCGAGGCCCCGGGTGGCCGCGCCCGACTGGGTAACGGCGAACAAGCTGTGCGCGCAGTTGGAAGCGTGACCTCTGCCGATGCTTTAGCAGCCATCGAGATTCCGTTGCCGGATGGTCGCATCGTGCGCCTGGACCGGGTGGCCGCCGTGACTGATGCGCACGCCGAGCGCCGAAGTGGCGCCTTCCTCAACGGAAAACCGGTGGTCGGCTTCGAGATCCTGCGCACCACAGGCGCTAGTGATGTCGATGTTGCCAAGGGCGTGCGCGAGGCGCTTGCGGCGCTCAAGACAACGCAGCCAGACATCGAGCTCACTGAGGCTTTCAACACTGTCGATGCAGTCGAGGAAAACTTTGAAGGCAGCATGTCGCTGCTCATCGAAGGTGCAGTGCTCGCAGTGCTGGTGGTGGGCCTGTTCCTGCGCGACATCCGCGCGACGCTGGTCTGCGCCGTGGCGCTTCCACTGTCGATTATTCCCACGTTTCTGCTCATGCAATGGATGGGGTTCACGCTCAACATCATCACCTTGCTGTCGCTGTCACTGGTGGTCGGCATCTTGGTGGATGACGCTATCGTGGAAATCGAGAACATCATGCGCCACCTGGCGCAGGGTAAGGAGCCGCTGGTGGCCGCCCGGGAGGCGGCCGACGAGATAGGGCTGGCGGTAGTCGCCACCACCTTCGCGCTGATCGCCGTTTTCCTGCCGACCGCCTTCATGAAAGGTCTAGTTGGGAAGTTCTTCGTGCAATTCGGCTGGACAGCGTCCATCGCAGTGTTTTTCTCGCTCATCGTGGCACGCTTGCTCACGCCCATGATGGCGGCCTACCTGCTGAAGAAGCCGACCCGGCCCCATACCGATCCTTTTTGGATGCCGGCATATCTGAAGGCTGCGCGCTGGGCATTTACGCACAAGAGCGCGACGCTGACAATCCTGGCGTTCTTCGGCATCGTCTGTTGTATGCCGCTGATCGCTGGCGCTATCAAGGTCGACTTCATGCCGCCGGAAGATCTGAGCCGAACGCAGATCAGTGTCGAGCTGCCGCCAGGCAGTACCTTCAAGCAAACGCGCGTCATCGCCGAGCAAGTGCATACCGCCGTGGCTTCGCACCCGCATGTGACCATGGTCTATACAACCATCGGAGCGGGCAGCACCAACGGAAGTCCAATGGGTAGCGCGGCCGAGGCGCGTACCGCGAACTTGGTGCTGAATCTGACGCCACGCAAGGAGCGCCGGGGACTGAGCCAACAGCAACTCGAACGGGAACTGCGCACACCGTTGCAGGACGTGGCTGGAGCACGCGTCAAAGTGGTAGCAAATGAAGCCTACACCTTGGTGCTTTCCGGTGAGGATAGCGAACAGTTGGCTCGGCATGCCGCAAAGGTGGAGCAGGAACTGCGGAGCCTGAAGGGAATCGGCCAGGTGACCGGCAGCGCAAGCCTGCAGCGAACTGAGCTGATCGTGCGCCCAGACTCTGCGCGAGCCGCAGATCTGGGCGTGAGCACCGACTCCATTGCGGAGACGATACGCGTCGCTACCCAAGGCGACTACGACCAGTTTTTGCCGAAGCTGAACTTAAGCCAGCGTCAGGTACCAATCGTGGTGCGATTGACCGACGACGCAACGAGCGATCTGGAGCTGCTACGCCAGCTCACAGTGCCGGGCGCGCGCGGGCCTGTGTCACTACGTGACGTTGCAGAAGTGGAGATCGCGAGCGGCCCCGCGCAGATCAATCGCCTTGATCGTCTGCGTAACGTGAACTTCGAGATTGAACTCAACGGACAGGCATTGGGTGACGTGCAGCAGCGAGCAGCGGCATTGCCCAGCCTGAGCCATCTGCCACCCGGCTTAGTCAAGACCGACATCGGCGAAGCCGAAACGTCCAACGAACTTGGCCGAAGCTTCATGCTGGCGATGGGTATGGGCGTGGCCTGCATCTACATCGTGCTGGTGCTGCTGTTCCATGCCTGGGTCCAGCCAGTGACAATTCTCGGGGCGCTTCTGTTGTCGATCCCGGGGGCTATTCTGGCGCTGTTCGCGACCGGCACCCATCTCAGCATGCCCGCCATGATCGGAATGATCATGCTGATGGGCATCGCTACCAAGAATTCCATCTTGCTGGTGGAGTACGCCATCGTGGCGCAGCGAGATCGCGGCATGTCGCGGCTTGATGCGCTGCTCGATGCCTGCCACAAGCGCGCACGCCCAATCGTGATGACCACTTTGGCGATGGGCGCCGGCATGCTCCCCATCGCGCTGGGCTTTGGCGCAGATCCGAGTTTTCGCGCGCCGATGGCCATCGTTGTGATTGGCGGCCTCATCACCTCCACTCTCCTGAGCTTGATGGTGATTCCCGTGCTCTATGACGTGGTGGATGACATCGCGCAGCGTCGGGAGGGGCATGAAGCGCTGGAAGCCTTCCTGGATATGTTCAATCACCGGATCTTCACCCAGTTCTACCGGATCTGGCGCAAATACTCCTACCCGGCGACGTTCGAAGCGGGCGGCACCGATGCCACCTCGCAATGCCTGCTGGGCCTGATCGGCCTGGGCATTCCCGGCACCGCGCAACAGGTCGCCACGCCGGTCTCGCGCTTTCTGGCCTTGCTCAGCGTGATGCGCCTGCCCACGCGGAATGCGCAAGGCATCGTCGCACTGGTCAAATTGCTCGCCCCCGACACCCAGGTGCAGGTGACTCCGCATTGGCCGCAGAACATTACGTTGGCGGCGCCGGCCAGCCTCTCCCGGCAACGTCCGGTGAGC
>RCMZ01000883.1_pt1 | contig 11744 bp, 10 predicted proteins | sample 2041141 | NCBI WGS metagenome assembly RCMZ01 (sample SAMN09708263, study PRJNA481090) | Wastewater metagenome, whole genome shotgun sequencing project. | biome: sewage; isolation source: Davis station wastewater (DW) | place: Antarctica: Davis Station | collected 2010-03-01
GATAAACAGCGCCCGGTTCGGTAACGTCACGGTCTCGCTACTGCCCAGGATGCGGTCGGCAAAGGTCGGGGCTGTAAGAAACGCATCCAATGACGCGGACCCCAATGGCTCGCGCACGTTGTCCCACAGCACCACACGCTGGCCCTCGCGCAGCACGGCAAACAGGCGCTTGCGCGTTTCTTCATCGGTATCAGCCGGGGGAAGAATCGCAGGGTCTGAGCCCATCGCCAGAATGCCGATGCAGCGCGCAAGCAGCGTCTTGCCGCTGCCTGCGGCCGGTGCGTCCAAACCGATACCCGGAGCCGTGGGCAGACTGGCGCGCAATGCAGCCGACAGCAGGCCATGCAGCACCACGCCGCGCGCCACATCGTCCACCAGCGGAAACAGCGCCAGCGGCCGCCACAGGAACCGCAAAGCGGCCAGCGCATCCGCTGGCGTGGGACTGCTCGGCACCTTGGGAGGGTTCGGGTGTTCGCTGTAGAACAGCAGCCCGGAAACATCATCGTGCCCCGGGCGGTCAAGGATCGAACCATCAAGTCGCAAGGTCGGCGCCGTCACGACCGCAACGAGTTTCTTGAACCCGCGCTCGCCATGCTTGGCCAGGATGGCGCGCGCCACCCCGAGAGGCGCATCTTCTGCACCTTCTTCGGTCTGGTCATCCCCTGCTGAGTCCTTGCGCTTGCGTACAGAGTAGAAGTCGCAAACGCGCCCCATGTGATCCGTGAGCCAGTCTGGTGACACGGGCCGCGCTTTGCCTTCACTCACATACGCAATTGCTCCCTCGCCGTAGTCGAACAGCTCGCCCCGGCTCTTGAGAACGGATAGGACCGCATCGGTTGTTGCGACACGCATCCCTCGGCCAATCTGCACGCGCGCAGACTGCCGCATCAGCTCGAAGCGCATGCCCCCATGCCGGTGCGTGTAGAGATACGGCCGCTGTCCGCTCTTGAGATTGACCACAGCCACGCGGCGATCAGTGTCCGGGTCCAACGGGTCCGCGAACTGCGCGTTGTGCCAGCGGTCCGGCGCATCCAGAATTTCACCGACAGAGACCGATTCGCCATCGGCGGATGTCAGCATGAAGTGACCCATGAGAACGCGCTTCTCGCTCGCGCGCACCAGCACATCGCGGGCCTTCTCCAGAGGGATGCCGCGCCGCATTGCCAGCGATGGCGCTTTGGCATTGGCCCAGCGTTCGCGCTGCGTAGCGCACTGGCCTGCAATCGCTTCACGCTTCGCACGCTTGAGGCTTTGCACCTGCTTGCGGGTCTCCCCATCGCATTCGATCAAACCCAGATCGAACAGCCCGTTGGGGTCGCCATAGATGCGCGCTGCAGCGCCAGGGCGATCCAACCCATCCAGCAGCACCGGCGGTGCACAGAAGTCCAGCCGCTCCGGTTGCCAAACGGTCGCATCAATGAGAGACCGTTCGAGCGCTTGCCCTGCGCGGCCGACTTCATACCAGCCCTGTCCAAACGCCCACAGCAGCGTGAACAGCGTCTTGCCCGCATCGGGGATGCGCGAGGCATCACGCACGGGGATGTAAAGGCGGTGCCGGTCTAGTCCCGACAGCACGCGCCCATCGGGCGCCTGCACACCGGCCGAACAACTGGGTCGCCAGAGCATCGGCGCATCAGCGAGGGCAGGGCAGGCATCAATGAGGCGCTGGCGCAATTCATCGGCGTTCAACTCGCCATTCGGGCATCCATCGTGATCCAGCATCAGTACACCGGGACCACGCGGAAAAGCGAAGTGCTGGCGTGTGCGAGAGATAGCGCCGTGCGCGCCGTCGTTCATCTGCGCATCGCGCTCCGCCACGATGGCCGCCTGTTCCTGGCTGCAGATGCCCCAGCCCACGGCCTGCGCTGGGTTGAGTGTGTCCAGCGCATTGGCCAGCTCTTGCAAGCCCGACACGCGCACACGCTGCGCAGTCCCCGCCATCATCGAAGCGGCGGCTTGCTTGTTCAGCGTGCCATCGCGGTTCAGGCTCAGCACCTTGGTGAGCCGTTCTGGTTCGGTAGAGGTGAACACGGTGAACTGCAGCGCCGGTGCGCGGGCAGTTGTAGGTGTTGTTGCAGGGGCGGTGTCGTTCTGTGCCGCGCCCGTGCTTGTGGCGTTGGCCTTGTTCTTTGCCATGGTGATTCCTTCAAACGTTGGGGGCGGTGGTGGTGTGTGCCGTGGAGAGGTGCAAGGCCTGCGGCAAGCGCGGCGGCGTGATCGTCTGCACGTAGCTGGTGAGCCCGCAGCGCGCAGCCTTGCGGGCCAGCTCGCAGGCGGGCACGGCGTGGGCCGCTTCGCTGGTGTCGGTGAACACATGCAAATGCGTCACCTCTCGCGGCCACCTGAAGTGCGCGAGGGCGGCAGCCTCTGCAACCGCCCACACAGGCATACGCAGCGCGGCAGCAAAGCGCAACGCGGAGACCACGCTCACGGCTACACCTAGCACCACACCATCGGCCTGCACACACGGCGCAGACAGCCGCACGGCCGCGCCCTTGATGTGCCCATCGGTCCCCGTGGCCTTGATGAACGCAGGCACCGGGGCAGGGGTGCCGCGTGCGGTCAGATAAAAGCGCTGCAGGGCCACCGTGTGACGTACTGCAGGCTTAAACAACCCATGCGGATGCACATCGATTTGCAAGGCAGCCAGCAGCGCCGGAAAGGTGCCAAGGCACGCGGCCCGGCCGCTGTGGTCGTTGTGCCAATACTCCAAAGCCGGATGCAGCCGCAACGTGTCGGGCGCAGTTCCCGTGATGCCCTGGCGCTGCAAATAGCGGTCTGCAGCATCGCCCGATGCAATGGGCCGGGCCTCGCTCCAAAGTTGGGCGATCCGCTGGCGGTTCTGTTCGTAGGCGTGTTGGAGATTGATGCGAACGGGCGCGCTCATGACACCCTCCGCACGCTCAGCAAGCGAAGGTCTCCAAAGCGTTCGAACGCCGTGGATTCGATGGCCACATGGGATGCGGCCTGCTGGGTGTAGCGGTGGAAAGTGCCCGCCCCGTCAATGCACTTGATGAGGTAGGTCTTCATTGCAGGGTCTCCCGCACATGCAAGCCGGAATGCAAGGCCCGCAGCGTGGAATCCAGCGTGTCCAGGTGCTGGGAGAAACGGTCGTTCATCAGACGCAACAGCGCGCCCATCTCGTCGCGGTTGGCGACGATGGTCTGGCTGTCCTGCGCGCCGTGGCAGCCCATGAGCTTCTCGATGGCGCAGTACGCCTGCAGCGTGGTGCGCAGGTCGCCCGCGTTGTCGTCGGCATCGAGGGCCAGCGAGCGCGGGGAGCGGTCAGTGAGAGGTGAAGAGGGAGAGCAAGAGTGCGCGCGTGCAGCGACGCCGGACGCGGATGCGCCCGAGGGGGTACGGTCAGCCATGAGAGGCCTCCAAGCGAGTTCGGTTTGCAAAAACCGACGCACCCACTTCCACATGGGGCGGCGGCTCGAACGGGTGTGGAAGACCGGGAACCCGCTTGCGCGAACCGGCGAGCCTTTCGGCTCCCCATCCGAGCCGCCAAAAATTGGAGGCGCGAACAAACAAGCCGCAGGGCTTCTGCGGTGAAGGCTGCGGCTTGCGTCGCAGCGGGTTACGCGGGCTTCCACACCCGATTACGCCTTTTTGTGACGTAACGAATGAAGTATAGACGCGCTTGGTGGGTTTGGTTGATTTTGGTGGGTGTTTGAAGGCGAACTGGCGCGGCAAAAAAGCGCGGCGTGCGGTATTGCACGAACTGCAAAAGAGCTGGCCAGGGCTGCGGGAGCTGTGGGTTGTGGTCATGGGAATCAAGGGCAAAAAGGGCAAAAGGGGGTCGTCAGGTTTCTTCGGGCGTAGGTCGGGCCGCAGGGCCGCAAAACGGCTCCGCAATGCGGTGCTTTTGGGGTGGGGTGGACCTACGGCGCCAGGGCGGCCGATTCGGTCTATGTGGCTTCGGTGCCGCTACCGGTGCCGGTGCTGTCCCTGTCGGGTGGGGGCAGGCGGTCGCAACGGGCGATGGGGTGGCGTGTCAGCTGTTCCATCACGTCACGGCGGCGCACGTGTGGGCTCAGGGGCAACACGATCGTGGGGTCCGGCGTGGCCGATGGCGAGAGCGTGCGGTTGATCTCCATCGCAGCGGCGAAGGTGTGACCGCAAGATGCGTTCTTGCAGATGAGGAACATATCGCGCAGCAGGGGCGTTATTTCGATGCTGTTGCGAACGCTCGCCCAGCACTTGCAGTGGGGGCAGCGTGTTCTCATGAGCGGCTCCGTGTGGTTTTACTGGGAGGCTTGGTCGGAGGTTTGGCCGTTGGCTTGGCTGTGGGGCGGGCTGTCGCTTTTGCAACCTTGCCCGATGGTTTGTTGGAAGTGCGGGTCGTTGTGGATGTTGCTGCGTCTACCGGGGCCGCTGTGATCTTTGTTCGAGCCGCAATCCAGGCATCAACTTCGGACTCGCGCCAAGCCACCGCGTAGTCGGTGACGTTCACAGCTGCGGGGAAGGTGCCTTCGGCAATTGCAGCGTAGATGCTGCTTCTGCCGAGGCCAGTCAGAAACCGGACATCACTCAGCCGCAAGAGACGGTCACGGTAAGGTTTTAAGGGAGCGCCGGGCATCGGTGCGATGGCCAAAAAGGGCGCCGTCGAGGCTTGGATTACTTCGGTCGTTTGCATGCCTCTATGGTCAAGTTTGGACAGCAAAGCGACAAGCGATTGACCATGTGTGTGAGCCGTACACATGCAATGATCTCGGGCCAACTTGTCCGCAATCGTGCGCCCGGTCGAGATGTGAACGTGCTGGTTTGCCGGTGGTCTATAAAAGTTAGGGGTGTAGCAATGGGGAATGTGCAGAGTGAGAACAAGCCTGGCGCGACGGTCGAGTCGACCACCGAAAGGGCAAAAAACGACGTGCCTATGAAGGAGCTGAAAAGCAAAATCGATTCGATCCCTTGGAAGGCGGGGAGCACTGTTGCCGTCGTCCTAGGCGGTGCCGCCCTTTACGGCTACTCACTGTCAATTGACTACCTGCCCCCTGACCTATTGGCCTTAGTGGGATTGGGTTCAATTGCTGCGGTGCTTTTCGTCGCAATCTGGCTTGGGTTGACCGTCGTTATGTTTGGAACGGTGGCGGCCGTCACGGCCTATGAGGTTGAACGCCTCCATTGGACGACGGTTATGTTGGGGCAGGGGAGCGTGCTTTGCTTCTTGTTCGCTTGGGCACTTCGAAGAAGCGATGGCATCTGGTTAGTACCTGCAGTTCTTGGCGCGGCTGCAGTTATATGGACGATGTACCTACTCATTTCGGAAAGGCCGAGGCGAAAACCTGGGGAAGTTTTCCTTGCAGCGTCGGCCGTCTTTCTTGGGGGCGTCCTTGTCGTCTACGGATTGGTTCTGTTCTTTGCTGGGACCGGAATATTTACTCAGCCTACGAACGGTTGGTCAGACTGGAGGGTGTGGGTGGTGCCGACTCTTCTGGCTTTGCTGATTGCCGGAAACGCATTCTTCGTAACGGCAAAGAGCCGACTGAATCCGATAGCGATCTGGCTGGTCTGCGCAGTCGCCACAGGGTTGGCTTTTGTGATCTTGAGCGGCCCTACGTACATAGGCGGATTGCTTGCGACTGGGGTCGGCGTCAAGCTACCTGGGGTCTCTACGATTAGCGTGAGTAAAGAGACGTGCACTCGTATTGCTCAGTTGACCCAAATGCCCCCACCGCATCTCGATACCAGGACCATTCCGGCCTGCTCGGAAACAGTCAACCTTGTCCGCGCGGATGTCCAAATGCGCTGGGGAGGTCGTTGGTTGCTGTTGATGAAATCAATCAATGGGGAGGACATTTCGCTCGACGCTCCCCGGGTGGTGATCCCTGATGAGGGGACTCATTTGGTACTGCCCGCAAAGCGGTAGCAGGTTTGGGCATCCTTAGGTCAAGAAACGTCGCTCGGCAGTGAGCCATGTTCTCGTCTGTGTCTGTCAGTGAGGGCGCCCACCGCCGCTTCAACTGGACTGATGAGCAACCCGACCCACATCCAAAGGACACCGCACAGCAGCAATACCAAGATGCAAACGAGCCCGATGAAGAAGGAAGCGGCAAACATATGGTTGATAATAGAGTCTCGCTGTTTGGGGGCAACTCTGGGGGCAACTGGCTTGCTATAAAATCAGTAGTTTTCAGGGTTCATGCGGGTTCTAGGCGTTCTTTCGGTAGAGCCCCAGCCACCAGTTTGTTTTTGTGAGTCAGCGATTCGCAAAAATTACAAAAAAAAGCGACCCTTAAAACGGTCGCTTTTTTGTTTTCTGAGCCAAGTTTCGGCGCCTCTCGCCGAAGACGTCCACCGAGGGGCGCGGTCCCTTTGGATCGCGACGGGTGAAAGTCGGCTTTACGCTCGGAAAATGCCCGGTCCTCTGCGGACCAAGAGTGCCATTTGATGGCCAGTTCTCTGCGCGCAAGTCCAAGCGCTTGCGCTGGACGCGCGCAGGCGCTTTTTTATCCAATACTTCGTTTTTGCCATGCCTCTTTTGAAGGACACCACCCTCGGTATCGACTTCGGTACCTCCAACTCGGCGATGGCCGTGCGCCAAGCAGGCGGGCCGGCCCGCATGGTTGTGGTGGAGGGCGCTGCCCATCCCACGCTGCCGACGGCCTTGTTCTTTAACGCGGAAGACCATGGCACACACTATGGGCGCGATGCGGTCGGGCAGTATTTGTCGGGCACCGAGGGGCGGCTGATGCGGTCGCTCAAAAGCCTGCTGGGCAGTGCGTTGCTGCAAGACAAGACGGCTGTGCACAACACCCTGGTGAGCTATCAGGACATCATCAGCCTGTTTCTGCGCATGCTGGCGCAAAAGGCGCGTGACACGTTGGGCGGCATGCCTGACAGGGTGGTCATGGGCCGCCCGGTGCACTTTGTTGATGGCGATGGGGCCCGCGATCAGCAGGCCGAGGATGCGCTGCGCCAGGCGGCGCTGGGCGCGGGGTTTGAAAACGTGTCCTTCCAGTTCGAGCCCATCGCCGCTGCGCTGGACCATGAGCAGCGCATCACGCGCGAATCTCTGGTCCTGGTGGTCGATATTGGCGGCGGTACGTCGGACTTCACGGTTGTGCGCCTGGGCCCCGATCGCGCGCACCAAGCGGACCGCAGTCGCGACGTTTTGGCCACCACGGGGGTGCATGTTGGCGGCACAGACTTTGACCGCCGGCTGAGCCTGGAATTGCTCATGCCTTTATTGGGGTTTCGCCATGCCGGGCCGACCGGGCGCGAGGTGCCGAGTGGGGTGTTCTTTGATCTGTCGACCTGGCATCTGATCCAGTGGCTGTATTCGCCGCGGGCGTTGCGCGACGCGCAGGGGTTGCGAACGGATTACACCGACGCGCGCTTGCATGCGCGGTTGATGCGGGTGCTCAACGAGCGCCTGGGCCACCGTTTGGCCAACACCGTGGAGCAAGCCAAGATCGCCGCATCACTGACCGACGCTGACGCGCCCATGGCGCTCGACTGGATTGAGGCGGGCCTGGGCGCAGAGGTCACAGCGCAAGGGCTGGCGCGTTTTTTGGCGCAGCCGCTGGAGCAAGTGGTGGCCTGTGCGCACGATTGTGTGCAACTGGCGGGCATGGGCCCGCAGGGGCTGGATGCCATCTACCTCACTGGCGGCTCATCGGCCCTGCGGCCGTTGCGGCAGGCCTTGAAGGTCGCTTTTCCCGCAACACCCCAGGTGGAGGGTGATTTGTTTGGTGGGGTGGCGGCAGGCCTGGCGGTGTCGGGCTAAGGCACTGCCCAACGGCTGCGCACTGGCGACGCGGCCAGTGCCGTTGATGCGGCGGCGCTTGTGGAGGGGCTCGCGTAGAGTCTGCTCTTAAAAATGTAGCTGTTTGCGCTTATTTATCAAGCGCTTGAGTCCAATTTTGTTATAAATCTCAGGCGTCAATCTGCACGGTCTTGGGGATCGCTGGATCCATCTCCGGAGGGTGCGCCGTCGCGTTTCCACTGCAGGGCCGTGTCATACAAGACGTTGCGTGATGTCCCCGTGATGTCGGCCGCCATGCGGACGGCCGTTTTGAGTGGCAGCTCCTGCAGCAGCAGCCGCAGCACGCGCAGGCTTTCGCCGTCATCGCTGGCCACAGGCGTGGGGTGCAGCAACACGACGAACTCCCCGCGCGAGCGCTGGGGTGAACCATCGAGCCACGCGGTCAGCGCCTGCGCCGGTTGTGTGGTGATTTCTTCAAATTGTTTGGTGAGTTCGCGTGCCAGGGTCACGGGGCGCTCGCCCAGTACCGCCAGTGCCTTGGCCAGTTCTTCGATGCGGTGTGGGGCCTCGAGCAGCACCACGCATCGGGCCTCGTGGGCCAGCTGCTGCGCAATCACCGTAGCGCGCTCGGCGCTCTTTGTCGGCAAAAAACCGGCAAACACAAAACCACCGTGCTCGCTGCTGTGCGCCACGGCACCCGCAGCGCTCAGCGCTGTGGTGATGCTGCTGGCGCCGGGCAGGGGCACAGCGCGCAATCCCGCCGCGTGCACTGCCGCCACCAGGCGTGCGCCGGGGTCGCTGACGCCGGGGGTGCCTGCATCACTCACATAGGCCACGCGCTGGCCTTGCTGCAGCCGCTGCACGACATGCAGGGCGGCCTCGGCCTCGTTGTGCTGGTGAACCGCCAGCAACTGCGCTGCGCCTTTGTCGATGCCATAGGCGCGCAGCAGGGCCTGGGTGTGACGGGTGTCCTCGCAGGCCACGGTGTCGGCCAGGTGCAGCACGTGGATCGCGCGCAGTGTGATGTCGGCCAGGTTGCCGATGGGTGTGGCCACCACATACAAGGCGCCCTGCGGATAATGCTGCGCAGCCGCCGCTTCGCGCGCGGCGCCCTGGGCTGAAGCGAAAGATGCGCTCAATGAAATTCCTTGGAAAACGAAAACCGGAAGGGGCCGTGCTGCAGACACCGGCCTCGCACGACACCGCAGCAACCCGCAAGGTCACCACACGGCAGCGTGGCAATGTGGCAGAAGACAAGGCGCTCGCCTTTTTGCAAGCCGCCGGGTTGCAACTGGTGGAGCGCAATTATCGGACGCCCGGGCGTGGTGGTGGCGAGATTGATCTGGTGATGCGAGAACGGGGGGGGACCTTGGTGTTTGTGGAGGTGCGCAGCCGCGCGAGCAGTACCTTTGGCGGCGCAGGGGCGAGCATCAGTGCCGTCAAGCAGCAGCGCATCGTGTTGGCGGCACGGCACTATCTGCTGCGCATGCCTTCGCCGCCGCCTTGCCGCTTTGATGTGGTGCTGGTTGAGGACACCGTGGATTGGCTGCAGGCCGCTTTTGACGCGCAGTAAAAAACATGCTGGCGACGGCGTGACGCGCGTGTCGCCACGGGGTGTACCTTCAAGCCCAATGGCAAGGCAGATGACTACGGTTTGCTACAAAAGCTGTAACACGCGAGGGGTATCATTGGCCCCCCATGCTTGAGCAACGTATCCAACAGCACTTCATCGATAGCGCTGACCTCAAATATCAGGCCGCCCAAACCCTGAGCCACCCCATCGCAGCAGCAGTTCAGGCCGTTCTGGCCTGTGTGACCAGCGGAGGCAAGGTGTTGGCCTGTGGCAATGGCCCGTCGGCCGCCGAGGCCCAGCAATTCGCCGCATTTTGTGTGGCAGGCTTCGAGCGAGAGCGTCCCGAACTGGCCGCGCTCGCGCTCGCCACCGACGGCACCCTGATGGCGCCTGCTGCGGGCAGCAACGATGCCGACCAGCAGATGGCACGCCAAGTCCGTGCGCTGGGGCAGGCAGGCGATGTGCTGCTGGCCCTGTCGGTCACGGGCAACGACACGAATGTGGTGGCCGCCGCCGAGGCCGCCCATGAGCGCGACATGACCGTGGTGGTGTTGACCGGGCGCACCGGCGGCCAACTTGCCGCCATGCTGCGCGAGACCGATGTGTTGATCAGCGTGCCCCACGATCGCGCCGCGCGCGTGCGCGAAGTCCATGGCCTCGTGCTGCATTGCCTGAGCGACGGCGTGGACACCCAGTTACTTGGCGAACAGGAGAGCCCGATATGAAACCATCCATGAAACGTACCCAGCGCACCGTATGCACCGCGTTGATCATCACTGCACTGGCAGCGAGCCTGTCGGCCTGCGCGCCACTTCTTGTGGGAGGCGCCGTGATGGGCGGCGTGATGGCCGTTGACCGCCGCACCGCCGGCACACAGATCGAGGACGAAGGCATTGAGTTGCGTGCCGCCAATCGCATCCGCGAAGTGCTGGGCGACCGTGCCCATGTCAACATCACCAGCTTCAACCGGCAAGCGCTGTTGACCGGTGAGGTCCCCAGCGCACAAGACCGCGAGGCGGTCGAAAAGATCATGGCGCAGGTTGAGAACACACGCTCCGTGGTGAACGACCTCGCGGTGATGCCTACTTCTTCCCTGGGGCAGCGCTCCACCGATACCTTCATTACCGGCAAGGTGCGCGCCAGCTTGGTGGATGCCCGTGACATATCGGCCAACGCATTCAAGGTGGTGACGGAGCGGAACGTCGTTTATCTGATGGGCCGTGTGTCGCAGCGCGAAGCCCAGCGTGCCACCGAAATCGCCCGGGGCGTGAGCAACGTCAGCAAAGTGGTGCGCGTGTTCGAGATCATCTCCGAGGAAGAACTGCGCCGCATCGCAACGCAGCCGGCGCCCGTGACGCAGGACGCACCGGCGTCCAGCCGCTGAGTTTGTGCTTCGGCAGCAGCTCCTGCAGCTGAACGAAAAAAGGGGCCGCGAGGCCCCTTTTTATTGATTGGCGCAGCTTTGGAGACACGCGCCCAGATGGGCATCAGGTCAAGCGTTTGATGAGACTCGATGTGTCCCAGCGGTTGCCGCCCATCTTCTGCACATCGGCATAAAACTGATCCACCAGCGCTGTCACCGGCAAGCGAGCACCGTTGCGTTTGGCTTCGTCGAGAACCAGACCCAAGTCCTTGCGCATCCAGTCCACGGCAAACCCAAAGTCGAACTTGCCATCCACCATGGTCTTGCCACGGTTGTCCATTTGCCAGCTTTGGGCTGCGCCTTTGCCGATGACGTCGAGCACCTGTTTCATGTCCAGGCCCGCGCACTGGCCAAAAGCCACGGCTTCGGACAAGCCTTGCACCAAACCCGCAATGCAAATCTGATTGACCATCTTGGCCAGCTGGCCAGAACCACTGTCGCCCAGCAGCGTAAATGCGCGGGAGAAAGCCATTCCGATAGGCTGCACCGCTTCAAAGGCCGCTGCGTCACCACCACACATCACGGTGAGCAAGCCATTCTGCGCCCCGGCCTGGCCACCAGAAACGGGGGCATCCACAAACTGAAGGCCCAACGCTTGCGCGGCCGCATACAACGCGCGCGCCACTTCCGCCGAGGCGGTGGTGTGGTCCACAAAGATGGCACCAGGTTTCATGCCCGCAAAGGCGCCGTCTGCGCCCAGTGTGACGGAGCGCAGGTCGTCGTCATTGCCCACGCAGCAGAAGACGATGTCTGCATCGGCTGCTGCCGCACGCGGCGTTGCAGCATGTTTTTGCGCATTGGTGCTTGCGTATTCGGCACACCAAGCTATTGATTTGGTAGCGGTACGGTTGTACACGGTCACCTCGTGCCCGGCCAGCGCGAGGTGGCCGGCCATGGGGTAGCCCATCACACCCAGGCCCAGAAAGGCGACCTTGCGCGAAGGGGTGGCGTCGTAGTTGCGAGGGTTGGTGCTTGGCATGGGGGGGGGAGAAAGGTGTTTGACAAAAAAAGAGCGCCCAAAAGAGCCCTCAAAAAGG
>RCMZ01000884.1_pt1 | contig 11727 bp, 11 predicted proteins | sample 2041141 | NCBI WGS metagenome assembly RCMZ01 (sample SAMN09708263, study PRJNA481090) | Wastewater metagenome, whole genome shotgun sequencing project. | biome: sewage; isolation source: Davis station wastewater (DW) | place: Antarctica: Davis Station | collected 2010-03-01
TACACCGCCGCGCAACCAATCGCCACGCCTGAGAGACGAGTCCCGCGCATGAGCAACGTCCGCATCGAAACCGACACCTTCGGCCCCATCGAGGTCGCCGCCGATCGTTACTGGGGCGCCCAGGCGCAGCGGTCGCTGGGCAATTTCAAGATCGGCTGGGAGAAACAACCCCTGCCCGTCGTGCGCGCCCTGGGCATCGTCAAGCGCGCGGCCGCAGAAACCAACCGCGACCTAGGCAAGCTGGACCCCGCCTTGGCCGACGCCATCGTCAAGGCCGCCAACGAGGTCATCGAAGGCAAGCTGAACGACCACTTCCCGCTGGTCGTCTGGCAGACGGGCTCGGGCACCCAGTCGAACATGAACGCCAACGAGGTGATCTCGAACCGCGCCATCGAGATCCTGGGCGGCGAGATGGGCTCCAAGAAGCCGGTCCACCCCAACGACCACGTCAACATGAGCCAGTCGTCCAACGACACCTATCCCACGGCCATGCACGTCGCCTGCGCCGAACAGGTGGTCAACGACCTGCTGCCCGCGCTGAAGCACCTGCACGCCGCGCTGAAGGCCAAGTCTGACGCCTGGGCGCACATCATCAAGATCGGCCGCACCCACACGCAGGACGCCACCCCGCTGACCCTGGGTCAGGAGTTCGGCGGATACGCCCAGCAGGTCGAGAACGGCATCAAACGCATCGAACAGACCCTGCCTGCCCTGATGGAGCTGGCGCAGGGCGGCACCGCCGTCGGCACCGGCCTGAACGCCCCCATCGGTTTCGCTGAAAAGGTCGCGGCCCAGATCGCCGAGATCACCGGCCTGCCCTTCACCACGGCGCCGAACAAGTTCGAGGCCCTGGCCGCGCACGACGCCATGGTCTTCAGCCACGGCGCGATCAACACGGTCGCCGCCTCGCTGTTCAAGATCGCCAACGACATCCGCTTCCTGGGCTCCGGCCCGCGTTCGGGCCTGGGCGAACTGGCGCTGCCGGAAAACGAGCCCGGCTCGTCGATCATGCCGGGCAAGGTCAATCCGACCCAATGCGAAGCCCTGACCCAGGTCTGCGTGCAGGTGTTCGGTAACAATGCCGCCCTGACCTTCGCCGGTTCGCAAGGCCACTTCGAACTGAACGTCTACAACCCGGTGATGGCCTACAACTTCCTGCAGTCGGTGCGCCTGATCGCCGATGCATCCATCAGCTTCACCGACAACTGCGTCGTCGGCATCGAAGCGCGTGAGGACAATATCGCGCGCGGCCTGAACAACTCGCTGATGCTGGTCACCGCGCTGAACGGCAAACTCGGCTATGACATCTGCGCCAAGATCGCCAAGACGGCGCACAAGAACGGCACCACCCTGCGCGAAGAAGCCGTCGGCGGCGGCTATCTGACCGACGCCGAGTTCGACGAAGCCGTACGCCCCGAGAAGATGATCTCGCCGGGCTGAACCTCGACACAGACCAAATAGGGAAACGGCCGGTTCTCGCAGGAGAACCGGCCGTTTTCGTTTCTAATGCGACTAACGCTTGTCGCGAATCGTTCGCCCGACCGGCGCCAGCGCCAGCTTGGCCAGTTCAAGATCTTTAAGGGCGAACGGAATGCCGATGATCGAGACGAACTCGGCGACCGCGATCATCAGGTGCGACAGGGCGATGTACCAACCGGCGAACACGAACCAGATCACGTTCAGCACGACGCCCATACAGCCCGCCACGGGGTGCGCCTCCTGCCAGACGATCTCGCGGCCAAACGGCCAGAACGAATAGCTTGCGATGCGCCATGCCGCGAACGTCCACGGCAGGCCAACGATGGTCAGGCCAAGGATCGCGCCGCCCAGCAACCAAAGCAGCCCGGACAACCATCCCCCAAGGACAAACCACAGCAGATTAAGGATCAGACGGATCAAGGCTGTCGCTCCAACGTCGCGCCATTCACGACAATGTCCAGATACGCGAAAGGCCCCGCTGACGACAGCGGGGCCTTTCTTAGTCAGGCGATGATGAAACCTATTGCGGCTTTTCCGTCCAGCGCGCCTTGGCTTCATCCTTGGTCAGGTTGAGGTGGACATGCTTGTCATCCACGCGATCCACCCAACTGGTCGGGATCATGTGGTGCTTGAACCCGCCCGCCAGATCCATCTTGGCCAATTCAATCTGATCGCCGAGCAGGTGGTCGACACGACCGACATGGCCGCCGTCCGATCCGACAACTTCGAGGTGTTCCGTGATCTGAGAGGGATTAAACACGAGTTTCTCCTTCCGGGCAGGATTGTCCTTGTGTTGAAACGCGACGCCGAGAAGCGAGTTTCAAACTGCGGCGCTTGCAGGACTGCGTCTTCGTCTTCCTGTGATGACAGACGGACCGTCCCGATTGTACAAAGCTGGCGCACGAAACAGTGTTGGAACAGAGCGAATGCCACGGATCGGAACCGGCCTGCTGGGCCTTCTCATGGCGCTGGCCCTCTCCGCATGCGGCACCCTAGACCGGCCGGTCGGGCCGCTCAGAATCACTGACGGCACTCTGATCAAGGCGGCGGACCCGCGCATCCGCGCCAATGACAGCGCCCGCCTTGAGGCCTTCACGCAAGAAATCGGCGGGCGGCTGCGCAGCGACCATCCGACCAACATCCTGGCCCTGTCCGGCGGCGGCGCCAATGGGGCCTATGGAGCCGGCGTCCTGGTCGGCTGGAGCGATCATGGCGATCGGCCCAGATTCGATGTTGTCACCGGGGTCAGCACCGGCGCCCTGGCCGCCCCGTTCGCCTACCTCGGCCCCGACTGGGATGACGAACTCCAGCAGGCCTACACCAGCGGCGCCGCCGACAATATTCTGAGCTGGCGCAGCTTCGCCGCCTTCCTGAATCCCAGCCTGTTCTCATCCAAGGTTCTGCGCAATCTGGTGGATCAGAATGTCACGCCCGAACTGATGGCCGCTGTCGCCCGCGAGAACGCCACCGGGCGCAAGCTTTTGGTCGCCACCACGGATCTGGACAGCGAAGAAACCGTGATCTGGGACATGGGCCTGCTGGCGACCCAGGGCGACGACAACGCCCGCGAGCTGTTCAAGGAAGTGCTGGTCGCTTCGGCCAGCATCCCCGGCGTTTTCCCGCCGGTGTTGATCGCCGGACTTCAGTCGAACAATGAAGTCGCTTTGGAAATGCACGTTGACGGCGGGGTGAACACGCCCTTCCTGGCCATCCCCGAAGACCTGATGTTGTGGACCCGGCCCGACAACCAGGGACGCGTCGGCGCCCTCTATGTCATCGTCAATGGGCAGGTCGGCCGCAACAACGGCGTAACGCCGGGCGGCATATCGGGCATCCTGGCCCGGACCTATGACAGCATGAGCAAGGCCTCGCTGCGCATCCACCTGGCTGTCACTGCCGCTTTCGCCCAGCGCAATGGTCTGGACATGTCGCTGGCCGCCATTCCAGACAATGTCTCGGCCTCCAGTCTCAAATTCGATCAGGAGACCATGACCGCCATGTTCGATCTGGGCCGCCAACGCGGCGGTTCATCCGACGGCTGGACCAGACTGGACCAGCAATCGCTGGGGCAGCCGCTGATTGCAGGCGCGACCATCCCCGACGCTCAGGTGCCGACAGCGCTGGCCCTGCCGCCCGAAACCGATCCCGCCAAAGCGGCGCAGCCCCTCAAGCCCAAGGAATAGACCGTGGGCGAGATCGTGAACCTGAACCGGGCTCGGAAGGACCGCGCCAAGGCTGAAGATCGCTTACGCGCTTTGGCCAATCGCGCGGCGCACGGGCGCACAAAGGCGGAGAAACAGGCTGCGGCCAAGGAAAACGAACGCGCGGCCCGACTGCTGGATGGTCAAAAGCTGGACGACTGAACCTCAGGCCTTGGGCGAGCGGATCAGCAGAACCTGTCCGACCAGCACCAGAGCCAGACCGGCCAAGGCTGTCCACCCGAAGCGCGCGCCCTCGAACAAGACGGACACCAACATGGCGATGGGCGGCGTCAGGGCCGAAATGTAGCTGGCCAAAGCATAGCCCCGCTGACGCGCGATGCTGAAATAAAGGCCAAACGCGATCACCGATCCAAACAGCGACAGATAGAGCAGCGACAGCACATAGGCAGGCGTCAACTCGATCCGCCATTCCACCCCTGTAGCGACGCCATAGACCGCCAGCATCGTCGTGCCATAGGCCATGGCCCAAGCCGTCGCGGCCAGGACTGGCGCGCCCGCCTGCTGGCCCTTCCAGGCGAACCAATTGCCCAGCGCCGACGCGATCACCGCAGTGACGGCGAAGATGACGCCCAGCCGGGGATCCAGCCCTGCGCCCGCTTCCGACAACTGGCCAAAGGACAAAACACCTACGCCCACGACGCCAAGCGCCGCGCCGCACCAGGCGGCAGACGAAGCCTTTTGCCCGCCCAACACACGGAACAGGATCAGGTTCACAAACGCCAGCGCCGCAAAGATGACGGCGACGACCGCCGACGCCACCTGCGCCTCCGCCGCATAGACAAAGGCGTAGCTGACAGCGAAGACGAACGCCCCCTGCCCTATGGCCGCCAGATGCTGGCTTCGCGACAGGCGCAGGGGCCGCCGGGTCAAGGCGCAAAACCCGAACAGAACCGCCGCCGCCAGTCCAAAACGCCAGACGACCGAAACGATCGGTGCCACCGAGCCCAGTTGCAGGGTGATCGCATACCACGTCGTGCCCCAGATCAGGGCGCAGATGGTGACGGCGACGGCGACAAACGACCTACTCAAAACCCGAGCTCCAGCGAATGGAACCGTCCCTTATCATGGGTATTCAGAAGGCGTCGCTCCCCCGCAAAGCTTTGGTGTGGCATACTGGTCCAAAAGGAGTTCCCATATGCGCTTCGCCCCGATCATCCTGCCCGCTGCTCTGACGCTGGCCGCCTGCACAACGCCTGCGCCCGTCACGCCCGTGGGACCGCCCGATGTCACCACAGGAACCACGGTCGTGAACGTCACCGCCTTCTATCGTGAACGGATCATGCTGCCGCCTGCCCATGTGCTGAATGTCCGCGTCGAGGATGTTAGTCTGGCCGACGCCCCGGCACGGGTTTTGGCCGAAGCCAGCGAGCCGCTTGCAGGCGCACCGCCCTATCGACTGACGCTGGCCTTCTCCAGCGCCCAGATTGACCCGCGCCACACCTACGCGGTGCGCGCAGACATCCGCGACCCGTCCGGCGCGCTTGTTTTCGTGACCGACACCCATACGCCCATCCTGACCAATGGCGCCTCCACCTCTGCAGAGATCGTGCTGAAGTCTGTGCGTTGAGCGGACTGAGCAAGCGTTCGGTCGTTCTGGCCGGACACGCCACCTCGGTCGCTCTGGAGCCTGAGTTCTGGGCGGTGCTGGACCGCATCGCCCAGACGCGCGCGCTCAGCAAGGCGCAACTGCTGGCCGATATCGACGCCAATCGCGGGCGACGTCCGCTGGCGTCAGCCTGTCGCCTTCTGGCGCTGGACTGGGTGGCGGAACACGGAAAGCCGTCGTAGCCTTCCGCCTATTCTAAGGAACGAACCCATGGACAACAGCCGCCTGATTCCCGCCGCCGTCGTCGGCGGTCTTCTGGCCGTAGGCCTGATCGGCGGCGGCGCCCTGATCGGCCAAGGCGTGGTCAATGCACGGGCGGGCGATCGTTCCGTCACCGTGCGCGGTTTGGCGGAAAAGGACGTTAAGGCGGACCTGGCCGTGCTGCCGATCCGTTTCACCTCTTCAGGCGACGTCCTGTCCGAGGTTCAGGCCCGGATCGACGGTGGTCTGGCCACAGTGCGCCAGTTCCTGAAGGCCCAGGGCTACCCCGATGACGCCGTCGATCTGGGCCAGCTAGGCGTCGCCGACACCCGCGCACGCGAATACGCCAGTCAGACCGGCGGCCCGCGCTTCATCCTGACCCAGACGGTGATCGTGCGGACCAATGATGTGGACCGGGTCCAGACGACAACCCGCAACCTGAACGACCTCGTGCGCCAGGGTGTGGTGCTGCAGGATTTCCAGGGGCCGTCCTACATTTTCACCCGATTGAACGACGTGCGTCCGGCCATGATCGCAGAGGCGACCGCCGCCGCCCGCAGCGGAGCCGAACAGTTCGCCAAGGACTCAGGCGCGCCCCTAGGACCGATCAAGTCAGCGGGTCAGGGCTCGTTCGAAATCCTGGCGCGGGACGGCGCCGGCGACGAAGCCTCCTCGCCCAACAAGAAGGTCCGGGTCGTCACCACGATCAGCTATCGCCTGAAGTAACCAACCAGTCGGCCAGGACGACGGCGTCGTTGTGCGCCTCGTCCCTGGCTGCGTACACCAGGGTCGCGGGACCACGCCGCAAAGCGGCTTTCAGCTCCGCCACAACACCCGGATTGGCCTCCAACTCGGCGCGATAGCGGTTCTGGAACTCCCCCCAGCGGGCCGGGTCATGCCCGAACCATTGACGCAGTTCGGCGCTGGGCGCGATGGCCTTCAACCACAGTTCAACCGCCGCCTTGTCCTTGGTCAGGCCGCGCGGCCACAGGCGATCGACCAGAATTCGCGTCCCATCGTCTGGCGATGGCGCTTCGTAAACCCGCTTCAACCGGGGTTGCATCGTGAGTCCTCTCCGCGTTGACGCTGCACCAGATGATAACCGCCTCAGAAGGTTTTGCACGTCGCAGCGCAAGGGCCTGACTTTGGCCGCTGTGCTGGTTATGTTCTCATATCCATTTCCGGCAGCCCCGATTCCAGCCGCCCTGCCCGTCCGCTCGAGTATGTTCCGCCTGTGACCGACCTGCCTTCCCCCCGCATCTCCGACCTCGCCCGCGCCCAACCGCCGCGTGAAACCGTCGACTATCTAAAGGGCCTGAACCCCGAACAGCGTCTGGCCGTAGAGACGACCGAAGGTCCGGTGCTGGTGCTGGCGGGCGCGGGCACAGGCAAGACACGGGTTCTGACAACCCGACTGGCCCATATCCTGGCGACGGGCCGGGCCAAACCGTGGGAGCTTCTGGCTGTCACCTTCACCAACAAGGCCGCGCGTGAGATGCGCGAGCGGATCACCCACCTGATCGGCCCATCGGCCGAAGGGCTGCGCTGGCTGGGCACCTTCCACTCCATCGCCGCTCAGATTCTGCGCCGCCATTCCGAACTGGTCGGACTGAAATCCAGCTTCACCATCCTGGACACCGACGACCAGGAGCGGGTGCTGAAACAACTGCTGGAAGCAGCTAATATCGACACCAAACGCTGGACGCCCAAGTCGCTCAGCGGCCTGATCGACCACTGGAAGAACCGTGGCTGGACGCCAGACAAGCTGCCGCCCGGCGAAGATTTCGCCAATGGCAAGGGTCAAGGCCTGTATGCCGCCTATCAGGCGCGTCTGCGGTCGCTGAACGCCTGCGATTTCGGCGACCTTCTGCTGCACAACATCACCATCCTGTCGCAGCACGCGGACCTGGCCGAGGAATATCGCCGTCGCTTCCGCTATATTCTGGTGGACGAATATCAGGACACCAACGTCGCCCAATATCTGTGGCTGCGGCTGCTGACCTCATCCACCGGCAATGTCTGCTGCGTCGGGGATGACGATCAGTCGATCTATGGCTGGCGCGGCGCAGAGGTGGACAACATCCTGCGTTTCGAACGCGACTTCCCCGGCGCGAAGATCGTCAAGCTGGAGCGCAACTACCGCTCGACCAGCCATATCCTGGGCGCAGCGTCCGGCCTGATTTCGGGCAACCGCGACCGTCTGGGCAAGACCCTGTGGACCGAGGACGACAGCGGCGACAAGGTCCGCGTGCGCGGCGTCTGGGACGGCGAGGCCGAGGCGCGGCTCATCGGCGACGAGATCGAGACGGCGCGCCGCCCCCACGCCGGCGAACCCGGCCTGAAATACAAGGACATGGCCATTCTGGTCCGCGCCTCTTTCCAGATGCGGGCGTTTGAAGAGCGTCTGGTCATGCTGGCCATCCCCTATGCCGTCATCGGCGGCCCGCGCTTCTTCGAGCGGGCGGAAATCCGCGACGCCCATGCCTATCTGCGCCTGATCCTGTCCGAGGACGACGATCTGGCGTTCGAGCGGATCGTCAATGTGCCCAAACGCGGCATCGGCGACACCTCGGTGCAGAAGATTCTCCAGATCGCGCGCGAACACGGCCTGTCGGCCCTGACCGCCGTGCGCGGCCTGATCAACACCGACGAGCTTCAGGCCCGCACCCGCACGGCCCTGTCCAACTTCGTGCGTGACATCGACCGCTGGCGCGTGCTGTCCGAGACAACGCCACACTGGCAGGTCATGGAGACGGTGCTGGAGGAGAGCGGCTATACCGATATGCAGAAAGCCGACCGCACCAGCGGCCAGACGCGGTTGGAAAACCTGAAGGAACTGGTGCAATCGATGCAGCAGTTCGAGACGCTGCAGGCCTATCTTGAGCACGTCTCGCTGGTCATGGACCTGGAGCGCGGCGCGGGCGACGATCCGAATGGCGACGGGGCAGTGCAGATCATGACCCTGCACGGCGCCAAGGGGCTGGAGTTCCCGCTGGTCTTCCTGCCCGGCTGGGAGGAAGGCGTCTTCCCCAGCCAGCGCAGCATCGACGAAAAGGGCGAAAAGGGCCTCGAGGAAGAACGCCGTCTGGCCTACGTCGGCGTCACCCGCGCCAAACGCGACGCGCGGATTTCGTTCGCCGCCAACCGCCTAGTCTATGGTCGCTGGACCTCGCAACTGCCTAGTCGTTTCGTCGACGAACTGCCCATCGCCCACGTCGATCCGCAATCCGACACCGGCTACTACGGCGCCTCGACCGGCATGAAGGAAGCCAAGAGCCGGTGGGACGAGACGCCCTCGTTCGGCAGCGGCTATTCCTCGCCTGGCTGGAAACGCGCCCAATCCTTCACCGCCGCCCAGACGCCCGCGCGCATCCCCGCCCGCAAGGCTGTCATCGAAGGCGATGGCCGCCTGATCGCCACGGCGGCCAAATCCAGTTCGAAATGGGCCAAGGGCGAGCGCGTCTTCCACCAGAAGTTCGGCTACGGCTCCGTACGCATCATCGAGGGCAACAAGCTGCTGGTGGACTTCGACAAGGCCGGAGAAAAGCGCGTCATCGACAGCTTCGTCGAGAAGGCGGACACCTGAGCCTCAGACCTGAGGCGGCCGCAGGCTCTCCCAGACGCCGATAGCCATCAGGACGGCTGTCGTCGCGATGCTGAGGATCAGCGGCGTCGTCCATGGAACCACCAGCCAGCCGACCGCCAGAACGGCGCAGCCGACCAGTCGCGTCCAGTTGATGTGTCGCCAGATCGCCCAACCCGCCACCGCCGTTCCCATCAGGAACAAGATCGGGCCGCCCAGCATCGTCAACGCCATCGCCGTTGAAACATGACCGCCGGGATGGGCCAGAACCAGTTCGTCGCTCACCGCCACAACGATGATCCCCGCGATGACCAGAATGGGCGAATAGGTATAGGCGCGTCGCGCCAAGCGCCCAGGGTCATGCGAATGTATGATGGCGTCGGATGCGGATTCGTGCGCCTGGCTGAAGAACAGCCGCCACATGGCGACCGTGGACAGGACGGCCGAGATAAAGGCGGCCCAGACCGCGCCCGATGACCAGTCCAGCCCTCCAAACGTAGCGCCCGAGACCAGCAGGGTCTCCCCCAGGCAGATGATGACGAAGAGGCCGACGCGCTCGGCCATATGACCGCCTTCGATGGTCCAGTCCTCAGTGCGGGACCGCCCCAGACCTGGCACGTAGAAATAGAGAGCCGGGGACGCATATTCGACCGCCAGCGCGGCCAACCAGAACCAGATACGTTGCTCTGGCGCGGCCAGACCACCAGCGATCCACAACACCGCCGAAGCCGCCAGCCAGACCAGAATGCGGATGGCGTTGAGCCTCAGGCTCTCTTCCTTGCGCATCGCCCAGACCATAAAGGCGGTCCGTCCCACCTGAATGGCGGCAAACGCCAGGGCGAAGGCCAGCCCTGTCTCATGGAAAGCGTGTGGCAGGGCGGCCGACATCACCAGCCCGATGCCCATCAGACCGAACAACGCAGCCTGCACCGGCGCCGTTTCGGGATCGAGCCAGTTCGTCACCCATGATGTGAAGATCCATGCCCACCACACCGCAGCCAACAGCATCGCAGCCTGCACGACCCCGAGCGGCGTCAGATTCGCCAACAGACCATGGCTGACCTGCGTAATGGCGAAAACGAAAACCAGGTCGAAGAACAGTTCGACAAAGCCCACGCGGGCGTGTTCGCCCTTCACCCGTTTTCGCAACAAAGACGCCATGCACGCTCTCCCGATTAGAGCGCGACGTTAGCGCGACATTCTGTCGCTGTCCCGCCAGATCGCTGACGGGACAGCGATGGAAATCAGATGTGAATCACGCGTCCGTAGGCGTCCAGAGCGGCTTCGTGCATGGCCTCCGACATGGTCGGGTGCGGATAGACGATGCCGTGGATGTCTTCTTCCGTCGCTTCCATGGTGATGGCGGTGACGTAGCCTTGGATCATCTCGGTGACTTCGTGGCCGATCATGTGGGCCCCGATCAGGGCGCCGGTCTTGGCGTCGAAGAGGACTTTGACGAAGCCGTCGATCTCGCCTGCCGCCACGGCCTTGCCGTTCACGCGGAACGGGAAGCGGCCGATCTTGACCTCACGGTTCTCGGCGCGTGCAGCCTGTTCGGTCACGCCGACCGATGCGACCTGCGGTTGGGCGTAGGTGCAGCCGGCGATGGGCGAATGGACGTTCGGGGTCTTGTAACCGGCGATATGTTCGGCGGCATGGATGCCTTCGTGCGACGCCTTGTGCGCCAGCCAGGGCGCACCGGCGCAGTCGCCGATGGCGTACAGGCCTTTAACATTGGTCTGGCAGTGGCTGTCGGTCTTGATGTGGCCGCGGTCCAGTTCAACGCCCAGCGCCTCCAGACCGATGCCGTCCGTGTTGGCGGTGATGCCGACCGCCGAGATGCAGACTTCGGCTTCCAGGGTTTCGGCCTTGCCGCCGATCTCGACGTCGACCTTCACGCCCTGTGCGGTCTTGGTCACCTTCGACACCTTGGCGCCGATCTTGAACTTGATGCCCCGCTTTTCGAACGACTTCTGTGCGGCCTTGGAGACCTCTTCGTCCTCAACCGGCATGATGCGGTCCACGGCCTCGACAACCGTGACCTCGGCGCCCAGGGCGCGATAGAAGCTGGCGAACTCGATGCCGATGGCGCCCGAGCCGATGACCACGAAGGTCTTGGGCAGTTTCTTGGGCGCCAAGGCGTCGCGATAGGCCCAGATTTTGTCGCCATCAGCCTCCAGGCCGATCTGAGGCAAGGATCGCGCGCGGGCGCCGACGGCCAGCATGACCGACTTGGCCTCGATGGCGCGCGTTCCGCCTGCCTTCAGGGCGACGACCACCTTGGGCGCAGGTGCGCCCTTTTCGAGCGTGGCCGATCCCTCGATCACCTCGATCTTGTTCTTCTTCATCAGGAAGCCGATGCCCTTGTTCATCGTCGCCGCGACACCGCGCGAGCGTTGGATGATGGCGTCGAAGTCGAACGAAGCGCCCGATGCGGACAGGCCGTATTCCTTCAGGTGCGACAGGCTTTCGAACTTTTCACCGGACTTCAGCAGGGCCTTGGTCGGGATACAGCCCCAGTTCAGGCAGATGCCGCCCAGGTTTTCACGCTCGACGATGGCGACCTTCTGGCCAAGCTGGCTGGCGCGGATGGCGGCGACATAACCGCCGGGGCCCGAGCCGATGACGACGAGATC
>RCMZ01000885.1_pt1 | contig 11701 bp, 8 predicted proteins | sample 2041141 | NCBI WGS metagenome assembly RCMZ01 (sample SAMN09708263, study PRJNA481090) | Wastewater metagenome, whole genome shotgun sequencing project. | biome: sewage; isolation source: Davis station wastewater (DW) | place: Antarctica: Davis Station | collected 2010-03-01
GCCCGCCTGGGCCGCGCCAGCCTGGGCGCCGCGCGCGTCGGCCGCCTCGGGTTCGGCCTCGGCGTCGGCGTAGGTCAGCAGGGGATTGGCGGCCTGGTCGCGGGGATTGCCGATTTGAAAAGAGGGACGGGGATTGATGCCGATCAAGGTCAGCGGGATTTCCGCGCCCAGCTGGGCGCCGGCGGGCAGCTGCATGCGGGCCGGCGTGCCGGCCACGCGCACCAGGAAGCTGCCGTCGCCCATGCGGGCCAGCACTTGCCCCTGCATGGATTTACCGACCAGGCCCTGCAGTGAGCGCTGGAACTCCGCCTGGCGCGGGTCGGCGACCGTGTCGGCCGGACGCGTGCCCTTGACCGGGGTCAGGGGCGTCATGCCGATGGCGTCCATCTTCGGCAACATGGGATCTTGCCCAGCCCCGCGCGCTTACACGCCGTAGGCGTTGGCCAGGCGCCGTTCGGTGCCGGTGCTATTGATCAGCTTGGACAATTGCGCCATCCATGGCATGGTCAGGTCGCGGATCTTGCGGTCGTCTTCGAGGATCTGCTTGATCAGCGCCACCTTGCGCAGGCGGCCGGCGCTTTCCAGCACGACTTTTTCTTCATTCGCCTTGAGCGCGGCCACATGCGCGCTGATGCGCTGTTCCAGCGCCTCGAGTTCGTCCCAGTCGGCGTTGGTGGCGGCGGTCACCATCTGGCCCGTCAGGGTTTGCATGGCTTCGTAGGTGGTCAGGACTTCTTGATTCGTCATCATGGATCAGGCGCTCGCAAGGCTGGGCATACGTTTCAGGTCGGCGCCGGGAGTGGCGGCGGGCGTGGAGCCAATGGCGTTCCAGGTTTCGCGCAGGTCGGTCAGCAGGCGCTGCACTTCTTCCAGCAAGGTCACATCGTTGTTCAGGTTGGCCGCCAGCAGGCGCGCGCCCATGTATTCGTACAGGGCATCGAGGTTTTCGGCGATCTCGCCGCCCACCTTCTTGTCCAGGCTGGCGCGCAAGCCATTGTCGATGATCTGGATGGCGCGCGAGATGGCCTTGCCTTTTTCCGGCACATTGCCCGATTTCATGTGCATTTGCGCGCTGAGCACGGCCACCAGGGCGCCGTCGTACAGCATGACGATCAGCTTGTGCGGCGAGGCCGAGACGATGCCCGTTTCCAGGCCGACCTTGGCATAGGCGTTGACGCCGCGTTGTTGGGTTCCAAACATGTGCTTCTCCTGAGTATGGGGCTTAGCGGTTGGCGGCGATGGCGGCCAGCTGCTGGGTCAAATACGATTGCGTCGTGGCCAGGCTGCTCAACGTCACGTCGAGGCGCGTGTACTGGGCGCGGTAGCGGGCCTCGATGGTGGTCAGCTTGTCGGCAAAGCGCTGGCGCTGGTCGGCCACATCCTTGATGCTGTTATTGATGCCGGTGGTGCGGCCCGTGATGATGCCGTCCGTGCCGAGGAAGGAGGCGGCCAGGTTGTTCAGCTGGTAGGCGTAGCCTTGCGAAAAGCTCACCGTGCCCCGGTCGCCTATGCCGCCGCCCGTCACTTCGATCTTCAGGCCGTCGGCCGGCGAGCCGGGCGCGCCCGTCAAGGTCTGGCCCGAGCCAACGACGGGCTGGCCGCCGATGGTGCCGGCCACGTCGGTGCCCTTGGTGGGCGTGACGCCGGCGCCGATCAGTGACTCGACCGTCGTACCCTTGACGCTGGCCACGGCCAGGTTGGAGACGGAACCGTAGCGGGCCGATGCCACCACCAGGCGGCCGTTGCCGTCGATCGATGCCGTCACCGAGCCGCCATTGTCGCTGAAGGTCTTCACGCCGTTGATCGAGGACTGGATCATGCCGGCCAGCTGGGCCGGGGTATAGTCGCCTGCAGGGATGGTCACGGTGGCCGTATTCTTGGCCGCCGCCGGGATGGTGTCGTTCAGGGTCACGCTCCACGTGGTGTCGCTGGCGATCGTGGTCTTGGCCGGCAAGGCCACGGTGCCGCTCAGGGTGCCCTGGCTGGCCATGTTGGTGATGTTCAGCGCATACGAGCCGGGCTTGGTGGCGGCCGTCGAGCTGGTGAAGCTGACATTGCTGTCCGTGGTCTTGCCCAGTGCCGAGAACAGGCCTGCCACGTCGGAGAAATTGGCGCTAATGGCCTTGTCCAGCACGGCCGAGTCCAGCACCAGGCTGCCATCCTTCTGGAAGGTGATGCCGACCTGGTCCAGCGTCTTCAGGTTGCCGGCCAGTCCGGTGATGGATGTGCTCAGCTGCTTGCGCAGCTGGGTCTGGATCGATTGCGTGGTCGAATCGCCGAGCATGATGCCGGCCTGCTTGGTTTCCGCATTGTAGGATGTCATCTTGGCGATCGACGCGTTCAGGTCGTTGTAGGCCTTGACGAAGGCCGTCACGCTGGTCTTCACCGTCGACGTATCCTTGGACACGGACAGGGAGCTGCTGCCGACCTTCAATATATTCAGGGTCACGCCCTCGATGGCGCTGTCGATGCTGTTCGAGCTGTTGGTGATGGGAATGCCGTTAACGCTGAGCATGGTGTTTTGCGCGGCGCTGTTCTGCTTCAGGTTTTGCGTGCCCGACGCATCGTAGGACAGCAAGTCGCTCAGCGCGCTGTCGGCCGGCTGGCCATCGCTGCCGCTCAGCGAGATTTTCATGGACGAATTGGCGCCCGACTTCGACGAACTCAGCACCAAGTGGTGCGGTTTGTCCGAGCCGTCCGACACGATACTGGCCGTCACGCCCAGGCCCGCATTGTTGATGGCGTCGCGGATGCCTTGCAGGGAATTATTCGTCGAATCGATGACCACCGTGCCCGTCGCCTGCGTGGCATCCTGGGTGAAGCCGCTGCCGATATACGCGCCGCCCGCGCCCGCAGTCAGCCCGGCCGCTGCCGGATTGCTGCCGCCAACCGTGATGGGGCTGCCGTTGCTCGAGCTGAGCGTGATCGAGCTGGAGGCGGTCACGTTGGAACCCGTGTTGGTACCCGTCGAGGCATGGCCGATACCGCCCTTGACGTCGCCCGTCACCACTTCCTCGATCTGGATGTTGGTGCCGTCGGCGCGCGTAAATTGCAGGGTGCCGTCGGCCGCCTTGCCGCTGACGGTGATGTTCGCCTCGGCCAGCGCATTCGAGATGGCGTTCGGGCCAGCCAGCGTGGTGTCGAGCGAGGCGCCCGTAATGCCGGCGCCCGCCGCCACGCCATTGCCTTGCGTGACAATATTGATGCCGCCGACGGACAGCGAATAAGTGCCGTCCGCGCCGGTGGCGACATCACCGTAGCCGGCGAACAGGGTGGCGCTGCTGGCGGCTGGCTGCGCCGTGGCCGTCACGCCCGTGGTGCTGCTCTTGGCATTGATGGCTTCTGCCAGCGCGCGCGCGCTCTTGGTCGTGCTGTCGGTGGGAATGGCCGTGCCATTCAGGGTCAGCGAGCCATTGCTGATACCGCTTTGCAAGGTGGCACCGCTGAGGGCCGTGCCACTCAGGCCGAAGGTACCGCCGGTGACATTGCCTAACTGAAAAGAAATAGTGGTCTTGGCGCCCGAGCCGATGGTCGAGATCTTGCTGGCGTAGCCGGCCGATGTCAGCGTTTGCGACTGCGCCAGCTGGCTGACATTGATATTGTAATTGCCGGCCACGGCCTTGGCGCCGGCCGAGGCCGTAAATACCAGCGGGTCGCTCGGCATGGCCGAGACGGCGCGGAAGTTGCTGCTGTTGCTCAGGCCGGAAAGCGAGGTCTGGAAGGCACCCACGGCGCCGCTCAGCGTGCCCAGCGCGCTCAGCTTGGCTTGATAGGAGGCAGTTTTCTTGTCATATGTCGCCAGGGGGGCAGATTCAGCCGTCATCAGCTTGTCGATGATGGCGTTGACGTCCAGCGTGCTGTTGCCGATGCCTGGGGACGATAAGGTTGGTGAGATGGCCACTGCATGCTCCTAGGAAAACACTAATATAAGCTGTTATCGGCAGAATCAATCAGGACTTGAGAGGGGCTTTTAGGGTCCTGTTTTCAGCTGGCTGGAAAAGCAGGCGGGCAGGGCGGTGTTTTATTGTCTTGGAGGTATTAAAAAAACAGGGCCATTCCAGGGATGCCTGGCTGGCCCTTGTTTGCAGTTCTGTCGCTGTGTGACATCGATCCTGCAGGTCTGCCGCATGGCTTATGCGCTCTGGCTGATCAGCTGGCCTTTTGCCGAGGCAAATGACTTGGCAATTTCCAGGGCTTCCTTGGTGGGAATCTGGCGCAATACCTCCTGCGTTTCCTGGTCGATGACCTTGACCACGGTGCGCTTGCTATCCTCGTCGATCGAAAATTGCAAGCCCTGCGTCTTGACCTGCGGCGCCTGGTTCAGTTCCGAAACGGCCTGGTCCAGCTGGGCGCGGCTTGGCTCCTTGGTGTCGGCTACGGCATCCGTGTCGGCGTTCGCATTGCGCGGCGCCTGTGTGCGGGCGATGGCCGGTTCCGCTGGCGCGTAACTTTTCTCGATGCGGGCTGCGGAGGCGGCAGCTATGGTGTCGATAGTCATGGTGTTCCCCTAGTGAAAATTCCCCTGCCGAAGAAATCCGGCAGGGGAACCTGGTCCAGCGATGTCGCTTGGCTAATCGGTGATTAGCCGCGCAGCAGGCTCAGCACGCCGTTAGGCAGCGAGTTCGCTTGTGCCAGCATGGCGGTACCAGCTTGTTGCAGGATCTGGCCACGGGTCAGGCTGGCTGTTTCTGCAGCAAAGTCGGTATCGACGATGCGGCTGCGCGAGGCGGACAGGTTTTCCGTCGTCGATTGCAGGTTGGCGATGGCCGAGGAGAAGCGCGATTGCAAAGCACCGTACTGGGCGCGTTGGCTGTTGACCGTGGACAAGGCTGCATCCGTGATCTTCAGTGCCAGCTGGGCGCCTTCGAACGTGGTGACGTCCAGCGACGCTACCGATTTCAGGGTCGAGCCTTGGTTCGCGCCGACAGCGGCAGCACCAGTCAGTTTCAGGCCGGTAGCCGACGTTTCGCTGACCGAGAAGCTGCTGTCGCCGTCGAAGGTGACGCGGCCGTTAGCGACGGCGACGGCGGTCGATGCCTTGGTATCAAGTGCGGTCGCTACTACTTTCACGCCTTTTTCATCGTAGGTCGACACATCCAGCTTGGCGTTGGTTTGCGTGTTGCTGATCTGGATGTCCGCACCGGAAGCATTGCTCAGCTTGATGCCGCCCTGGGAGGCATCGTACTGGGCGGTCACGCCCGTCTTGGCCGTTTGCGCATTGATCGCGTTGATGCCGGCAGCGAAGTCGGCAGCCGTACCAGCGGTGCCCGTAACGGCAAACGAGACGGTCACGGCATCCGCCGCAGCGGAGTTGTCCGAGTTGATCTTGAACGAGTACGCTTCCACGCCCAGGGCCAGGTTGACGTCGGTGCGGGCATCGGCCGTCACGCCGGTATTGGCGGTTTTGGCGTTGATGGCGGCGGCAACGGATTTGGCCGACGAGGTCGCATCCGTGGCGATGTCGGCGGCGCCGAACTTGCCCGATACCTTGATCGAACCGCCGTTGGTGGCGCTGGTGGTGGCAGCTGCCTGTACTGCAGCATTTTCCACGCGGTTGTTGCCGTAGGTGCTGGTCAGGAAGTTCGCGCCATTGGCCGAAATCAACTGGTTGGCATCGGCGCCGACCTGGAAGTTGGCCGTACCCATCGTGCCGTCCAGCAAAGCCTGGCCGTTGAACGAGGTGGTGGTGGCGATACGGTTGAGTTCCGAGTTCAGCTGGCCGACTTCGGTTTGCAGCGCCTGGCGGTCGCTGGCCGAGTTGGTGGCGTTCGACGATTGCACGGCCAGTTGGCGGATACGTTGCAGGATGTCGCCCGAGCTCGACAGCGCGCCTTCAGCCGTTTGTGCCAGCGACACGCCGTCATTGGCGTTGCGGGTCGCTTGCGTCATGCCGTTGATTTGCGACGTCATGCGGTCCGAAATCGACAGGCCGGCGGCATCGTCTTTGGCGCTGTTAATACGCAGACCGGAGGACAGGCGTTGCAGCGAGGTGCTCAAGGCCGATTGCGAGGTCGACAGGTTGCGTTGCGAGTTCAGGGAAGCGATGTTGGTGTTAATTACTGCAGCCATTTTAATTCTCCAGACAGGTATTACATTGCGCTATGTGCTATTCACGTTGGTCTGCCTCTGTACCTTGAAGCAATCAAACCGTCGTTGTAATGTTTATCGGAGGCCGCCTGAAAAAGTTGATAGGGAAAAACATTCTTTATTTTATTTTTTTGCCCTCATCTTTCCAAAGGGCGACCCGCTAGACGGCAGCTGATGATGAAACTTGAGGGAAGAAAAATATTTATTTTCATCGCGCCCACAGGCGTACGGAAGGCAGCCGAACGCTTATGGCGGATGCGGGAAGCGGATCTAAGCGCGCATATATGGGCGTATTTCCTGCTTGCTCTTGGAATGATGCCTGAGTACAACTGGTAAGATTGCTCTCACCATGCGCATGCATGCCACTGCGGCAGCGGCAGCGCAACTTCGCCTAACCACGAGTTTTTATGACAACGAATAATATGGCATCCAGCAGCGCCGCTATTGCGCCGCGGCCGCAGGAAATAGATCAAGCCATCAGTGAGGCGCTGGCGCAGGCTCAGCAACATCTGCGCGCCGAGCGCTATGAGGATGCGGCACAGTTGTTCTTTGCTGTGCTTGAGCTGTCGCCGGAGGAGCCATTCGCCAATCGGCAGCTGGGATTGCTGTACCTGCGCACCGGCGATGCTGCGGGCAGCCTGCCGCATTTTGCCGCCGTATTGGGGGCGCAACCCGAGCAATCGACTAGTTGGCTCGACTACATAGAGGCGTTGATGCTGGCTGGGCAGCTTGACCTGGCGCAGCAGACCCTGGCGCTGGGGCGCCGTCATGGCCTGGATAGCCTGGCAGCTGATCAGCTGGAAGAACGGCTACTTGCAAGGCAAGATGGCCCGGGAGCGGACCTGGGCGCCAACGCCTCGGCAGGGCATGGCAGGAAAGCCGTCGGCGCCGAGCAGAAGCTTTCCCAACGTCTCACGACCTTGTTCGACCGGGGCCATTATGCGGACATGGAGGTGGAAGCGCGTGCCGCTACCCGTCGTTCGCCGCGCGATGGACTGGGCTGGAAAATGCTGGGCGCCGCCTTGCAAATGCAGGGGCGCGCGCGCGCGGCCCTGCCATGCATGCAGAAGGCCCAGCGTTTCTTCCCCGGTGATGCGGAAATACAGAATAATATCGGCCTCGTGCAGCAGGAGCTGGGCCGCTTTGCCGCGGCGGAGTTGAGCTATCGCAAGGCTTTTGGCATGGTGCCGGATTTTTTCGGCGCGCATAGCAATCTATTGTTTTTACAAAATTACAATTCCACTGGATCTGCTGCCAAGCGTTTCGAACAGGCATTGCGTTTTGGTAAGGCAGTTACCAGCCATGCCGTTCGGCCGTTCACCAGCTGGACCTGCCGCAAGCAACCAGCGCGCTTGCGTATTGGCATGGTTTCGGGCGATTTGCGCCGGCATCCCGTGGGTTATTTCCTGGAAAGTCTGCTGGCTTCGCTGAATACCGAGCGCATCGAGCTGATTGCCTACCCTACTGTGCTCAAGGTCGATGAACTGACGAACCGCATCGCGCCCTGTTTTTCCGCCTGGCGCCCGATTCACGACAAGACTGACGAGGCAGCGGCCGCCATGATCGACGCCGATGGCGTGCATGTGCTGCTCGACTTGAGTGGACATACTGCAGAAAACCGCTTGTCGTTGTTTGCCTGGCGGCCTGCACCCGTGCAAGCCACCTGGCTTGGTTACTTCGCCACCACGGGCGTGGCGCAAATCGACTATCTGCTGGGCGACCGCTTTGTCGCGCCTCCAGGCGAGGCTGATCAGTTCACGGAAACCTTGTGGCGCATGCCCGATAGCTATCTGTGTTTCACCGCCCCTGATTTTGACTTGGCGGTCACATCGTTGCCCGCGCTGGAGCATGGTCACGTGACGTTTGCCTGTTTTAACAATATAGGCAAGATGAATGATGCCGTTGTGGCAGTCTGGGCCAGGCTGCTGTTGCAAGTGCCCGATGCGCGGCTGTTCCTCAAGAATCCCCAGCTGGCCGACGCTGGAGTGCGTACTCATACCCTGGCGCGTTTTGCCGCCCATGGCATCCCTGCCGCACGCCTGCGCCTGGAAGGCCCGTCGTCGCGCCAGGACTTGCTGGCTGCCTATCAGGAGGCCGATATCGTGCTCGACCCGTTTCCGTATCCGGGCGGCACCACCAGCATGGAAGCATTGTGGATGGGGCTGCCCATCGTCACGCGCAAGGGCGACCGTTTCCTGTCGCACCTGGGCGAATCCGTCCTGCACAACGCCGGCTTGCCGGACTGGGTCGCCGCCGATGATGACGAGTACGTCGCCATTGCCGTGCAAAAGGCGGGCGACCTGACGGCGCTGGCGGCCCTGCGCGGCCGCTTGCGCGAGCAGGTGCTGGCCTCGCCGCTGTACGACGCGCCCCGTTTCGCGCGCCATTTCGAAGACGCCATGTGGGGCATGTGGCACGCCCGGATGGCCGTGATTGATCACCCTGGAGAGCAATAATGGCCCGTACCACCCTAATTACCGGCGGCGCCGGCTTTCTCGGGTCGCACTTGTGCGACCGCATGATCGCCGATGGCCACGATGTGCTGTGCGTGGATAATTTCTACACGGGCAGCAAGGACAACATCCGCCACCTGCTGGGCCACAAGCGCTTCGAGCTGCTGCGCCATGACGTCTGGCTGCCGCTGTACGTGGAAGTGGACCGCATCTATAACCTGGCGTGCCCGGCCAGTCCCGTGCATTACCAGAACGACCCGACCTCGACCACCAAGACTTCCGTGCTGGGCGCCATCAACATGCTGGGCCTGGCCAAGCGCAAGCGCGCGCGCATCCTGCAGGCGTCCACCTCGGAAGTGTATGGCGACCCGCAGGTGCATCCGCAGCGCGAGGATTACTGGGGCCACGTGAATCCCATCGGGCCGCGCGCCTGCTATGACGAAGGCAAGCGCTGCGCGGAAACCTTGTTCTTTGATTATCACCGCCAGTCGGCCGTGGATATCCGCGTGGTGCGCATCTTTAATACCTATGGCCCGCGCATGCATCCGAACGACGGGCGCGTGGTCAGCAACTTCATCGTGCAGGCCCTGCGCGGCGAACCGATCACCCTGTACGGCGATGGCCAGCAGACGCGCTCGTTCTGCTACGTCGATGACTTGATCGAGGGCATGGTGCGCATGATGAACCAGACGCAGGAAATCGGCCCCATGAACCTGGGCAATCCGTCCGAATTCACCATCCGCGAACTGGCCGAACTGGTGCTGCGCCTGACGGAATCGAAAAGCGAACTGGTCTTCCGTCCCTTGCCGGCCGACGATCCCGTGCGCCGCCAGCCCGACATCGCCAAGGCGCGCGCCGCCCTGGAATGGGAGCCGACGGTGAGCCTGCATGATGGCTTGAAAGAAACCATCGCCTACTTCAAGAAAGTGATCTTTGCATGAAACAGCAATTAGTCCCGGCAGTCTGTCCCGTCTGCGCGCATAGCGTGGCGGCGGCGTTTTTCGATGGCGGCCAGCAGGCACTGGCCACCCTGGGCTGGCCAGCGAGCGCGGCCGAAGCGCAGGCGATGGCCGTGCAGCCGCATGACTTCGTGCAGTGCCCGCAGTGCACGCACGTGTGGAACCGCGCGTTTTCCTATGACGCCATTCCCTACCAGGATAATCCGAACCGCATGTTCAACAAGGGCGGCATCTGGAAAGGCCATCTGGCCGAGACGCGCGACGTGCTGCTGGCCCAGTTGCCGGAATCGCCCACGGTGATCGACATCGGTTGCGGCGAAGGCCATTTCGTGCGCGCGCTGGCCGATGCCCGGGGCGAGCAGGGCCGTTTCATCGGTTTCGACCCGAATGCCACGCCGGAAACGGGCCGTGGCGTGGAATTCCACGCGCGCTATTTCCAGCCGCTGCAGGATTTGCCCGAGTTCGCGCCCGATGCGCTGGTGATCCGGCACGTGCTGGAACACCTGACCGACCCCGCCTCGCTGGTGGAGCAGATGGCGTGGGCCGCGTCGCGCTCGGACAAGCCGTGCTGGCTGTTTGCCGAAGTGCCGTGCATCGACCGCGTCTTCGCCACGGGCCGCCTGGCCGATTTCTTCTACGAACACATGTCGCACTTCACGACGGAATCGTTCCGCACCCTGATGCGGCGCGCGGGCGACGTGGTGCAGCTGGCCCACGGCTATGATGGCGAAGTGGTGTATGCGCTGGTGCGCCTGCAGGTGCCCAAGGCCCTGCGCGAGCAGGCCCGTCAGAGCAATGCGTTTGCCGCCGCCGCCCAGCGCAGCCGCAAGACCATCGCCGCCCAGCTCGATTCGCTGGCCACCAGCGGCCAGCGCGTGGCCATCTGGGGCGGCACCGGCAAGGCCGCCGCCTTCATGCACCAGTTCGGCGCCGACGCGCTGCGCTTCCCGCTGGTGGTCGATTCCGACCCTGACAAGGCCGGCACCTTCGTGCCGGGCCTGGGCCAGGAAATCGTCTACCGCGACCTGCTCAAGACGCAGCCGGTCGATGTCGTTATCATCCCCACGCAATGGCGCGCCCGCGACATCGCCGCGGAAATGGCGCGCGAGGGCATCGTCGCCAAGTCCATCCTGATCGAGCACGAAGGCGGCTTGATCGATTTCTTTGCCGACGAGCATCCTTACCGCTGATTTCCCGCCACACGCCGCGATGGCGCCGGAAGGTGAAATGCCGCTCGATGAGCGGCATTTTGCATTTCATTTTCTTGATTTTATCGCTGGCGCCGCCTGCCTGACCGAGCGCGCATGCAGGAATGATCTGCCGTAAAAAAATGCCGTCCGGCATGACTGCGGGACGGCAGGGCATGGGCTTGCAAGTCGCTTAATCCGCCACCACCACCCGGTTCTTGCCCGTCTGCTTGGCCTGGTACATGGCGCGGTCGGCGCGTTTCACCAGTTCGGCCTGGTCTTCGTTCGGGTGGCGCAGGGCCACGCCGGCGGAGAAGGTGATCAGCACTTTTTCGTTGTCGTGCAGGAAGAAGTGGCGGGTCAGCTCGCGCTGCAGGCGGGTCATGGTCGAGGCGGCCGCGTCGACCGTGGTTTCCGGCAGCAGGATGAGGAATTCCTCGCCGCCGAAGCGGGCGATGACATCCATCGAGCGCAGGGTTTCCTTGACGATCTTCACCAGGTGCTTCAGCGCCGCATCGCCGGCCAGGTGGCCGTAGGTGTCGTTCAGGCGCTTGAAGTCGTCCAGGTCCAGCATGGCGATGCACAGCGGCGTGCCGCGGCGGTCCGAGCGGGCCGTTTCGCGCTCGAAGACATCGTCGAGGCCACGGCGGTTCAGGCTGCCCGTCAGCTGGTCTTCCCGCACCAGTTCGCTCATATGCTGCAGCTTGGCTTCCAGCGTGTGGATGCGCTGTTCCGCGTCCTGCACTTCCTGGCGCGCCAGCACCATCTTGTCGCGCGCGCGCAACGCTTCGTTCTGCACCATGCGCGTTTCACGCAGGACTTCGTCGAGAACGTTGTTGAGCTCAGTGATATTTTCCGCCTGGCTGATCTTTTCCGAATAGCCGCCGATCTTTTCGTGGAAGTCGCCCGTGCTGGCCGCCACCTGGCCCAGGCGGTCGATGAAGGTCATCATCATGTTCTTGACCGTCAGCTTGACGTCGGACAGGCTGTGCTTGAGCTGGCTTTGCTTGTAGAT
>RCMZ01000886.1_pt1 | contig 11700 bp, 7 predicted proteins | sample 2041141 | NCBI WGS metagenome assembly RCMZ01 (sample SAMN09708263, study PRJNA481090) | Wastewater metagenome, whole genome shotgun sequencing project. | biome: sewage; isolation source: Davis station wastewater (DW) | place: Antarctica: Davis Station | collected 2010-03-01
CCGACCAGGTCGTTGTCGATGGTTTTCGGGATGTGGATGCAGCGCAGCGGATAGCCGGCCTTGTGCGCCTCCTCGCTGACGATGCGCACCGTGTCGGACGAGTCATTGCCGCCGATGTAAAAGAAATGCTCGATCTCGTGCGCGCGCAGCACTTCAAAGATCTGCTGGCAGTAGGCGATGTCGGGCTTGTCGCGCGTGGAGCCGAGCGCCGACGAGGGCGTGGCGGCCACCAGTTCCAGGTTATGGCTGGTTTCCTGCGTCAGATCAACAAACTCTTCATTGATGATGCCGCGCACGCCGTGCAGTGCCCCATACACGCGCGTGACATGTTGAAAACGCCGCGATTCGAGCACCACGCCCACCAGCGACTGGTTGATGACGGCGGTGGGCCCGCCTCCCTGGGCGACAAGAATTTTTCCAGACGGCATGGGTTTTCCTCGTAAGTGGCAGGCCCTCCAGCCTACTCCTTTTTTGCCGCCGCGCCGTCTTTTCCGATGTGCTTGCCGAGGAATTTCTCGCCCTGCTGCCAGAAGTCGGCATGGGTTTGCGGCAGGACCCAGTCGTGGCCCTCTTCGTCATACTCTATCCATTGCGTGTGGGCATTGGTCTTGCTGATGGCGTCGTACAGCGCGCGGGCATCCGACATGGGCACGATATGGTCCGTATAGCCGTGGGCCATCAGCAGCGGGGCGGTGATGCGGGCCGGCTGCCGGCCAGGCGAGTTCTCGCGCAGCAAGGTTTTGTCCTTGTCCGCATCGCCCAGCAACATGGCCAGGGTGTAGTGCTCATTGCTGTTGCGCAAATCGTCATCGAGCCACCAGTTGACTTCATCCTTGAGTTCGCGCAAATCAGGGATGCTGGACCAGGCGATGCCGCAGCGGAACAGGGCCGGATCGCGCTGCAGCCCCATCAGGGTGGCATAGCCGCCGTAGCCGCCGCCGGCCAGGCAGATGCGCTGCGGATCGGCGATGCCTTCCGCAACGGCCCAGCGCGCCGCATCGGCGATATCGTCCTGCATGGCCAGGCCCCATTGTTTCCAGCCAGCGCGGAAATGGCGCGCGCCCAGTCCCGTGCTGCCCCGGTAATCGGGTTCCAGGACGGCATAGCCGCGCGACGCGAGAAACTGGCTGGCCGGCTCCCAGCCCCAGTCGCCGCGCTGCCACGGACCGTCATGGATCAGCACCACCAGCGGCAGCTGGCGGCCGCCGCCCTTGGGCAAGGTCAGCCAGGCGGGGAGCGTCAGGCCGTCGCGGGCTTGGACGTGCTGCAATTGTCTTGACGCCATGCGCCCGGGGTCGACGGCGGGATAGGCCTTGCCCAAGGGGATCAACTTGCCGCTGGCCCGCTCGAACACGCGATAGATGAGGGGCTGGACATCGGACCAGCTCGATACGAGCACGTAGGGCGCATCCGTGCGCTGCGCCACGCTCAGCGTATTGACGGTGGCGGGAAGGCGCGTATTCACGGCTTGCTGCATGGCTTGCATGTCTGCGTCGAGCCACAAGGTGGTTTCCGCATCGGTCCGGTAGCGGATGCCCAGCAGCTTCGCATCGTTATGCACCATGGTGGCGGCGATATCATACCCGGGCGAGGCAAGCACGGGGGCGCCATCGAGGCGCTGGGCCTGCTGGTCAAAACGGTACAGCGCCAGCTTGTCGCCGCCATGGCGCGCATACACATACAGCTGGCCGTCCGGCGCCAGGAAGGCGGGGGCGATGGCTTCGCCGGCGGGGTCGTGCGGTATTACCTGTGCCAGCTTGCGCCAGGTGCCGGTCGGGCGGTCGAAGGTGTAGGCCATGTTGCGTTGCTCCGCGAATTCCTTGTCCATGCGCCAGGCCACGCCCGAGTCGCTCATCCAGTACAGCAGGTCCGGCGGCATCTTGACGGTTTCGTAGCCACCCGTCAGCGTGTTGAGGCGGCCCGTCGAGGTGTCGGCGATCGAGTTCAGGCGGCTCAGATGGGTGCGCCAGACATACACGAAGTTGCCGGTCTGCGCGCTGATATCGTCGATCAGGAAGGTCGACCATGGCTGCAGCAGCATGCCGGGCCGGTCGCGCACGATGCCTTCGCGGGTGGCCAATTGGCGGTAGCCGCTGCCATCCTTGTTGACGGCAAACATGCCGGAGGCAAACCGCTGCCGTCCCTGGCCCCTTTGCCGGTCCACCAGGCTGTAGGCCAGGCGGTCGTTATTGACCCACTGGAAATTGGCGATATCCGCATCGTTGAAATAAGCCACCACCGTGGCGTGCATGCTTGCCAGGTCGAGCACGCTCAAGCGCACCCGCTGCCGTTCGCCGGCCGGCAGGACGCGCATCGCCAGGAAACGCCCGTCGGGCGACAGCGTGGCGCCGCCCAGCGAGCGGGGCGCAAAGAACAGGCTGGCCGGCAGCGGGGCTGCGGCCGGGACCGGGAGCGCCGGCGCCACCTGCGCGTTTACCGCCGCGCACGGCAGGGATGCCAGCGCCAGCAGGAGGGGAAGCAGCACGCGGCGGCGCAGCATTGGCCATCTCACTATCATTCTTTCTTTTCCTCGGTGGGTTGCGCTGACAGCATGCCGGCGCAGCACGGCTGCTGCGCGGTGTTACTGGCTGGCGCTGCCGGGGCCGATATGACGGTCCAAAAATTTCTCGACACGCTGCCAGAAATCGACGCGCGTGGCCGGCAGGTACCAGCCATGTCCTTCGTCCTCGTACACCACCCATTCCACGTCGGGATTGTGCGGCTTGACGGCCGCGTGGAACTGCTTGCCGTGGTACAGCGGCACGCGCCTGTCCGCCGCGCCATAGGCCAGCAGCAAGGGTTGGGTGATGCGCGCCGCCTGGGCGATGGGCGAGGTGGCCTGGAACTGCGCCGCATCCTTCAGCGGGTCGCCGATCAGCTGCGGCATGCCGTACTGCTTCCAGTCGTCCGAGAGGTCGGAGGCGAAGCTCCAGTGGCCCGTGTACATCAGGCCGATGTCGGTCACGCCCACCCAGTCGATGCCGCAGCGGTACAGGTCGGGGTCGTTGATCAGGCCCATCAAGGTGGCATAGCCGCCATAACTGGCGCCGGCGATGCAGATGCGGCGCGGGTCGGCGATGCCCTGGGCAATGGCCCAGCGCGCGCCGTCGGCGATATCGTCCTGCATCTTCAATCCCCATTGCTTCCAGCCGGCGCGGAAGTGCCGCTTGCCGTAGCCCGTGCTGCCCCGGTATTCCGGCTGCAGCACGGCATAGCCGCGCGAGGCAAGGAACTGCACCTGCCCATCCCATTGCCGCTCGGCGCCGCGCACATACGGGCCGCCATGCACCAGCACCACCAGGGGCAGCTCCTTGCCCGTGCTGTTTTTTGGCACGGTGAGCCAGGCGGGAATGGACAGGCCGTCGCGCGCCGGGTAGCGCACCAGCCGCTGTGCGCTCATCTGCGCGGCCTGGATCTGCGGCTGGCTATCACCGATGGCCGTCAGGCGCCCCGTCTCGCCGTTGAACAGCGCATAGCGCACCGGCTGCACGTCCGAGAACGACTGCACCAGCACGAACGGCGTGGCGGGCCGGGCCGCCAGGGAGACGAGATTGCGCGTCTCGGGCATCAGCGCATCGATGCGCGCCTGGAGCGCGGCCATGGCGGGATCGAACCAGCGCGTGGCGCGCGATTCTTCCAGGTAGCCCGCGCCCAGCAGCTTGCCGTCACGGACGATCAGTCCCCCCGTGAAATCGTAGCCATCGAGCGCGATGAGGGGCGCGGGCACGATGCTGTCGCTGGCCAGGTCATATGCATGCACGGACAGCGTATCGCTGCCCAGGCGGGCCTTCACGTACAGCGTGCCGTCGGGACCGAAGCCCAGCGGCGTGAACGCCTCGGCGCCGCCGACATAGGCGTCGAATTGCGCCAGCGTGCGCCAGGCGCCGCTGGCGGGATCGCGGTACCGCACGCTGTCGATATGGCCTTCCCGCGTGACGGCCAGGCGCGGCTCGCCGCGCTGGTCGAGCAGCCAGCGGCGCACCTTGCCGGGCGGCGTGACGGGCGTGCTGCGGCCCGTGACGGTGTCGAGCTGCAGCAGGGCCTGGTAATCGACTTCGCGCGTGGCCGTGAATACCGTGCTCAGCACGTAAATGGCATCGCTATCCTGCGCGCCGCGCTGGCTGCTCAGGTAGGTATGCCACGGCAGCACCTTGTAGATGGACGTCGACAGGTTGGGCGCGCCGCTGCGGCTGGCCAGCTGGCGCAACTGGCTGCCGTCGGCATTCACGGCGTACAGGCCCGGCCCGTAGCGCACATCGCCGGAGGCCGTCTGGCGGTCGTGCAGATTGAAGGCCAGGCGCTGCGGATTGACCCATTCGATGTCGCCCACGTCCGCGTCATCGAACTGCGCCACCACCTTGATGCTGTTGTCGCGCAGGTCGACGATGGCCAGCCGGTCCCGCTTGTTGGGACCGTTGACCTTGACGGCCAGGCGGCGCGCATCGGGCGCCAGCAGCGCGCCGCTGAACTCGGGATTGGCGAAGAAGGCGGCCAGCGGTGGCGGCGCGGAAGGCTGGGCCATGGCGGGCGGCGCGCAGAGGCAGGCAAGCAGCAGGATGACGCGCAGGAAAGGAGGGACAGGCATAAGCGCTTGGCAATCAGAGTGTAGGGGAGGTTGGGGGCGCTACTTGCCGGGCGCTGGCGTCTGCGGCGCCCGGCGGTGGTCTTACGGGGCGCTGGCCGGGGTGCCGGCAGGCGCCGGTTCTGGCGCTGGCGCCACCGTGGGGCCGATGCTGCGGGCCAGCAGTTTTTCGGCGCGCGTCCAGAAATCGACATTGTTCTTTTGCAGCGCCCAGCCGTGGCCTTCTTCGTTGTACAGCACCCATTCCACATGCGGGTTGGTCTTGCTGACGGCCTGGTAGAACAGGCGGCCCTGGCTTGCCGGCACGCGCTGGTCGGCGCCGCCATAGCCGAGCAATAAAGGTTGTTTGATGCGGGCCGCCTGCTGCAGCGGTGACGTCGCCCGCAGTTGCGCGGCATCGAGCACGGCATCGCCGACCATGTCCTTCATGCCGCTTTTCTTGTATGAGTCGGCCAGGTCGGAATCGCCCGTCCAGTGCCCGTCGCGCATCAGGTTGATGTCGGTCACGCCGACCCAGTTGATGCCGCACTTGAACAGCTCGGGGTCGTTGAGCAAACCCATCAATGTCGAGTAGCCGCCATAGCTGGCGCCGGCTATACAGATGCGCTGCGGGTCGGCGTAGCCCTTGGCGATGGCCCAGCGGGCGCCGTCGGCGATATCGTCCTGCATCTTCAAGCCCCATTGCTTCCAGCCGGCCTTGTAATGGGCCGCGCCATAGCCGGTGCTGCCGCGGTAGTCCGGTTCCAGCACGGCATAGCCGCGCGAGGCCAGGAACTGCGTCTCGCGGTTCCAGTCCCAGTGGCCGCCGCGCACCCAGGGGCCCCCATGCACCATCACGACCATGGGCAGATTCTTGCCGGGATGCCCTTTGGGCAAGGTCAGGTAGGCGGGAATCGTGAGGCCGTCGCGCGCCTGGTAGCGCACCTGGGTCTTGCGCGACATGTGCAAAGGGTCGATGGCAGGATGGCTGCTGCCCACGGGCATGAGCTGTCCCGTGTCGGTATTGAAGATGAGGACGGTTGCCGGCTGCACGTCGGAACTTGCCGTCACCAGCACGAACGGTGTTGCCGAGCGCTTGGCCACGGAGATGATATTCACGGTGGCCGGCAGCAAGGCATCCACCTTGGCCTGGACGCCATCGAGCGTCTTGTCGAACCAGACCGTGCCGGCCGCATCCGTTTCAAAGCGCATGCCCAGCAACTTGTCGGCGCCCTGCACGGGGATGCCGGCGAAATCATAGCCGGGCGTGTTCGCCAGTGGCGCACCCTGGATCGTGTCCGTGGCCAGGTCGTAGCGGTACACGGCTTCGGCGCCCTGGTAGTTCGCGTGCACGTAGAAATTGCCCTTGGCATCGAAGAAGGCCGGCGAGAAATCGCCTGGCGCCGCCAGGTACACGTCGCTCTCGCGCAGTTTGCGCCATGGGACGCCGGCATGCTCACGATAAAGCAGGGTACGCTTGTTCTCATTGATCGTCAGGGCGATGCGCACTTCGCCCTTCTGGTCCAGCAGCCAGCCCTGGGCATCGGCCACGCTGGCGGCGACCTTGCTGACGCCCGTTACGGTATTCAGACGCAGCAGCGTCTGCGATGCGATGCCGGTGGTGCTGAACTGGGCTTGCGTGACATACACGTCGTCCGTGCCCTGGTCGCCGCTGGCGCTGAGCAAGCGCGTATTCCAGCTCAGCATTTCGGGCGCGCCGCGCGTCGTCTTGCGCGAATTGGTGTTGCTGGCCAGCTGGCGGTAGCCGCTGCCATCGATATTGATCGCATACAGGCCGGGTCCGTACTGCACATCGCCTTGGGCGATATTGCGATCCATGACGCTATACACGATGCGTTGCTCGTTCACCCAGGCGATGCTGCTGATATCGGCATCCTCGAACGAGGTCAGGGGCTGCACCTGCATGCCGGGCAAATTGACCGTGTAGAGCTGGACCCGGCCGCCCTTGGCGCTGACCAGCACGGCGACATGGCGACCGTCCGGCGACAGCACGGCGCCGCTGAGCGTCGCATTGGCAAAGAAATCGGCGGCGGGAATCGCCGCCGCCGGGACGGGCACTGCCGCATGGGCTGTTATGCTGGCGGCGCTGGCCGGCAACAGGATGGCAAGGGTAAGACAGGCAAGGCTGGACCGCATGGACACTCCGCATCAAGTTGCAAGATACAGTATTCATTTTGAATACTATTTCCGCAAGGCTATCATCTGCGGCGTTGTTTTGCGAGTCCCACCATGTATTTTTCTGTCATTATTCCGGCGCCCGGATATGCTCGACCAGTCCCGTGCTGCGCCGTTTCGGCGCCGGCGTCAGCCAGCTGACCAGCACCGTGGCGGCCAGGCCGGCCGGCACGCCGAAGATGCCGGCGGAAATGGGCGCGATATGCCACCATTGTCCACCGGCGTTACCGCCCAGCATGGTGCTCGTGTGCAGCATGTAATACAGGCATACGCCAAAGCCCGTCAGCATGCCGGCCAGCGCGCCCTGGTGATTGCTGCGTTGCCAGAACACGCCCAGCACCAGGGGCGGGAACAAGGTCGAGGCGGCCAGCGAAAAGGCGATGCCCACGAGGGACAGGATGTCGGCCGGCTTTTGCGAAGCCGCATAGGCGGCGATGAAGGCCACGGCCAGCAGCAGCAATTTTGAAATCGTCACGCGCTTCTGCGTCGAGGCGGTGGGGTCGACCACCTTGTAATAGATGTCGTGCGACAGGGCATTCGAGATGGCCAGCAGCAAGCCATCCGCCGTCGACAGGGCGGCGGCCAGGCCACCGGCCGCCACTAGGCCGGAAATGACGTAGGGCAAGCCGGCGATCTCGGGCGTGGCCAGCACCAGCACGTCGGCATCGATGGCAATTTCCGCCAGCTGCACGATGCCGTCGCGGTTCACGTCGACGATGCTGATCAGCGGGCTGAGCTTGTCCACGTTGGCCCAGTACGAGACCCAGGTGGGCAGGTTGGCATATTGCGTGCCCACCAGCGCGGAATAAATATCGTACTTGACCAGCACGGCCAGCGCGGGAATCGTCAGATAAATCAGGAGGATGAAGAACAGGGTCCAGAACACGGAGACGCGCGTGTCGTGCACGGACGGCGTGGTGTAGGAGCGCATCAGGATATGCGGCAGGGCGGCCGTGCCCAGCATCATGCAAAAAACGAGGGCCAGGAAATTGTTGCGCTTGATATCGGACTGTTCCCGGTCAGGGGCGGGAAACGGCTGCGCATGCGGCGTGATCGGTTCGGCGCGTTTCTGGTTGCCGGCCTGTGCCGCCTGCCACAGCACGCGCGCTTCCTCGGGATTCTTCGGGTAGGCGATCAGGGCCCGCTCCGCGTTGCGGATGTCAAACAGCGATGCATTGCGCTTGCGCAAATTGTCGAGCTGGCGCTGGGCAGCCAGGTGGCCTTGTTCCCACGACGCGGGCAAGCCATCGATACGCGCCTGGTAGCTTTGCGCGCGCTGGCGGAAGATGGCGCGCACCTCGTTTTCCTTGGGATCGTTTTCCAGCACGTGCTCGCGCGCGCTCAGCTGCGGCAAGACCTTGCCGTAGGCGATCTGCGGCACGGGATTGTCCGCATGTTTTACCGACAGCCACATGGCGGGGATCAAAAAGGCGATCAGGATGATGATGTATTGCGCCACCTGCGTCCAGGTGATGGCGCGCATGCCGCCGAGAAAGGAGCACACGAGGATGCTGGCCAGTCCCAGGAAGATGCCGACGGAAAAATCCACGCCCGTGAAGCGCGAGGCGATCAGGCCCACCGCGTAGATCTGCGCCACCACATAGGTAAACGAGACGATGATGGTGGCGGCCACGGCCACCACGCGCACGGCGGCGCCGCGACCGTCGCGCCCGCTGCCGTAGCGGGCGGCGAGGAAGTCGGGAATCGTGTACTGGCCGAACTTGCGCAGATACGGCGCGATCAGCAGCGCCACCAGGCAGTAGCCGCCCGTCCAGCCCATGATGAAGGCCAGGCCGTCGAAACCGTTCAGGTACAGGCCGCCGGCCAGGCTGATGAAGCTGGCGGCCGAGATCCAGTCGGCCGCCGTGGCCATGCCATTGAACATGGCCGGCACGCGGCGCCCCGCCACATAGTATTCGGTGACGTTCGAGGTGCGGCTGATGACGCCGATGGTGGCGTACAGGGTGATGGTGACCAGCATGAACAGGTAGCCGATCCAGGCGCGCGGCATGCCTTCCTGTTCCAGCACCGACAGGGCCAGCAGGAAGGCGGCGAAGCCGGCGGAAAACAGCAGATAGTAGCGGCACAGGCGGGCAAAGAAGGTGCGCTGGCCGCTCATGCTTCCTCCCCGGCATGGAAGTCGCGGTCGAGGCGCCGCATGCGCCAGGCATACAAGCCGATGATGGCCAGGTACACCAGCGAGGCGCCCTGCGCCGCCATGTAGAAGGGCAGCGGCCAGCCGAACAGGTTCAGGTGCAGCAGCTCGCGGGCAAAGAACACGGTGAGGAAACCCGTCAGCAGCCAGATCACCAGCAGGATGGCCGTCAGGCGCCGCGTCTTGTGCCAATGGGTATCGAGGCGCTGCTGCAGTGCCGGGTTGGGCTTATCCATAGGTGATGTCATCCTCTTCGGGCGCGTCCGGCAATAGCAGGGCTATGCTCAGGCGCAACAGGGTACCTGGCAGCTTGGGCGAGGTGGCGCGCGGATTATGAAAAATGTCGACTTCGGCGTCATGTTGCTGGGCAATTTCACGCACGATGGCCAGCCCCAGGCCGCTGCCGTCGGCATTGCTGCCCAGGATGCGGTAAAAGCGTTCGAAGACGTGCGCCCGCTCGGCCGGCGCAATGCCGGGTCCCGTATCCTCCACTTCCAGGATGGCCCGTTCCAGCGTGCCGCGCACGCGTACGGTGACGCTGCCGCCGGCCGGCGTGTAGCGCAGGGCGTTGTCGATCAGGTTACTCAGCAGTTCGCGCAGCATGATGGCATTGCCGGAAATCATGATCGAATATGCGGGCTGCTCGAAGCCCAGGTCGATATGCTGGGCAAACGACGCTTGCACCCAGTCCTGCACCACGCCGCGCGCCAGTTCGCTCAGCTCGATGGGCTCGAAGGTGGTGCCCGCCTGCGGCTGGTTTTCCGCGCGCGCCAGTGCCAGCAGCTGGTTCACCAGGCGCGTGGCCGCCTCCGAACTTTTCGCCAGCTGCAGCAGCGAGCGGTGGATTTCATCGTGGTCGGTCTGGCGCAATGCCAGCTCGGACTGCATGCGCATGCCCGCCAGCGGCGTCTTCATCTGGTGCGCCGCATCGGCGATGAAGCGTTTCTGCATGTCGATCGACAGCGACAGTCGCGCCAGCATCTCGTTGAGCGAGCCGACCAGCGGGGTGATTTCCTCGGGCACCTGCCCCGATTCGATGGGGCTCAGGTCGTCGGGCGGCCGCGCGCGTATGCGTTCCTGCAACTGCGCCAGCGGCGACAGGCCACGCGCCAGGGCGAACCAGACCAGGGCGAGGATCACGGGCAGGATGATGAACTGCGGCAAGATCACGCCCTTGATGATTTCATTGGCCAGCTGGGCGCGCTTTTCCAGCGTTTCCGCCACCTGCACCAGCGCGCGGCGCGGTTCCTCTTCCGTGCTGGCCGGCATGTCTAGATAGGTGAACGCCACGCGCACGGGCGTGCCGTGGATGGTGTCGTTGCGGAACAGCACCGTGCCGCTGCGGTATTTGTCCGGGTCTTGCGGCGGCGGCAAGTCGCGGTCGCCATCGAGATACTCGCCGCGCGCACCGACCACCAGGTAATACAGGGTGTCGATATCGTCGCCGCGCAGGAAGTCGCGGCCGCTGCTGTTCTTTTCCGGCATGCGGTGCAGCAACTCGCCATCGGCCTGCTTGACCTGCTGCGTCAGCACGGTGACGCTGTCTTCCAGCGCATGATCGAAAGGCTGATTGGCGATGCTCTTGGCGACCAGATAGGTGATGGCGATGCTCATGGGCCACAGCAGCAGCAGGGGCGCCAGCATCCAGTCGAGGATTTCGCCAAACAGCGAGTGCTCGATGGTGTCGTCCTGCTCCGTCGTGGGCGGCTCGAACCAGTCGTCGTCGACGGCCTCGTCCGGCGGCGCCTCGCGTCCCTTCACTTGCTGGCGGGGGCAGTGGCGTCGGCCGCCTCGGCGTGCAGGCGCGCTTCCGAGTATTTTTCCAGGCAGTAACCGAGGCCGCGCACGGTGGCGATGCGCACGCCGCCCACTTCGATTTTCTTGCGCAGGCGGTGCACATACACTTCGATGGCGTTGTTCGACACTTCCTCGCCCCATTCGCACAGGTGGTCGACCAGTTGCTCTTTCGAGACGAGGCGGCCGGTGCGGCCCAGCAGGATCTCCAGCAAGCCCAGCTCGCGCGCCGACAGGTCGAGCATCTGGTCGTTGATGTAGGCGCTGCGGCCCACCTGGTCATAGCTGAGCGGGCCGTGCTTGATGATGGTGGCGCCGCCACCGGCGCCGCGGCGCGTCAGGGCGCGCACTCTTGCCTCCAGTTCCGACAGGGCGAACGGCTTGGCCATATAATCATCGGCGCCCAGGTCGAGGCCATTGACGCGTTGTTCGATGGAGTCGGCGGCCGTCAGTATCAGCACGGGCAGCAGGGAAGCGCGCGCGCGCAGGCGGCGCAATACTTCCAGGCCGGACATTTTCGGCAAGCCCAGGTCGAGGATCAGCAAGTCGAATTCCTGGGTGGACAGGGCCGTATCGGCTTCCTGGCCATTCTTGACGTAGTCGATGGCATAGCCGGACTGGCGCAGCGAACGGGTCAATCCATCGGCCAGGACGCTGTCATCTTCGGCAAGTAAAATACGCATGGTGAGGCTTCCTCTGCTTGCAACATCAGGACATCAGAAGTCTATATTGTGTTTCATTTTCCGCAAGGTGGCGAGTTTTTGTGAAAAACAAGGGCTGTATTGATCTGTTTCAAAACAAATCCACGTTCCGCTTGCATTGATCACTGTTTTTTTATACAGTACTGTCTGTGTAAAGAATTTAACCCACTGGCGCTATCGCAGGCTGCCGGATTCCACTGAGTCCGCAACTGTAGAACGGCTGAAAGAACATATGGACGATAAAAAAGCTGTAGTACCCGCATCGGAAAAAGCCAAGGCGCTCGCCGCCGCAC
>RCMZ01000887.1_pt1 | contig 11683 bp, 8 predicted proteins | sample 2041141 | NCBI WGS metagenome assembly RCMZ01 (sample SAMN09708263, study PRJNA481090) | Wastewater metagenome, whole genome shotgun sequencing project. | biome: sewage; isolation source: Davis station wastewater (DW) | place: Antarctica: Davis Station | collected 2010-03-01
ATCAACCTCGGCGCAGATATTCGGGCTGACGCCAAGGCCGTCGCAGAACACTTCGAACTGGCTGCGAATGTCGCTGCTGCGTCCCGGTACGATCAAGCGCAATTGCTCTAGGTCGCGACGCAGGTCAAGCACGGGTTGGCCATTGCGTGGCGGACCGACTAAGCACACCGATTGACGAGCCAATAGCTGGCAACGCCAAGAACGCTGCGCATCTGCGCTGACCGGCGTGTTGCTGAGTACTACGTCCAACTTGTGCAGCGCTAAGCGCTCCAGCAGCTCGCCCAAGCTGCCTGACTCCAGAGTGATACGCACATCACGACGACCTAAAAATGGCCGCAGTAGGTTCTCTTGGAAGTTGCGCGACAGAGTGGCTACAGCGCCAATGCGCAGCTGTTGATTGGCTTGCTGCGCGCCTTGCAGGGTCATTTGCAGCTCGTTGCCCAGGGCGAAAATGCTTTCTGCATAGTCCAATGCCAGACGGCCTGCTTCGGTGAGCAGCAGGTTACGACCTGAGCGGATAAACAGCGGGTAACCGAGCTGGTCTTCTAAGGCGCGGATCTGGGTCGACAGCGCTGATTGGGCCACATGCAGCGATTGGGCGGCACGGGTCAGGTTGCCTTCCTTGGCCACGGCCCAGAAGTAGTGCAAATGATGAAAATTCAGCCGGCGCATAATTCGTTCTTTTATAAAGATTGTTAGGTTCTATTCAATCTATTTTAAATAAAAAAGCAACTGCCAGACACTGAGCCTACCGATCACTCGCGGAGGTTCTGTGATGTCATTTTTACTGCCCCAATTGAGCAGTTTACTGCCATGGGTCTATGCACTGGCCCTGCTGCCTGTCGCATTCAGTACCACCAGCTCAGCGGTTAGTCGTCTCTGGTGGCCGGCACGGCTCGCGGGTTATGCGGGCTTTGTTTTGGTGCTGGCGGCGCTGATCCAGGCTGGACTAGATGAGCGTGGCAACGACCGTCTTGGTCTGGCTATGACCACGTTGATCAGCTTGTTAGCGCTGGTGATTATTGATTTCTCGCAACGTTATCTCGACGGCGAACCGGGCCAGCGTCGCTACGTGCTCGCGCTGCTCGGCACGCTTGCGGCGGTGGCCTTGGTGGTGACGAGTCGTGATTTGTATCTACTGGTGGCTGCGTGGATTGTCTCCAGCTTGTGTCTGCATCAATTGCTGATGTTCTACCGCGACCGGCCCATGGCGCAGGTGGTGGCACACAAGAAGTTTCTTGCCAGCCGCCTTGCCGATCTCTGCCTGGTCGTAGCGACCGTGCTGATGGTCCGCGCGGCTGTCGACAGCACAATTGCTGTGATTCTCGCTGAAGTTGCTGCGCGTCTGCAGGTACACGGCACCTTGGGCTGGGACCTGCAGCTGGCGACCGTGTTGTTGGTGTTGGCGGTGATACTCAAATCTGCTCAGCTGCCGGTGCATGGCTGGCTGATACAGGTAATGGAGGCACCGACGCCGGTCTCGGCGCTGTTGCATGCTGGCATCGTCAATCTGGGCGGCTTTGTCCTACTGCGCTTCGCCCCGTTGCTGTCGGCAGCGCCCGCGGCGCAGAGCCTGCTGGTGTTGGTCGGCGGGCTGACGGCAGTACTCGCCGCTTTGGTGATGATGACCCGCATCAGCATCAAGGTGCGCTTAGCGTGGTCGACCTGTGCGCAGATGGGCCTGATGTTGCTGGAGTGTGGTCTGGGGCTTTACGAGTTGGCCTTGGTGCACCTGCTGGCTCACTCGCTGTACAAGGCATATGCCTTCTTAAACTCCGGTGATACGGTCACGCAACTGCGTAGCCACGCTCTGCAGGAGCGCAGCGCGTTGCCGAGCCTGGCGCAAACGCTATTGGCGCTTGCTCTGGCGGCACTCTGGGTGACGCTGTTGCATGAGCTGTGGAGCTTACTGCTACCGACTCATCAACTGCCGCTGATGGCGCTGGTTATTCTGGCCATTGGTCTGGCGCCTTGGTGCCTGCGCTTGAACGGTGCGCTGCACAGCCTTGGCATGCTCGCCCTGATAATCGGCCTGTACCTGCTGTGGCATCTGGCCGCTGCCCAAGTGCTGGGGGCAAGCCCGGCTCAGAGTCTTAATCAGCACTACCTCGGATGGTTCGCGCTGCTGTTGTTCGTCAGCCTTTACCTGCTGCAAGCCTGGATTATCGCCCAGCCCAACGGTGTGCTTGCACGGCGCCTGTATCCCCTAGCGTTCGCCGGTTTCTTTTTGGATGAGCACTTTACCCGCCTGACTTTCCGCCTGTGGCCGTTACCTCGGCCGCCGCGCGCTGTGCCTGCAACTGGAGAAAACCTATGACTGCGCCCGCACCCATCGTCAGCATCAATATGGATGCTCTGCATGCCATTGCCCGGCAGGCCTGTGAGCGCATTGCCCCCACTTGGCCGTTGGATCAGATGATTGCCGTTAACCCGCTTTGGGAGCGGCGCGACCAACCGTGGACGACGGTCGCCGAGCAGCTTTGGCACCGTGCGGGCAGCCGCTTGACTCTAACAGCAGCGGATTACCGGCTGGCCTGGCAAGACGGACAGATCGCTGAGCGCCACCTTAGTCAAGCGCTGGCTGAAACGGCGCAACCGTGGACGCCAGCGCAGTTGCTGCAGTTTCTCGATCAGCCGGCCGACAGCGACCAGCGTCTGCCACTGCTGGAGGACATGGCCGAATTGGCAATTAGCCAGCTTGGCTGGCCGGCATTGATTACCCAGCAAATTGGCCAATGCTGCGCGGCTTGGTTCGATCAGGCGCAGGCTGACTGGCGGCCGGCGGCGCAGGTCGGTCTCTATCAAGCGTGGCGCGAATCAATGCTGCAGGATCGCGGCTTGAGCGTACTCAGTGCTTGCAGCGCGCTGCGCGAGCGGATCACTGAGCTGCCGCTTGAACCGCAGGCGGCCCTTGAGGCCGCGGTGCAGCGTTTAGGCCTTGCCGAAGAGGAGTTGACTGAGTGGTTTGATTGCCTGTTGCTGCGCAGTCTCGGCTGGGCGTCGTGGTGCGCGTACCAGCGTTGGCAGGCGCGTCTGCACAGTGGCGATGATTCGATTTTGCTTGAATTGCTGGCCATTCGAGCCGCTTGGGAGTGCTTAATAGATGACCGTCAGCGTGGCGCCGACAGCCGCTGGAGCGCATGGCGTTTGGCGTGGCAAGCCGCGCGCAGCCAGTCGCCAACACCGGCGTGGCAAGCGCTGCAACTGTGGCAGCGGGCTGAGGAGTTGGCTTGGCAGGAACCGTTGCACTGCATGCTGCGCCAGCCCGCCAAACCTGTGGTCGAGGCCGCGCCGATTGCACGGGTGTACTTCTGCATTGACGTGCGCTCGGAGGTGTTACGTCGCGCCCTAGAACAGGCTAATCCGCGTGTGCAGACCGGCGGCTTTGCTGGATTTTTCGGCCTGCCGATTGCTTACACACCACTCGGTACTCAGGGCACGCGCCCGCAATTACCCGGGCTGTTGGCTGCGCAATTAGCCGTGACGGACAGCACCGGTGATGCTGCTCGTGATCTGGCTTTGGCCAGCCAACGTAAAACTCGGCTGGCGCGTGCCGGTCGCTGGCAGCTGTTTACACGCTTGCCGGCTTCAACCTTCGCCTTGGTTGAAGCCACTGGTCTGGGCTATGCCGGCGCACTGCTGGGGCGCGTCGGCGGTCTGTTGGCTCGCCCGTCCGCACCAGATCGCAGCGCTTTAACCTCGCCGGAGTGGCAACAATTGCAGCCCACGCTGCCAGCGCTGGAGCTGGCGCAGCGAGCGGATATGGCCGCGCGAATCTTGCGCGGCATGAGCCTGACTCGCGACTTCCCGCCGTTAATCGTGCTGCTGGGGCATGGCAGCCAAAGCGCTAACAACCCGCAAGCCGCCGGCTTGGATTGTGGTGCTTGTTGCGGGCAAAGCGGCGAGATCAATGCCCGCTTGCTGGCGGAGTTGCTCAATGATGCTGAGGTGCGTAGCGCCCTGCGCGAGCAAGGCATCGACCTGCCGCCGGGCTGCCGTGTGTTGGCGGGCCTGCACAACACCAGCACCGATGAAATTCAGGTGTTGGCCGGCGACGCTCTGCCGGCTGAGTTGCAGCCAACTTGGCAAGCGCTACGTCAGGCCCTGAATGAGGCTGGCGAGTCGGCTCGGCGTGAACGTGCCGCGCTTTTAGGCTTGGCTCACCTGCGCGAAAAACCGGCAAAACTGCTGACCGGCTTGCGTCGGCGTGCCGCTGACTGGGCGCAGACGCGGCCGGAGTGGGGCCTGGCGGGTAATGCCGGATTTATCGCCGCGCCGCGTGCACGCACCCGTGGGCATAACCTGCAGGGGCGCAGTTTTCTGCATGACTACGACTGGCGGCAGGATGCCGAGGGTCAGGTGCTGACGCTCATCATGACCGCGCCGATGGTGGTGGCGAACTGGATCAACCTGCAGTACTTGACCTCCACCACCGACAACCTGCGCTTTGGCAGCGGTAACAAGGTGCTGCACAACGTTGTTGGTGGGCGTATCGGCGTGTTCGAAGGCAATGGCGGCGATTTACGTATCGGCTTGGCGCGCCAGTCGCTGCACGACGGCCAGCGCTGGGTGCATCGGCCACTGCGGCTGAGCGTGGTGATCGAGGCACCGCAAGCCATGCTGGATAAAGTCATCGCTGAACATGCAGCGGTCCGTGACTTAGTCATGCACGGCTGGCTGCACCTGCTGCGGATTGATAGCGACTGCGCCGATATTCTTGAGCGGCGCACCGCTGAGGGCTGGCAGCCTATGCCGCTGAATTGAGCAAAATAGGCAGTGGCAACACTGTCGCAATCAGCCACCTCAATCCAGCTTTTGGCAGGCGCGGGCCAGGCGATCGTGAACGGCGCCCCAGACTTCTTGGTGGACGGGAATCTGCATGTAGATGCGCTGCAGGCCCAGTGCGTCGAGCTGGTAAAGGGCCGCATACAAGCCCGCTGCATAGTGCTCAGGGTCGGCGCCCAGATTGATCGCCGGGCCTTGGCTGGCGTGCGCCGCGCCACACCAGATCCAACCGTTGTGCGGGCTATCCAGCGCGGCAGTGGGCACCTGAGTAAAACCCAGCGCCGGGGTGGTGGGCGCATAGTGGCGATGGTGTTGGCCGGGGGCACGCACCGCGCCATCGCTGTCTTGCAGTGGCTCCGCGAGTACGTCTTGCAAGCGCATCCGTCCCAGCATGCCGCGCCGTAACAGGCGCGGGCAGTCACCGGGCAGCAGGCTGACGATGCTCGATTCCAGGCCAACCTCGCAGCGGCCGCCGTCCAGAATCAACAGCGCGTCATGCTCAAATTGCTGAGCCACATGCTCGGCACGGGTGGGGCTGATGGACATGTAACGGTTGGCCGAAGGCGCCACTAGACCACCGCCAAAGGCGCGCAGTAGTTCGCGTGCCATAGGGTGCGCGGGCACTCGCAGGGCCACAGTGTTTTGCCCGGCCGTGACACTGCGCAGCACCTCGTCGCGCGCCGGCAGTACCAAGGTCAAAGGCCCCGGCCAAAAGGCCGCCATCAGGCGTTGAGCCTGTGGGGTGATTGCTGCCGCCCACTGGCTGGCTTGACTGGCCTCTTCTAAATGCACGATCAGCGGGTTGGTGCTGGGCCGGCCCTTAAGGCTAAACACCTGGCGCACCGCGTCTTCCTGCCTAGCGTCAGCGGCCAGTCCATACACCGTTTCGGTAGGCATGGCGACTAACTGGCCGTCGCGCAGGTGCTGGGCACAACGCTGAATGTCTTGGGTTATCAATGGCATGACTTGGCGTGCGACCGTCGGGTTGGAGATTGCGCGTGCAAGGGTAAGTTCAGGTGCCGCTTACGCCTGCGTGAGGGCGGGTATTTTACTAGCGCGGATAGGTGAACAGAACCGCTTAGTTGTGCCATCGATTTCGCCCGGCAATTAACGCATGTTGATAATTATCAACGAGCGAGCACGCCGGATTGCATAGACTGCGCCCGTACTCGCGACGTGACGCCTAAGCGGTTAAGCGCCGTCACAGCTACAACGTTATTTTCTTTTATAAGTGTTGAGGTTTTTATGCCTGGTTTGGCCATCGCCCCGGTCATTTTGATCGCAGAGGCAGAACCTTGGGCGGCCGACCTACTCGTTCAGTTGGTGCGTGACGTACGCCCCGATGCCAACATCTGTCAGGCCAGCGATGGCGCAGCTGCGCTTGCGCAGTGCAAGCGACAACTGCCGGCACTGATCCTCGCCGACGGGCAACTGCCCGGCATTAATGGCCTAGATGTGTTGCGCGAGTTACGTAGCAAACCAAGCACTCAACATGTGCCGTTTATTTTGATCAGTGCTCGCCTCGACGCCCAAAGCGTAAAAGCCGCGCGGCCTTTGAAGCCGACGGCCTATCTGGCTAAGCCGTTCAATGCGGAAAAACTACGGCAACGCCTAAATACCCTGCTTAATCCCGCCAATAAATCATTCCATAAAACCCATGCTGCCCTGTTGGCTGATTTGGATGGCTACCTTGAGGCGTTACGGGAAGAGGGGCAGGGCGCACCGCTGATGGCCTCGGTGCGCGATGCCGTGAGTCGCTGCCTGAATGGCGAAAGTTATGATTTGCGTGAGCTTGAACGCTTATTTATGCGTGAGCCGCAAATTACTGCACGGCTAATCACCGCCGCCAACAGCGCCGCACATCACCAGGGTGCGCCGTGCCAGACGTTGCGCCAAGCACTGCCACGTCTAGGAGTGGCGCACACCTTGAACCTGGTGCTTGGCTTGGCCATCCAAGAAAACGTACAGCTCAAAGACCCGCGTTTAAGCGAGTTGGCCGCCGCGGCCTATGCCATCACCGAACAAAGCGCTGATCTTGCGCACTGGTTGGCTAGCGCATTACAACTGGATGCCGATCGTTGTTTTACCGCCGGCTTATTGCACAACATTGGCGAGCTAGCCTTGTTGCGCAGCCTGCAAGATTGGCTGGATGCCGGTGGCGAGTTAAGCGCCAACGATATTGCCCAGCAGATGCACAAACGCGCAGCCGGGGTGGGTTCGGCGTTACGCACGCATTGGCGCCTGCCAATCAACTTACGCGAGTTAATTGCCGCTTTTTATCATTTGGGCAGCGGCGTTTTCAGCCGTGAGGCGTTGGTACTTAACCTGGTTAATCTTGCGCTCAACCTCGGCAGCCAGCCTCGCAGCACCTTGCTGGACAGCCGCTGCGGGCGTTTGCTGCGCTTACCACCGCAAGTGCTCGCGCAACTGCCGCTGACCACCGCGGATGCCACGCCTGATCAGGCTTAGGTAGCGCTGAGCATCGTTACCTAAGCAGTCTAAACATGAAGGCGGGATCAATCGGCGAGCAGCCAGCTGCACATCCGTGCTGGGCCAAAAGGGTTAGTTAATCACGGGCGATTTGAGCGGGGTGACGGACTCACCCAGCGCAGCCAGTAGGCCGCTGATTTGCTCAGCGTTCATGTTGAACGGGTCGAAGTGGTCGCTGGCTGAATACTTAAGAAACAGCTCGCGATTGGTTTGCTTAGCGCCGGCCCAGCCCATACTCCAGTTGCTGTAACGACGCTGATTAATTTCAGCGTAATCAAGCACGGTCAGGTCTTTGTGTCGGCTGTCATCCGCCAACCGGTTGTACAAGGCGTTCACTTCCGCGCGCGGTCCTTCCAGCGCCTGCAGGAAAATATTGGCATTGCAAAACAAGATGCCCGTGAGGCCGCGGTTTGGATTGTTACGCTGCGAACTGTCGAGAACTTCGCGGATCAGCTCGGCGGAAACCGAATGGCTGGCGCGGCTGGCATAAGTAAGGCGTACAAGCATGGGATGCTCCGGTGCGTGTGATGTGAACAAGAATTAGCGGGTAAATAAGGTGCGTGCAAAGATCAACGTGCCGACACCCCATGCGGCGTTTACCAAGAAGCCAATCAACAGGCGCCCCGGCAGCATCGCCATATCAAAGCCCATGCCCTTGAGCGGGAACACCACCAGCAGAGCCACGGCTGTTAGCACCATGCCGCCAAACAGCAGCGCTTTAATCCAAGGTTGTGGCTTGCTTGGTTCCCAGCGCAGCGCGAGCAACATGACTACCGCCCAAGCGCCGCCCCAAAAGGACGCAGACACTAATGCAGGTACGCCCAGCGGCGCGGTTGGGCTGAGGTTGAACGGCGTAATCGGCACGATGGCGAGCGCGTGTAACACGCCGAGTACGGGTTGATGGAAGAACGGCACGGCCAGAAATCCGGCGATAAAGAACCAGCAAAGTCGTGACATCGATCAATCCTCATGATTCGCGTTGGTTGATTCTGCCTTATTTGTATAGGTTTTGTATAACTAAGCGCGACCGCAGCCAAGACGCGGTCATCAGCACTTGTAGTCTCGGCTTGGAGTTTTGTAGAACCCTAGAGTGTTGCAGGCATATCCCTTAGCTAGCCAATGCAGCACGGGAATCTCGCTGGGCGGCAAGTGCTGCAGAATCATGCAGCCGTAACAGTTAACGCGTTGAGGTAAGGCATGGGAGGCGGCCGTACTATTGCAAGCTGATGGCAGGTTGCCTTGCCGCGTTGTATACGACTAGGATTCACCCATATTGAATGCCATGCCGAATGGGTTAAGTGCCCTCGGAACTCTAGGATGCACGCTTCTGCCATTCCTGCACTACTCGGCTCCTATTGCGATCTCTCCACGTGCCCGAATCTATGGTTGCTACCGTTATCCTCAGCATGCTTTGCGTGCACTTGCTGTGTTTTTGCGTGATGTTTCTGCTGATCAGCACGCGACTCAACGGCAAAAAAATGGGCATGGAAGTCTTTGCCTTAGGCAATTTTTTGCTTGGGCTTGCCTACATCCTGCAGTTGCTCGGCGGCCCTGCGGGTTGGGGGTTGCTAAGTGTGGTTAACCATACGTTAACGCTTTGCGCCCCCGTGGCGTATGTGCTGGGAGCCATGCGCTTTTTTGCTCGGCCAAGCCCCGTATGGCGCCCGCTGCTGGCACTGGCGGGGGGCTATACGGCGTTGCAGGTGCTGGTGCAGCTGATGTTCGGCACCGAGGCACGCTATGCGCTGCTGTCCGGTTCGTGCGCGCTGCTTTTTCTGGCCATGACCGTAGCAGTGCTGTATGCCGGGCGAACGCTGGCCAAGGACCTGCGTGTTGAAATGCGCGTGTTCGCCGTTTTGATTGGCGGTATCTGCGCCCTGAATGCGGCAAAGTTTGTGCTGATTGTTACGGGTGGAATGGTTGCGCTGGATATGAACAGCGGCTTCCAGAAGCTGTTCTATATCTACATGTCATTCCTGGCCACGGTACTTCCGCCCTGCGTTGTCTGGCTGGTACTGCGCCGCCTCACCGATGAGCTGCGGGCCATGGCTGCTCATGATCCGCTCACGCGCCTACTAAATCGGCGCGGGTTGGTGGATCAATTGGACGCGTATTTCCGTTCCCGCACCGCCGGACCGGCCTACCTGCTGATTGTGGATATCGACTACTTCAAACGTATCAACGACAGCCACGGCCACAAAGTCGGCGATCTGGTGCTGTGCCATGTTGCCGACCTCCTCAAAGCCAGCGCCCGGCAAGGCGATCTGACGTGCCGGCTGGGCGGCGAAGAGTTTGTGATCATCGCCCTAAACACCGACAGAGCAGGCGCCCTGCAATTGGCCGAGCGCGCCCGCGCGGCGATTGAGCAGAGCGAAGTGCCAGGGCGTAGCGCGGGCGCCCCAATCCGCTGCACTGTCACCATCGGCGTTTCGGCGGCCTTCACTGAGTCACAAGTCTTTGACGAGTACATACAGCAAGCCGATGCCGCGCTTTACCGAGGCAAGGCAGCAGGACGCAATCGCGTTGAATGGGCGCAGGCGTAGCTATGGGGCTGTGGTTTTTTGCATGACCCACATTTAACAGGCGTGGTCATAACTTGGGTTGGCTCACACTCAAGTCGCCGTTGCAGCAGAGCATGATGGGCATGTTGCGCGGGGTCATTCACCACGCTGGATGGCAGGTTCAGCGTATCCAGCTCATGTGGCTAGCCCTCAAGGGCAGGGGCAAGACTTGAAACCTACCGGCGACGGGGTTTAGGCACAGCATTGGCACCACATACGCAAAAGGCCCCAGGGTTTAACCTGAGGCCTTTTGCGTATGTGGTGCACCAGACGGGATTCGAACCCATGACCCCTCCTTCGGAGGGCAATACGGTACAGGAATTCTGTTTGATCTGAAGGCTCTTAAAGTTGCTGTAAGCCACATTCTATAAGACTTACAGCGTTTATCGCTGGGTGTAGTTTACATCGCATTACGACACTTGAAGCTTGCTAAAAGTGGCACAAAAAACGAAATCGACGAAGTCGATTTTTGAGCACTAGCCACACGGCTTTGACTATGTACGATCATTTCCTCTTATGCCGGGATGCCCTCAGTCTGCTCGGACTCCGCGGGCAATGTGATGCCGGCGCTGCACTGGTATAGCAGCTGTACTGCCTGTTCCTGAGCCTGATATAAAGCCAGCGCCTCGGATAGGCAGTATTTCGCCGTGTGTAACTCAAAAAAGGACGTACATTTAAATGATGAAAGCTGGCGATTGCACTTAGCTCCTGCAACCGCCGTTGCCATCATCAAAGCCAAGCGCAAAGTCAGTTACAGCAACCCGTTAAGCGTTCGCCTGATGCGCCGTTAGCAGCAGGTAACTCCCGCGGCTTGATATTTTCTGAGAATGGAAAGACCGACCTTAGTAGTCGTTAAGGAGTATTGATGAAGCTTTTCAACATCATGGCATGGATGACTTTTGTGGCGGCGTCGAGCACTGCTTTTGCAGGGTTCGATGAAGGTATCGAGGCCTACACGCATGGAGACTTCGAAACAGCTCTTTCGACATTTCGCCCCCTTGCAGAGGATGGTGTTTCCGGCGCGCAATATAACCTTGGGCTGATGTATGCATACGGCCAAGGTGTGCCGCAGAACTACGACGAAGCCATCAAGTGGTATCGACAGGCTGCTGAGAACGGCTACCGTATGGCGATGCACAATATGGGCGACTTTTACGCTGCTGGGAAAGGTGTTCAACAGAATTACACGGAAGCCGCAAAGTGGTTTCGGGCTGCTGCTGAAAATGGCTTCGTCAACTCCCAGCACAACCTTGGGGCACTGTACCTCCATGGCAAGGGAGTGCCGCAGAGTTCTATCGAAGCCTATGCATGGCTCTCAGTTGCAGCGGCTTCCGGTAATGAAGGTGAAATTAGAGTCCGAGACATTGTTGCTAGGACTCTAACCAAAACCAACCTCAAAGCGGGACAGAAGCTTGCTAAGGAATACCTTGAGATGTACCCGCCAAGACCTTAGCTATAGACACCGTCTATGCAGGGTCAGGGGGGATGGAGCCTGGGTGATTGACCTGTCGGTCAGCGCACACTACGATTATGCCTGTCAGAGTATCCAGTGAGATGCAAACCATGGCCTCACCAAGGTTTGCGAATAAAAAACGCCCCTCAGCAGACTGTGTGAAAACCTAGTCACCTGAAGGCGAGCTGCAGACAATGCCCGTATCGTTCGATATGGGCATTGTCGTTTATGGGCTACATCCAGGGCGAAGGTCGCCAGCAGAGCAGTTTGTTTCCGCCAACGTTGGAAGAGTTGGTGCCCGAAGATTGTAAGCGTCCGGGCAACACACCTACCTGACAGCGCCCTCTAAGGCGATGGTGTCCACCTGATTTTAAGTGGACACCATTTCTAGCCT
>RCMZ01001044.1_pt1 | contig 11675 bp, 11 predicted proteins | sample 2041141 | NCBI WGS metagenome assembly RCMZ01 (sample SAMN09708263, study PRJNA481090) | Wastewater metagenome, whole genome shotgun sequencing project. | biome: sewage; isolation source: Davis station wastewater (DW) | place: Antarctica: Davis Station | collected 2010-03-01
CGCATGAAGCGACTGGCCGGACTCTCCGCACTTGCTCTGATTATCTCCAGCACCAGTGGTTGTGGCTGGCTCTGGGGCGAAGACGGCTACTTCCGTGATCGCGGCAATGATTACCTCGAGGCGCGTGAAACGGCGCCTATGCAGGTGCCTGCTGGCCTCAACGCCAAGCGTCTGGACCCCTTGCTGCCGATTCCTGGCTCCGTGAGCACTGCGCGCCCAGCCGCCGATGTCGAGTTCGAAGTGCCACGTCCGCCAGCCTTGAGCGCTGCAGTGGCCGAGGCCAGTGACTTCAGCCTGCAGAAGAGCGGCGTCTCGCGCTGGATTGTGGCTCAACGTCCGCCTGCCGAAGTCTGGCCGGTGGCTCGTCAGTTCTTTGAAGACAACGGCTTCACCATCGCCTCCGAACAACCGCAAACCGGCGAGTTCAGCACCGCTTGGCAGTCCCTCGACACCGTCTCGGCGACCCTGGCTCGGCGCCTCAGCAGCCGCGTCGCGTTCGCCGAAAACGCCGGGGAAACCCGTGTGCGTGTACGTGTCGAGCCTGGCGTGCAGCGCAACACCAGTGAAGTGTTCATTCTCAGTGTCGAGCGTCCGGCCGGCAGCACTGCCGACGTCGCCTGGCCTGATGCCAGCAGCAACGCGGGCCTGGATGGCGCCTTGCTGGACGAAATGCTCGCCAACCTGTCGCGCAGTGCCGAGCAGGGCGGTTCCGTATCGTTGCTGGCAGGCAAGGGCTTTGATGCCCCGAGCCGTATCAGCATGATTGTTGACGGCAACGGCAACCCGATCCTCAACCTGGGCGCCGACTTTGACCGCTCCTGGTCGAGCGTTGGCCGGGCGCTGGACACCGCGCAAATTCATATCGACGACCTCAACCGCAGCCTGGGCGTCTACTACATCAACCTCGCCGCCAATGCCGGTACCGACAAGAAGCCAGGCTCGTTCGCCTGGGTACCGTTCTTCGGTGGCAAGGCCGATGCTGAAGAGATCGAAGCCAGCGCCGAGCGTTATCAGGTGCGCCTGACCAAGGCCGGCGACAGCATTCAGGTTTCCGTCGAGAAAGACGCCAACACCGTCGCGCCAGCTGATCTGGCCCGTGAAGTGCTGAGCCGCATTCAGGAAAACCTCGGTTAATAACCCCGGTTGAGCGCGCCTGTCGCGCTCAATCGAGCTGTTTTAATCACGTACAAGCAATGGGCGAAACCCTCGGGTTTCGCCTGTTTCGTTAGATGAAGATGGAAATACGCCATGACCACTCCCAGCTCCCTGAGCCTGAAGAAAATCTACTCCGGCAAAGTGCGCGACCTCTATGAGATCGACGCCAAACGCATGCTGATGGTGGCCACGGATCGCCTGTCGGCCTTCGACGTGATCCTTGCCGAGCCGATCCCGGAAAAGGGCAAGATCCTCACCGCCATTTCCAACTTCTGGTTCGACAAGCTGGCTGATCTGGTGCCTAACCATTTCACCGGCGACAAGGTCGAAGACGTAGTTCCGGCTGCCGAACTGCCGCTGGTGGAAGGCCGTGCCGTAGTCGCCAAACGCCTGCAGCCTGTTGCCGTTGAAGCCATCGTGCGTGGCTACATCGTCGGTTCCGGCTGGAAGGAGTACCAGAAGAGCGGCACCGTCTGCGGTATCCAGTTGCCGGCCGGTCTGAAAGAAGCGGCCAAGCTGCCTGCGCCGATCTTCACCCCGTCGACCAAGGCCGCTGTAGGCGATCACGACGAGAACATCTCCTTTGCCCAGTGCGAAGCTATCATTGGCGCCGAACTGGCTGCCAAGGTGCGTGACACCGCCATCGCCTTGTACAGCGCAGCGGTGGAGTACGCAGCGACCCGTGGCATCATCATCGCCGACACCAAGTTCGAATTCGGCCTCGATGAAGACGGCACCCTGACCTTGATGGACGAAGCCTTGACCCCGGATTCCAGCCGTTTCTGGCCCGCCGACAGCTACGCCGAAGGCAGCAACCCGCCGAGCTTCGACAAGCAGTTCGTGCGTGACTGGCTGGAGTCCACCGGCTGGAACAAAGAGCCTCCCGCCCCGGCTGTACCGGCCGATGTCGCACAGAAAACCGCCGACAAATACCGCGAAGCCCTGACCCGCCTGACCGCCTGACCGCCTAAGACGTTCAGCGTGAGTCCCCCGCACAAAGGCAGCCATGGCTGCCTTTGTGCGTTTTATCCAATGCCCAAGCAAAAACGGCCAAGCGCTTGAATACAGACGAAAAGTCCTGCTTTGGGGTTTCGCCCTAAGCATTTGAGCTGTTATCATGCGCGCCGCTGGAGAGATGCCGGAGTGGCCGAACGGGACGGATTCGAAATCCGTTGTACTGGCGACAGTACCTAGGGTTCAAATCCCTATCTCTCCGCCACACATAAAAGCCCCGTAATTCAATGAGTTACGGGGCTTTTTCTTGTCTTGTGGAAAGTAAAAAATCGCTTGGGGGCAAAATTGGGGGCAAATGGGGGCAAAACCCAGTCCTCCCAAACCGCTATACACCGCTCCAATCCTCCCCAAATCCCATCTTCTCAGACACCGCACTGCCCATCCGTTTGGTATCAGTCGGGATCAGCTTTGCATAGTGTTTCTTAATCATGGTTGTGTCGGCATGGCCGAGCTGCTTGGCCAGCCACTCCAGTTCGACGTGGCAGGACAAGGCCTGGCTCGCATACGTATGACGGCATTGGTTGATGCCCCGATGGTTCACCTTGGATTTGACCAGGTGCTCCTTGAACCATTCATCTAGGTGGTCAGGGTGCCATGCATTGCCCGTCGTCCAGTCCCTGAATAGGAAGGTGACGCACTCAGCTTCAGTGGTCAGGTTGTCGCGCTGGGTAACATCAATCTGTTGAGGCTTGCAGCTGGTAGTGTCCTCCAGGATGAGTTTCATCAACTCCGCTGCTGGCTTGATCAGCTCAACAAAGCGCTCACGCTTTTCTTCTTTCGGAATGCGGTAGATGCCGTCCACATAGGCGCGGCGTACATGGATCAGCCTGTTGTCGAGATCCACGTCCTCACGGGCCAGCGCCATCAGTTCAGACCGTGATAGGCCTGACCAACAGTTCATCACTACCATGCGCGCCTCACGCAGCCTCTGAGGATCTGCATGCTGGATCCGTTTGATTTCATCGCGGGTGAATGGGTCTGCCAGGCTTTTGTATTTCACCTTGTGGTTGTGGATGTTCTTCATGTGATCGCTCGAAATCAGATCGTTTGATCTGGCGTCAGCCCAGACTCCCCGAGCCACGGTTAAGACGTCGTTAACCGTCTTGGGTGAAAGTCCCTTGGCGCCGTCCTCGGATTTCACCAGATGGTTACGAAATAGTCTGAGATCTTGAATCGTCACCTTGTTGATAGGCGTATCGCCAAAGTAGCGAATCACATGGCCTGCTTTGCACTTGTAATTGAGGTACGTGGTCGACGCCGTCCCGCTCTTTGCCACGCGCAGCCAGAGCATGACGCCCTCTTTCACCGTCAAGCAGTCAGTGGTCGGCGCGGAAGGCACCTCAACGGGTACAGCGATAGCAGGTTGGGCAGGAAGAGGACTTTGCGCCTGATCAACCTCCACGGCTTTAGTCACTTTGACGGAATCTGGAAATCGGCGCTTGTAGTCGAAAACGCCCCGTTTGATCTCGTCTACTACCAGCTCGCGAATGCTTTTGGCGTAGGCGATGGTTTTGTCATTGACTGGCATGTCGCGGATTACTTCACGCTCGCGATTGCCGTTGAGCGTGAAGTTGATACGGACTCTGCCGTTGTGGATCTCAACACCTTTGGGCATTTTCATGGTTACAGTGCTCCTGACATCCATTTCTCGATGGCTTCCCGGTTGTAGATGACGCGATTCGCCGGGTCTCGATCCCAATGCTTGCCCTCATGCCATTGGCCGCTTCCCCGGTACTTGCGAGCAGCCTCCGTGCTGATGCCAAAGATAGGGGCCAGCAGTTCTTGCCTGACCCATTTTGCGGGGACAATGGCGAACAGCTGCTTAATGCTTGGCTGTGGAATGGTGTCGTTGTTCATGGGTTGTTTCGCTGTTGATGTCATTGCTTTTCCTCGTGGCTGCAAATAAAAATAGCAAATGCTGTTAGTTTGGGCAAAAAAAGGGTGCCACGGCTAAGCCATGGCACGACGCTGTCTGACTAGTCCCATGACGGTACCGACGGTCACTGTGTTCTCGTCTAGGCGGAGCATCTTTTCGGGGTACTTGGGGTTAAAGATTTCTAGGTACTTTGCGCTTGGTGTTTTGCAGAGACGTCCAAGATTAGTAATGTCTTTGGCGTTCTGAACCACGACATCATCGTTATTGTTGGGCGTGATTGTGGGATCCACCAGGATCAGGTCGCCTTCGAGGTAATGAGGCTCCATCTGATCAAACCAGACCCTCATCCAAAAGGCGTGGGGGCTATGTTCAAAGGGGCTCAAGAACCAGTCTTTGGCTTGATGTTTTAGGTGGGCTTCGAGCGGTGTGCTCAGCGCTTCGTTCTCCCAGGAGATGATAGGCAATTCTCGCGGCTGCTGAGGAAGGGGGATGCCGGACTGGGGCTCTGGCTCATCTTCGACAACTGGCGCCATTTTGGCACCGCTGATCAACCTCTTTAGGTGCTGCGGGCCTGACTCTTCCGCAGGCAAGACCCCCATATCCTTACGGAAAAAAGCCCCTTTCGCTTGGGCAAGGTTACCGCCATGTATCAGCCACTCAGGCGTGATGTGCAGGGCGTTTGCCAGCTCAAGAATTTTCTTGGTGCCTTTGTTGCGGCCAGTTTCCAGGTTACCAATGGTCGCTTGCGAAAGTCCTGACTTTGCGGCCAGTTGAGCTTGCGTCAGCTGGCGTTCTTCACGCAGGAAAGTCAGGCGTTCAGCAAAGCTAGCCAGCGATTTCTGTGTGGTGAGAGCAATGCTTTCACCACTTTCATCCTGTTCGATTGAGCCACTGGTAACAGCAAAGGGGGCAGGGCCCTCTCCGTTGATAAGCCAGCCAGCAGGCACCTTGAGTGCCTGTGCGAGCTCTACAGCGTTGTGGGAGCTCTTGGACGACCCGCTCTCAAGCAGAGCAACGCTTGACTGGGTAATGCCGACCAGTCTTGCCAGGTCGCTTTGGGTCAGTTTACGAGCCCTGCGTGTAGCGGCGATCCGGCCACCGAGTGTGGTTGTGTCGAAGGCTTTCATCAGCTTCGTTCCTCGTTCAGTTGGCTTGATAGTACTCATCTCTAACAGCCCTGTCAATAAATGCTATTGACAATTGCAGAAAGGTCAATAGTATTTGTGAAAACAGCAAATGCTGTTTTATATGACCGATCTGGAGTGAGAGTGATGAAAAGACTGAGTGTTGAGCGACAGAGCCTGAAAGCTGGCATTGATGGGATGCGAAAGCATTTGTCTGTGATCGTGGCATATCAGGAGGTGCAGCATGGCTAAGGTAAGCCCAATGCAGCATCTCAAGAGGATCACTGAGTCCTATCCTGGAATGTCCTCTTGGGTCAGCACCTGCCTTCAGGATAAAGGCAAGCCTGGCGAGCCCGATTGGCCCAACTGGTGCTTTATGCCCATGGCTGCCTGGGCTGCGTTGATTCAAGTGAGGTGTGCTGGCCTTGATCCTTTTCTGAAGGAGTTGGCGGTTTCTGCTGACTTGGCGCGGCTCTCGGCTATTGGAATGTGGAGATACTCGCAGGGCATCTATCGTTATGACGCCGACTTGCTCTCAGCGCTTGCGGATTCAAAGCTCTCCGGTGAGCTTCCGTCAAAGGTCTTTCGTAGGCTGCCGGAGTGGTGTGTCTACATTGAAACGCCAGGATTTACCTGGCTTGGTTCGGCGCTTCATGGGTTCTGGGCGCATTTGGAGTGGGACTACAATCTTCAGCGTGAAGAGCTCAGGCTGCTTCTGAATACTGACCGTGGTCTGGCAATGCAGCCACTGCATCTTGGCAATTGGTCTATTGAGGAGGCATTGCACAAGACACTGAAATTTACGTTGGCCAATGCCCAGAGAAATACCCTGACGAGTTGGCTGGATATAGAAACGTTGGCTCGGCTTTCACCGCTTGCGGATTTGAAGCCACTAGTTTCTATCCTGTTATACCTGTGTTCTGAGGCACCTGATGTCGACCCGCTGAGAATGCCACAACCCAGGCCAAGTAGGCCTGATCTCAAAAATGGGAAGCGAGGGCGATATATCTTTACCCCCGAGAAACCTAAAGTCTTCCCGGTTGGAGGGGTGATCGGGCCAATGCTACGAAATGCCATCGACTCTGAGGTAACCGGTCGTACAGTCAGAACACACCTCAGGAGAGGCCATTGGCATGGGTTCTGGAAAGGGCCGCGATCAGGTGTACGAAACTTCATCTATCACTGGATTGCGCCTTTGGTTGTCGTAGGGAGAAAGCAATCCGAGGTAATGGATGCCGAAACATTTGAGTCAAGTTGAGTGATGCCGAAAGGGCTGCATGGCTCTAAATCCTGGTCACGCTGCGACCAGGATTTGCTTTTTTTAGGGGGGGGGCGGTGTCAGGCTTCTTGTCGCCTGAGCTGATTTATCAAAACGATAGATCGGGGGCGTCAAAGAGACCTGTATCTGTCAGGTGAAACTAAACCCTACAGCGAAGTGATGACCTAAAGGGCGTCGGCTGCATGGTCACGCTGATTGTCGACCAAGGTTGAAGGGAGAATGGAAGGCGGTTCTTAAGAACCACGACCCCCGTCAGCCAGTCGGCTATCTGACAGGTGAGACCAAAATCCCCAGTGAAGTGATGACCTACGTGACATCGGCGGCCTGGTCACGCTGATCGCCAGCCGGAGGCTGAACAGGAAATGGAGGGAGGTCATGTGAACCACGATCCGGCTAATCAGTCAGGTTATCTGTCAGTTGAAACCAAACCCCACAGTGAAGTGATGACCTACAGGGCATCGGCTGCATGGTCGCGCTGATCGCCAGCCGAGAAAATGGAGGCAGGTTCATGTGAACCACGACTCGGCCAGCCAGTCGACTATCTGTCAGGTGAGACCAAATCCACAGTGAAGTGATGACCTACAGGACATCGGCGGCATGGTCTCGCTGATTGCTGGCCGGAAGTTAAACAGGAAATAGAGGCAGGTTCTTGTGAACCACGACCCGGCCCACCACACAGGCTATCTGTCAGGTGAGACCCAAATCCACAGTGAAGCTATGACCTACAGGGCATCGGCAGCATGATCACGATAATGGCCAGCCGGAGGTTGAACAGAGAATGAAAGACGGTTCTTAAGAACCACGATCCCTTTCAGCCAGTCGGCTATCTGTCAGGTGAGACCAAATCCACAGTGAAGTGATGACCTACGGGACATTTGCTACATGCTGATCGCCAGCCGGAGGCTGAACAGGAAACGGAGACAGCTTTATGTGAGCCACGACCCCGGCCAGCCAGTTGGCTATCTATCAGGTGAGACCAAATCCACAGTGAAGTGATGACCTACAGGACATCGGCGGCATGGTCACGCTGATTGCTGGCCGGAAGTTGAACAGGAAATAGAGGCAGGTTCTTGTGAACCACGACCCGGCCCGCCAGACAGGCTATCTGTCAGGTTAGACCCAAATCCACAGTGAAGCGATGACCTACAGGACATCGGCAGCATGATCACGATAATTGCCAGCCGGAGGTTGAACAGGGAATGAAGGCAGGTTCTTACGAACCACGATCTCAGGCAGCAAGTCAGGGTATCAGCCTGATGTAGGACGCGACCTGGTGTTAAGGGGTGTCCTGTGGGTGGTCGTTTGTTCGACCGCCTTACGGTGTGCTTTGGTATAGCTGAGTTGAGCTGGTTATATATCAGTAGGTGTTTTTCTATATATTTACCTGTGGCTTTAAAATGCCTGTCAATATATGTGTATTATAAAAAGAATTTAATAAAATTTTCTGCTGGGGCTTGACGACTATGCACTCTCGGCGTTTATTCTATTTGCATGTTCAAGCAATGGGTTCGATAAGGTGAGCAAGCAGATCGAAGAGAAGGGCGGATAGCCAGGGTGGTTTAGGGTTAATAACTTTAAACCGCATTTCCAGATCGCTGATTAATACAGGCGAATTCGTCACTGCGTTTTCATTTGGGGCATTGATCTCTACGTCTTGGGGCAATTTATCCAGGACAGGCAAGTTGCACCCTGAATTCAGGGGTAGGCGAGATATACCGGGATAGCTGGGGTGGATGATGAGTGAGTTAAACAAGATTGCAGCGTTCTTATACGGCCCTGGCGAAGTGATGCCTGGCATTCAAATGAGCTGGGAGCAGGCCCGTGCGCGTGTGGAGGCCAGAGGCCGTGCGTCTTGGATGGATTTTTGTGTAGTCGAGAAGTGGAATTGGATTGATCTCACTCTTTCCGCGGAGGCGCAAGAGAAGTTCCGTTGCGCTGGTTTGCAGCCGGTAGTGCTGTATGCGCATAACGTTTTGTTTGATAGCCGCCGGCGATTTGATGTCGGCGATTGGGTGCGCTCCACGCCGTTGGTGAGCTTCAGCGAGGATTGCTTCTTTCAGACGCGTAACACGCTGTATGTGCTTGTCGGAGACGGCCAGCGCAAACAGGCTGAGTTCAATACCGTCATGAGTCTTTTTTGAGTGAAGTTATGGCAACCACCGATCCGTTACCCGAGGTGGTGTGCTGCGATCTCTGCGCGAGCGATCTACGCATACCGGGCTATGGCCAGCAGTCCGGGCTGCTGCACGCCAGATGGGGCTATGGCTCGCGGCATGACAGTGAGCATTACCGTGTCCAGTTGTGCGAAGCCTGTTTCTTCAAGGTGCTGGCATACATCCGGCAAGAGCGTCGGATACAGCGTCTTTTCGATGAAGAACCACTGGATGATCAGGGTTTTGGCCTGATAACCCGTGGAGATTATTGGGGGGATGTGAGCGGTTAATGGCGCGGGTTAGATATTTAATGATTAGGGGTGATAGTTATGTTCAGGGCGTCGCGTGATTGGATGGCTAAGAAGGGTGAAGTTTTCGAGTCTGAACCGGAATCTATGTATTTTGAAATGGTTGTGCTGGAGTTTGCATTGCCATGGTTTCATCTGCGAGTTGAGATTAATACAGATGATGGGATTTACTACACACAAGTCTTGCCCAGCGGTATTGAGGAGTTTAAACGATTCATGAAATGGGCTGACCTTGATGAGCGAGTCCTATCCGTTGAAGCTCAGGTCATGCTGCCCATGCATATGACCGGGCGTGATGAATGGACACTGCAACCGTTAGTGACACTTCATGAGGTCACAGGAGCCGATTTCAAAACCGACTGGTTTTTTAGCGTTTCCTCGGGTGCTGTGTTTCGCTATGGGGATGGCGCAACACTCGCTTTGGACAGTGCGCTGAATCCACTGCTGATCTATCCGCGGTTCTGATTTCACGTCTTGCCCTGTCCGCTCGGAAGAGATCGCCGTGGCCTGGGCCTGGCAGGGCTTGTGGTTACGGATCCACCCGGCTCACACGCAGGCTTCGATGCCTGCTGAGACTGATGAGTGGTTACCTGTGCTCAGTCGGGAGGATGTCGTGATCAACTCGCGAGGTTACCCAGGTGAGGGGCGCGCTTGGATACAGCGCTGGTCTACGAGCTCGTCGGGATAAAGGCCGTATTGTTCTCATGGCCTCATCTTCGCAAGAGTTGAGATCCTCACGAAATACGGGGTGAGCCAGTACTTAGAAGCAAGAAGTACTCGGACTAAATACTACGAATAAATATATAGCGCTCTCAGCATAAGGGCGTTGACTTCGCTCGTTCTCAAAGCGCAATTATATATAAAGCATATAGGGGTAATGCCATGCGCAGAAGCTACGAAATCAATTCGAAAAAATGTCACTTCTATGAGGGTGATAACGAGATTAGTCATGATGTTTCAGATATTTTCGATCTGCTGAGCATTCCGGTGGAGGCCCAGGGGGCTGTTCTATATCAATGGAGGGGCAGGATCACAACATATGTGGATGAGGGAGGTGAGGGGGATGTAGTTTATTTAATTCCAGAGAGTGATTTAAAGGCGTTCTTAAAGAGTGTCATTGCAGCCAGTCCAGAGAAAACCATTGTAAATGCAACGTCGCTTTTGGCAAAAATAACTCAAGAGCGCCTAGACTCAATTGTAGGGAATGACTCCCCTCAATTAACACACTCAGACCCCGCAGTGCGCAGCGCGATGCTGAAAGCGTCGAGGAATGGGTTTATTAGCTTTTATGATGACATGGAGGTTTATGCAAAGAATAAACTATTAAGCCCCGAACAAATTAAGGAGTGGAGTCGAATAAAAAATCTTCTTCCAGATAGAAAGGGGGTTATCAATGATCGGCATCTTTACGCGCTAATTATGTTAATCGCTCCAATTTGGCCAGACCCCAAGAATGCCAGGCCGTATGCTTTCGACAATAACTACCTGATCATCCAGACTATATTGCTTAACGTTTATAAATTAGACGGATTTAGCAAGTCTCAGAAAGCATTAATGCTTCAGGAAGTCGTGCGGCAAATCGGACAGAGAGATCAAGCGAAAGGAGAATTAAAGAATGATCAGCCAGAGCCTTGATGGCTCCGGGTTAGACGCCAACGATTAAATAATCAGGTCAATCTCAAGCGGCTCTCTGTTGTCACGCTCGGAATGAGAGGCTGGCTTGAGGGGCTCGGAAAATGCCGATCACTCCTGCAAGACTGATTGATTTCCGACACTGATTTCACGTGTTGTCTTTTGTGTTCGGGAGCCGTAATGCGTATTCACGTACTTTCAGATTTGCACCTGGAATTTAGCCCCTTTGCGCCTCAGGTCACGGCAGCTGATGTGGTCATTCTGGCCGGTGATATTCATGTCAAAGGCCGTGGTGTTCCTTGGGCCAGGCAAGCCTTTGAGGGGCCTGTGCTGTATGTGCCGGGTAACCACGAGTTTTACGGCGGCCACCTTTCTCACACGCTGGCTTCGATGCGTGCTGAGGCTGATACGCGAGTGCGTGTGCTCGAACGGGATGACGTGGTGATCAACGGTATGCGCTTTCTGGGCTGCACGCTGTGGACGGACTTTACGGCCAAGGGTAGTGCTCATCTGGCGGCATTGCAGGCTCACGCTGAGATGAACGACTTTCGAAAGATTCGTACCAAGGCCTATCAACGCATCGTTCCGAATGACCTGGTGCAAGAGTGCCTCAATTCCTTTCAGTGGCTGCGCCTGAAGCTGGCGGAGCCTTTCGTGGGTAAGACGGTGGTCATCACCCACCATGCGCCATCGCTTCGCTCGCTAGCCGATAACCCGCATGCGGGGAACCTGCTCGATGCGGCCTATGCCACCAATTGTGAAACGTTGATGGGGGCGGAGCGCGTCGTGTTGTGGATCCATGGGCATTCGCACTGCGCTGTGGATTACAAGATTGCCGGCACGCGTGTTGTCTGCAACCCCCGAGGTTATCCGGGTGAGGAGACTGGCTTTGATCCAGCACTGGTGTTGACTCTATGAGCTGGGCGAGGTTGTCACCCGCCGAGCGGGAGAAACTAGCCTGCGCGATGAAAATGGACTTTGGGCTTCCTGTTACGGCGTCTCTGACCAATGCGATGTTTGTGGCAGGCTGCTGTATCGGGAGGGTATGTTGGCGCTGATGGAAAATTGACCCACCCTGCCGATTGAAATTTGACCCAGGGCGGATTGCTGATTTTGTTACCAGCAACTGTGGAT